>Ga0310695_10015765_pt1 | contig 10018 bp, 10 predicted proteins | sample RumenRJG_04DNA_FD_203882 | JGI IMG/M metagenome (GOLD analysis project Ga0310695, IMG submission 203882) | Bovine rumen microbial communities from Lethbridge, Alberta, Canada - RJG_04 (v2) (version 2) | ecosystem: Host-associated > Mammals > Digestive system > Stomach > Rumen | place: Canada... | reverse complement strand
CACACAAGACGATTTGTGATATCCACGTTGGTCCTGTGATTAAACACATTCAGCGAACCGCTGACATAAATCTCAAGTGCGGTTGCCACATGCTTTGCTTCAGGCTCATCCTGCTTTAAGAGTGCATTATACAGATCCTCCAAAAGAGGCATTTTCTCCGGCAAAGGATTTTCGAAATACCTCTGATAGATCTGGTGGATGCATCTGTCTATCACAGTTTTCTCTACAGGCTGCAATCCTTCTTTTCCGCCCACAATGAGCTCACACAACGAAAGAATAAAATCCGCCTTCAGCGCGATCGGGTTATCATCATCCGAGTAATTCATATTGATGTCCATCGGATTGATATACTGTGTACTTGTCGGGCTGATCTTTATAACCTGGCCGCCAAAGCGTTCCACAAGAGGCGAATACTCTGCCTCGGGGTCCGATATGATAACATCATCATCTGTAACAAGAAAGGCATTTGCGATCTCTCTCTTCGCCGCAAATGATTTACCGGAACCGGGTGTACCAAGGATCAGACCGTTCGGGTTCTTCAAAAGCTTCCTGTCTACCATGATCAAGTTATTAGATAATGCATTAAGCCCGTAATAAAGGCTCTCATCCCCCGACTGAAAAAGCTCCTGTGTTGTAAACGGCACAAAGATTGCCGTGCTTGATGTTGTCATGCCACGCTGAATCTCAATAAGGTTGTTTGCAAGAGGAAGGGAACTCATAAGCCCCTGCTCCTGCTGAAAGTCGAGCCTTACAAGATTGCAGTTATGTTTCTGAGCGATTGATTTTGCCTGGAACACATTGTTTTCAAGTTCCTGCTCCGTTCTTCCGGTATTCAGTACCAGGAATGTTAAAAGGAACATTCTCTCGTTCTGGCTCTGCAGCTCTTTAAGGAGTGCTTTCGCATCTTTACCAAAGGTCGCAAGGTCCGAAGGAATGATATCCATGTCATATCCGGCTCTCACCGCCTTCTTCTGTTCCTCAATCTTGCTTCTGTCAAGCTCTGTGATCGTATGCTTTACAGTCTTTATCGCTTCGTTCTGATCGACCGAGCGTATATGCATGGTCACGATCTGGCTTGACTCCATGTTAAGAAAGTCTGCCAGCATCCTGTCACTGATGTCTGACGCATCAATGGACAAGAAGCTCATAGCTCCATAAAGGCTTCCCATGGTAAACTTTTTGCCATTCGGGAAGCCGAAGCTACTCGGAGCAATGAAATCCTTAACAGAAAGCCCCGAACCTGTCAGATACTTCCAGTCAAAGTTGAACTTCTCTCTGTCTCCCATATGAAACTGCTGGTGCATGAGTGCCAATCTCTCCTTACCATTAAGCACTCTGGCCTGCACTCCCAGTCTCTTAAAGTTATTCAATATGTCTGTTTCGATATGGACAATTCTGGGTTTTGCTGCCTTCATGGAATCCGCGTGTATTCCAAATGTAAGGAATTTCGTCTTTGTAAGGCCATTGTTTCCTGCCTCCATCTGATGAAACAGCATAGTGCTGTACTCATCACGAACCTCATTAAACCCGTCCCTTCTGTGAGGGATTGCAATACCGGTTCTGAAGTCCTCGATATCTGTTGCCATATTCATGAAGGAAAGCTCGAAGTGTACTGAACTATCAAAGAAGTTCAAGAATGCACACCATTCTTCAAAAATCTCCGTTTTATCCTCCTGAAGAGCAAGCTGGTAGTTGATATCCTGAAACTGGATCGTCTTCGTGTAATAGTCACTCCCCACTCTGCAGATTCCATCCTGAAACATCCTGTCAAAAGGGATGGACTGCTGCGCTGTACGAGGAATGCCGTCATCTTTTCTTGCACGATCGATAATCTGCTTTACTTCCTTCTTCTCAGCGGATGTCAGATTAGCGGGTATATTTAATACACGCTTTTCTTTTTTCTTCAAAAAACTGATCAAAATTGACGTCCTCCTTCCGTTTCTTATTTCTCTCCGGCTCCATAGCCAGGTTGTACATAATAATGTTTATGATTTCATCATTTGCCTGCGCATATCTTTCAAGCGCAGCATAATGATTGTCTGTCTTATACGGCCGTTCCTTAGGCCTTATGAATGTTGCCTCGATCAAATGTCCCATTAAGACTTCAAGATGCTGACCATTCTTCTCATACATAGCCAGGAAAAAGAAGGGCATCATGATGACCATCATTCCTATGGCTGCTGTACTTGTAGAAGCGATATGCTTTATCAGAAAGAATGACGGCACCCCGAGGAGTGCCGCCACTGAAAAGCAGATCAGCTGTCTTTTTGTCAGATTGAACATCACCTTACTCTTCACCTTCGTAAGATCACGAGGCACAGATATATATGATGCTGCCATAACCGTATTCCTTTCTCTTAATGTGCATGCAGGATACTCTTGGCTACAGCGCCTGTCTTAAAAAGCGTAAAGGCCAGTAGAATTGTGTATCCCATAACTCCCCAAAGAGAGCCTATGATGTCTGTGGTAAATGCAATCGACTGTATCAATACCGCATAGATTCCCACACACACCATAATCAGGAACCCCTGGAACCCTAATGCAAAAAGTGACCTTAGGTAATTCTGTCCGATCATGCTCTGTTCCTTGTTTCCAAAGGTTGCAAAAGGGATCGGTGCAAGGCTGACCATGAGATATATCTCGATCATTCTTGCATATACAATGACAAAAATGAGCGCCGACAGAATATATATAAGGAACTGTACGACAAAAGACTGCAGAAATATCGAAAGTAACGGTCCGATTTCCATCGCTTCTAATGTCGTCTGCATCGAAGCAAGAGTGCTGTCATCTATAGCGGTTGACCCGCCAATGATTCCTCCTGCCTGGCTCACCACATGCTGCGCCACATCAAAGACTGCCATTGTAATGTTCATTGTATTAGTTATAAGTGTCACTGCTACAAAGGTTTTGAATATCCATTTCCAGAAGATCCAGGTTTCAAAATGTGCCAGATTATTATGGCTGATGACTAGCTGGATCAGCTCGTAACAGGCTATAAAGGTCAGAATAATACCGGCAATCGGCATAATCACATTCTCAGAAAGATTCGAGATCATGTTATAGACTGACGGCTGAAAGTTGGCAGGCGTTGTTCCTACCTCGGTTGCTATCTGCCCCACCTGATTGTTTACGGAATCAAAGGTGTTGCTGATGTTGTTCATTATGCCCGATACAAGCAGACCTCTAAACCAGTCCTCAATTGACTGAAGAATGCTGTCCACTTGTTACCTCCTGTTCCTTCGGGAGTCGGGGTCCAGCGCCCCGACTCCATATCTGCTACTCCGTATGTTAAATCAACCGAAGAGTCCGGAAAGGAGAGGTACAAGGGTAATACCGATGAGGGCAACACCACCTCCGGCCATGAGCTGCTTCATTCCCTGGCTCTTTGCGCCGGGATTGTCGTTACCATAGCCCTCCATGAGGTTGATTGCTCCCCAAATACCAAGACCTGCACCAAGTGCAACTACGAGTGTCTGAAGTACGCCTACTGCGCTGTTGAAAAATGCCATGATTTATTCCTCCGTTAAAATGATTTGTTTTTCGCTCCATATTCAGTTGTCTTTCCCTTGACCCGTCGACTGATCAAGGGATATGCGCGCATAATAAAAAGCCCTTAGGTTTTCCCAAGAGCTTCTTACTCAAATTACTTCTGTGTGGTTGCTACTCCACCTCGACGACTTCGTATTCGTCGTCAGCCTTCAGTATTAACTTGTGATTAAGGAACTTTTCGATATCGAACCAGTTCCTCTTGTCCGCGTCCGCTGTGAGCGGATACCTAGGGTGCTGAGTCAGATCATACTTGCTTGACAGAAAAGGTCTTACACCGCGGATCTGCACGATACATTTGCCTCCGTCCATGACCGCCAGTTCATCAATGCTCATAAGATCGTGACCAAGCTTCTGATAGTTCATGTTATAGCTCTGGCTCGTTCCCCTGGTTTCCCCCGTGTTGTACATATCAATAGTCTCTTTACCAAGAGTCGTGTTGAGGTCCTTAAGGGTCGTCTGCTCAGAACCACCTAGAAAAATCTGGGAATCACAGTTACCGATTATGGTATCTGCGTTGTCCTTATATATCGCCTTAAGCTGCGATTTTGCCTGCAGCACAAGCGCTGCTGATATCTCACGACTTCGTATCGTTGCCATGAGCTTTTCCAGATTCGGGATCTGACCAATATTTGCCGCCTCATCGATAAGGCACCGCACGTGCACCGGTAATCTCCCGCCGTAAACATCATCTGCCTTTTCGCATAACAGATTAAATAACTGCGTATATACCATGCTAATCAGGAAATTGAAGGTTGCATCCGTGTCAGACATGATCAGGAACAATGCACTCTTCTTATCTCCCAGCGTATCAAGCTCCAGTTCATCATATGCCGTGATCTCACGAAGCTCCTTAATATCAAAGGGTGCAAGCCTTGCACCGCAGCTAACTAAGATGCTTTTCGCTGTCTTGCCTGCACTCAATTTGTATTTACCATATTGTCGTACCGCAAAGTGGTCCGGATCTCTTTCTGCAAGTTCCTCGAACATTAAATCTACGGGATTTTTGAACTCTTCATCATCCTCTCTAACCTCCATAGCATTGATCATTTCAAGCAGAGTTGAAAAGTTCTGTTCCTCTTCGGGAGCCTCATAATGGATGTAGCCTATCAATGCGGAATACAATAGCTTCTCCGCTTTCTCCCAGAATTCATCCCCGCTTTTCCCTTCACCCTTTGTATTGGCAATCAATGTCGTGACAAGTTTTAGGATATCCTTCTCATCATGCACGTATGCGAATGGATTGTAATGCATACTCTTTTTGAAGTTGATCGTATTAAAGATCTTCAACCGATATTTGTTCTTAAGAAGCGCTACAGCTGTCTCATTCACAAGTGTGCCTTTTGGATCCGTGACTATGACGCTCGAATTCATTTGGAGGATGTTTGGTTTGATAAAAAAACGGGTCTTACCCGAACCGCTTCCACCTACTACCAGGACATTCTTATTTCTCGCATATTTCGGATCTTTGGGCCGTGAGTTCATCGTGAGTCTTTCTGTCTGGGACAGGATCACATTATTCTCAAACACAGGATCTATGAACGGTTCCACATCTGCGGGAGTTCCCCATCTGGCGGATCCATATTCCTGGTTATGTCTGAACTTCTTTGCATTCTTGCTTTTCATGTACACTGCAAGTCTTAAGACTCCACCGATTGCAAGACCGACCAGAAGATCTATCGGATTAAAACTCGGCATGGGATTAGAAAAAGCAGTTCCAAAGCATCCGTCCAACACCAGGCTCTGCACCTTTTCAGATGCATTCGAACCTGATGCGATACGGAATGCCTCTCCGATATTTGTTGAAAAGAGACCCACAATCACATACGGAAGGTTCAGGATTATGAGTTTCTTTAGATTCTTTTTCTTCATCGCTCATGTTCCTTCCTTTTCTCCTTATGCTTCCTGGGCATAGCAGCAACCTTCTCCTTGAACTTTTTAAGCTTCTGAAGTATGCTCGGTCTTTCCTCTGAGCGATCCTTTCTCTTCGTCTGCTTTACGGCATACTCCTTTAATATCTGCGTGATCGCATCCGCATCTTTAGCCTTGAAGAATACCGTATATTTCGGCGGATCAACCTCTTTGTCCTTCACAATCGCAAAGTCCACACCATATTTATTGGCAATACGCTTAAAGTCTCTTATTCCGGAGTCTCCAATCTCCATGCTGGAGACTCCCTGTCCCTGACCAATAAGCTCCTTGGCTGTCTGCTTACCTTTAATAGATTCCTTGGTTTTGTCCTTAACTATTTTGTTCTTGATCTTAACCTGCTGTTCTCTGGCCCATGTACTTAATCCCTTCAGCATTGATTTTACGGAAAGCTCTGTCATTCTAACCGCAAGTCGGACTGTTTTGTTTTCAACATCTTCCTGCACGATATCACTTCCTTTCCCGCATTAATCGCCACATTCAAGAACACCCTCCAAAGTTGTAGGTATGACCTTTGAATGCTTTGCTATAGAGATGTCAGCGCGAACATCATCATTGATCTTCTTACCGCAAACAACAAGAAATCTCGCACGTCTAAGCAAATCCTCAGACATCTCCCTGCGCTTCTTTTCTCCATCAGGATCATCATCAGAAATGATTCCCGAAAAAGCCAGGACCGGACAAAGCGGAAGATAACCGGCTTTTACAAGTTCGCTGCAATACGTCCTCGCCTGGTCCTCAGCATCAACACGGTTCTTATTCCATGCTGCCGTAACATATGCTCTCGGTATAGTTCTGCTCATAATGCACCTCCCTATACAAGCTCATAGGCAGAAAACTCCTGCCCGTCACCTACTAAAGTGATCAACCTGCTCTCAAATTCCTTTGCTGCCTCGTCAAATTCATCACCGGAAAGCAGTGTAAGTCCTACGCCATCAAACTTCATAACGATTACAGATCCTACATAACATCTGCCTCCACCAAGGTTGATGATCTTATTCCCATTGAGCATGATAAGATAATGGGTATCCCCCATATACTCGCCGTGCCCTACATCTGAAAGTCTGTCAATGATCTCCTGCGCTTCATCCGCCTCCACAATCCTGCGCTCGCCATTTGTGGCAATAATGAGCGCACCCTCATTCTTCTTTTTCAGTTTTGTCTCTTCAATCTCAGCCCCATCATTTACAGGATCAAGATTGATACTCACCTTTATTTTTCTCACTTATAATTCCTCCGTTAAATTCGTCCTTCAGCCATATCGTTATTGACCCAGGCCTGATAGTAGCTCTGCATGGTAAGAGGAGCGTTATAAAGCGAAGCAAGCAAATACTGTTTGATATTACGTACTTTGCTCCCATTCTTTTTCATGCAGTCCATAACATACTCAATATGCATATAGTTAAGTTTCATAAACTGAGACCTCACGACATTAACCGGCTTATCATCACCGGCTATACGAATATATCTGCGTTTTGAGCAAATGACATCTAAGATCAGCTCAAGAACTGCATCTATGGTTTCCCCATCATAGGGGTAGTTCTCATACAGCGTCCGCATATCAAGCTGATCATAAAGATATTCACGATATGAATTTCTTTCATCCATATCCGCATCCTTATCCGATCGTTCTTTTGAGTTATCCACAAGCTGCTCTGATAGGATAGGATCAGTATTATTAATCTCAGTATTATTCTTATCAGTCTTATTAGACTCCCATTTACGGTCGTCCTGAATTCCCATATGCATATCTCCGGAATTCTCATTCTGGGAAGTCCGGCGTTCCCATTTCGGGAATCGATTAAAATCCTTCACATATATGATGGTCGGCCTACACAATCCCTGTTTTTCTCTTTCAACAAGCCCAAATGTATCAAGTTCCTTAAGAAGCCTGCAGGCCTTGGTATTACCACACCTAAGAGCCTTTTTCACTGCTTCAATCGTGTAATAGACATACACATGGCCTTCCTTATCAATCCAGCCATGCTCTCTGGAAAGACTGATCCGATCAAGCAACAGGCCATACAATACCTTCGCTTCAATGGACAGCTCTTCAAACATTTCCTCCGTGAAAAGAAGCTTCGGGATTCGGTAAAACGAATAGCTTTCTGACTGCTCTTCATAAAAGTAGTCAAATGTCATAGCCATCACTCTTCCTTAGTGGGATTCTTCGCCTTTTTACGGTCCGCCATGATCTTTGCATAGCAAGGGAAACAGAACTCTCTGTCATACCCATACGGGCACTCATTCTTGCAGTTCTTAGGATGAGAAATAGGCGGCTTCTTTCCAATCATGGAAGTATAGGTTATTCCGGTAACCCCGGTGGTTCTCATAATGTTGTACTGTGTTGACATCTATTTTTCCTTCCTTGGCATAAAGAAAGCGCCTAACCGAAGCTTCCTTCAGCCAGACGCCTTATGCTGCCACTAATCTGCGAGGTCTACAGAGCTTCTCCACCCTTTGCCTTCGCACCCTTATCGATTGCTTCCTTTTTCGGAGTCTTTGCGACCTCCTCCTTCTTGGCCTTTAACTCTCCGAGCAGCGAACCCTTCTCTTCCTTTTCAGCAGCTTCTTCTCTCTGGTTCTGCCGTTCCACAAACTTCTCGCCCAATTCGAAGATTTTGGCCTGAGAATCATAATGGTATACGCTGTCTGTCAGCTTATCCGCAGGAGCTACCTGCGTTGCGTTGACTTCTTTTACCATGCTTTCGAGGTCCTTCAAGTCCATTTTTCCGTTATCGGGGACGATCAAAACCTCGTGGATCGAGCTGGGTAAAATGAAGAAATCTCCGCCGACTCTCTCGGCTGCCTGATCCATGAAATTCTGATAAGCGAGAACGCCGGCACCATGAACCTTGTCAGGTACCGTCGCAACGAACATCTGCTCATCCTTAGGATCCATAGGAACAAGTCCCATCATTTCCGCCTGCTCGATACCCATCATCTCAGCCATGACCTCACTCATGCCCTTGATCTCGGCAGGCTTGATCTGAGGTGCATTCTCCATTGCATCAGCATGAAGCTGCTCAGGCGTTACCCCCATGCTTTCAAGGATCTGATTGGTAACCAGGATTGAAGCACGGCCCTCATCATCAGAATTCAAGACGAAGCGATACACAACCGCCATATCTTCCATATTCTGATGCGGTACGGTTTCAAGCATTTCCTTATTTGCTTCCGCTGAGACAACCTCCATTGCAAGCTTCTCTTTCATCTGGCTGTAATCGGTAAGTGAAGCAACATCAATTTCAGGTCTCTCTTCAATTCCCTTGCCGATAACGCTTACTGCCCTATCTACCACATCTTCATAAGGTGTACCGTCCTGCACTGCTCCATAGAACTTATCAATTCCGATGTTCACGCCGATATTGCTGTCTTCAGGAGTGACTGTGATAGCCTCGTAGCTCTCATTAAGCTTGTTGACTTCGTGTATTGAGATATTCACCTCAGCACCCTGTTCATAGAACCTGTCCTTCAGATCCTCTATGAACTGCTCTTTGAAACTTTCATAATCCATATGTGCTATCCTTTCTTTTGACTAAGGATCGGATCGTCATCCGAATCCTCTTTGGTTTTGGGTAAAAGAAAAGCGCCGATCCGTAAGAATTGTTCTTACGAGCCGACGCTCAAAACCCTGCTGTTCTTTTGCAAAAGAAAATGGACTCGGCGGAAGGCTTTTTTTTGCCGTTCGTTTTGTCCATTGTAAATATAACACACTTATTTTGCCTTTAAAATCACCTGTCTATCATCCTGTTATCATCAAAATGTAACCGGTTTATCATCAAAGCATCATCAACCATACCTTTTCTTCTCCAGAGCATCCAGCAACCCCTTGTTTCTGCAGTCATACTTGCTGAGTTCTTCTCTGACATGATCTTCGAAGTATTCGTAAAAGGCCGCTATCTTTTCTTCCTCATTGAGATCCTTATAGTTATCGATCTGTTCACCATGTTTACCACGATCGCACAGCCAAAGGATGCATCTTCCGATACGTTCGTCTCCAACTGAGGCAATACCATATGCAGAAATGGCATATATCATATCAAAGCTCTGATCTTTCCCAAATCCTATTCGGAACAATCGAGGACTCTTCATCTGAAGGATGCGAAGGACAGCGTCTTCGAATTTCTTATTCTTATGATCTTCCTCTGTAAGGACGCGGTTCTCATATTCATCATATTCCCCGGAATCATAATCCATGAAGCTACCTATAGTCAGTGTTTGCCCACACGAGCATTTAACAGAAGCAGCTAATCCCAGGCCCGTAGGCGTGAAGCAGTATTCGAATTGTTCACCAGTCATCCCCTGGAAGCAGTTCTTGTGCTGCTTACGGAACTTCTTAACATTCTTTAGGTCATTTCCCTCAATCTCAAATGTAATCTTATCTTTTGTCTCCATACAGATTCATCCTTTCATTATAAGTAAAGCTTTCTGTATTACTGACATTCCGCCCACATTCCAATCGATCATAATCAACCAGTCCTTCGTCAGATTTAAGCCTCTCTCTCAGCGGTTTACCATCTACTACTACATCCAGGTC
>Ga0310695_10015764_pt1 | contig 10018 bp, 8 predicted proteins | sample RumenRJG_04DNA_FD_203882 | JGI IMG/M metagenome (GOLD analysis project Ga0310695, IMG submission 203882) | Bovine rumen microbial communities from Lethbridge, Alberta, Canada - RJG_04 (v2) (version 2) | ecosystem: Host-associated > Mammals > Digestive system > Stomach > Rumen | place: Canada... | reverse complement strand
TTACGATCACAAAGCAGATTCAGCCGAACTGGTATGTGCTCATGACGCCAGTCCTGCTGCTGCAGCTTGCGATGCTGAGCCTCGGCGTCGGCGTGATCATCTCCGCCGCTACAACGAAATACCGCGACCTGCGCATGCTGGTCTCTTTCGGTGTACAGCTCTGGATGTATGCGACACCTGTGGCTTATGACATGTTCTCCATGGGCGCGTTTGCCCCCGGCGGCAAATGGCACAATCTCTATATGTGCAACCCTGTAACGCCCATCGTAAACATCTTCCGCTATAGTTTTCTCGGCATCGGCAACATTGAGTGGTTCTACTATGTTGTCAGCTGGATCGTGACGATTGCGGTGCTGTTCATCGGCGTCGTGCTGTTCAGCCGCGTGGAAAAGACCTTCATGGATACGGTGTGATATGGAGAACGTCAAAGTAACCGTTTGGCTCAGCACCTATAATCAGGAGCCCTATGTGGCGCAGGCACTGGACAGCATTCTGATGCAGAAAACGAGCTTTCCGTTTGAGGTCGTGGCGGCGGATGACTGCTCCACAGATCGGACGCAGGAGATTATTCTGGACTATCAGAAGCGCTATCCGGATAAGATTGTCACGTTCTTTCCAGAGAAAAACCTCGGCGGCTGCCGAAAGCTCACCGCCTGCATCGACGCAGGGCTGTTTCGCGGCGAGTATCTCTCATACTTGGAAGGAGACGACTACTGGCTGGATGAGAATCGGCTGCAGACGTTGGTAGCATTTCTTGAGGAACATTGGGAGTATTCCCGCGTGAGCTACCGAAGAAAGGTCATTGACGAAAACGGCAATGACAAGGGCTTTGATATTCCGGAGTCTGTTCTGGGCAAGCCCTTCACCATCGAGGATTTTCTTGAGGGTAAAAACTATTCTGACTTCGGCGGCGTTTTTCGCAATTATTTTAAAGCGTGCGGCAGCAAATACCACGAACTGTTTTGGGCTTCCCGCAATGTGCTTGATTTTCAGGATATGTTCATCACACAGGATTTTGGCCCCGTGTATGTAATGGATGCCGTTTTTGGGGTTTACCGCTCCGTCAATGTCGCGGGTGCTCAAAACTACAATTCCGCTACGCCGATTGCAAAACGCCGACGTGAGAGCATTCATATTGCTCAGGCTGTCGAGCAATTTTATAGTGGTAAGTATGATCTGTCACCTCTCATCCGGCAGGATCGTTTCCGGCTGATGTCTCTGGCGGTTGACGAACAGGATGCAGAGGAGCTTTCGCGCTTGAGAGATGAGATTCCTCTTCAGCAGAGAAAAGAATTATTGGCCGAAATAACGTATCTTGCGCAGAGAGGAAAACGAGCGCAAAAGCTTTCCTTTCTCAGAGAGCAAATGACGCCGGAAGAAAAGAAAGGCCAGAAAACGCTCCTGGCTGCTTACACAGCGAAGCGAGTAAGAAACAAACTGACCAGAAACCGTCCCAATGACCGGCTTCGCGGTTATGTACGATAGGAGTTTAGAACATGGCACTACCCATGATTGAAATTGATAACGTCTCTAAAGAATACCGTCTTGGCGCCATCGGAGGCACGACGCTGAACGCGGAGATTCAGACTAAAATCGCCAAGCTGCGCGGCAAGGAGGATCCCAACAGCAAAATCGGCGCCAAACAGTTCGTGAAAAACGAACGTTTTATGGCACTGGCTGGGGTGAGCTTCAGCGTGCAACCAGGCGAGGCGGTCGGCATTATTGGCCACAACGGCGCGGGTAAGTCTACGCTACTGAAGCTGATCTCACGCGTTACCGCTCCCAGCGGCGGCGAGATCCGCCTGCGAGGCCGCGTTGCCTCCATGCTTGAGGTCGGCACCGGCTTCCATCCGGAGCTCACCGGACGCGAGAACGTCTATCTCAACGGCGCGATCCTCGGTATGACCAGAGCGGAGATTGATCGAAAATTCGACCAGATTGTAGAGTTCGCAGAAATGGCACAATTTATTGACACTCCGGTCAAACGCTATTCCTCCGGCATGTATGTCAAGCTCGCGTTTTCTGTTGCAGCGCATTTGGATTCCGAGATTATGATCATGGACGAGGTGCTCGCCGTCGGCGACGCCAAGTTCCAGAGCAAGTGTCTCGGCCGTATGGGCGATGAGGCATCCAATAATAATCGCACGATCCTCTACGTCAGCCATAATATGAGCACGATTCAACGGCTTTGCACCAGAGTCATCGTTCTGGATCACGGCAAGGTTGTTTATGACGGCGATACTGCAGGCGGCGTTTCGCGCTATCTATCTGTTAATCGAGACGAGGATACGGTCAGCTATCTGGAGGATCTTCCGCGTGATCCTGCCTGCAAGCTGAAGGTAAAGATGCTCAAATGTTGGTTCCCAGGCAAGGAGAACAATCTGTTTATGCAGGGTGGAAAGATTCATTTCCGGCTGAAATGGGTTGTCAGCGCAGAAGTTTATAATCTGGTACTGAGAATCTATTTGAACCATATGACAGCGAGCCCTGTCGGTTTTTCGTCGGTCCCGTTCGGGGATTGCAGAGCCGGACAGGAATATGAAACTGAGATTGAGCTGGATATCAACGGTGTCATTCCCGGCGCATATTACATCGGATGTGAATTCCACGAAATCGATTCGTCCGGTGCCAATACATGGCATGATTATGTGCAGAACATGATGCAGATTGAGGTGCTGGAAAACCACGAGATCAAGCTCGGTGCCGCAGATCACACGAATAAGATCCCGTGGAACCATAACATGTGGGGCAGCATTCGCCTGCCGTCGCAGATCACGGATAATTCGGTTACTGCTTTGGAGGGATAAGTCTTGTTTTTAAGCTTTGTCATACCGACATATAACGGAGAGAAGTATCTGGCAGAGTGTCTGGATTCGCTTCTTGATCAAGATTTGCCGGAATCAGAATACGAAATCATTTGCGTAGATGATGGATCCTCGGACAGTACCTGTGATATCGTTCGAAGCTATCAGAACCGGCACAGTAATGTGATCTTGATTAAGCAGGAACACAGAGCAGACTTTCCGCGGAATGTAGGCTTGTTTAGAGCTTCCGGAGATTATATCTGGTTTGTGGATCAAGATGACGTGTTGTTGCCGAATTGCCTTTCAGAATTAAGACAGCATCTATTGACTACCGGCTGTGACCGGCTCGTATTTCAGTATTATGAGTTTGTAAAAGAGCTTTCTCCTCAGGAGCAACAGAGGATGAAAGACCATACGATCCGGCCTAACAGCGGTGCAGGAAAAGAGAATAACGTGGTATGGTCCAGTGTGTTCAAGAAATCGTTTTTGATTGATCACGAAGTCTGGCCGCACAGCAAGCGCTTTGGCAAGCGTGGCGCAGGCTTTGGCTCTGATGGTTTTTTCATTGATGAAAGCCGTGAAGCGGGAGCCAAGGAACTTGTTCTTGACGATAAAGCGTATTACTTTTACCGGAAGCACATAGGCCAGTCTGTGTACAGTTTTTCAGACAATATGTGCAAAGCCAGAATCAGTTCTTACCTTGATTATCCTCTGGTCTTCAAAGAGGAATATGATCGCGCAATGAAGGAAAAAGGGGAGGTAAGTTACAAACAAGCGCAGAATCTTGTGGTGCAGACCAGAATGTGTGCGATTAAGATGCAGAACCTTCCAAGAAAATGGCGAAAAGTCGGTATGGACAGAATGCGGGAAGAGGGGCTGTTCCCTCTTCGGCTTCCAAAAGTTTATACAGACCATTATTCCTGGATGGATTGTGCAAAAGCGCATAACAAAAGAAGACCACTATTCGGCGTTTCGTTTTACTATTCAGTAAACCCGGTGGGCCTGTTTTTTCATACACTTCTGGATGTACGCAATTATTTCATTATCATCAAAAACAGAAGTCTGCTGGTAAGAAAAATGATTCTTTCCCATCTCGATTGGGAAAATAAAAAAAATAATTGGTAATAACTATGAAAACAATGCTTCTCCTCGGCGGATCTGCTCAGCAGATCGCCGCGATTGAAACAGCAAAGAGTCTCGGGTATTATACTGTCCTCTGCGATTATCTGACGGACAATCCGGGGCAGTATCACGCGGACAAATTTTACCTTGTCAGCACCACGGACAAAAAGGCTGTTTTGGAGGTTGCTAAAAAAGAGCATATAGATGGTGTTTTGGCCTATGCTTCCGATCCGGCTGCTCCGACTGCTGCTTATGTGGCGGAATGCCTCGGACTGCCAGGCAACCCTCTGGAATCTGTGGAAACCCTTTGCAACAAAGATCGTTTTCGTGCGTTCCTGAAGGCAAACCATTTCTCTGTGCCGGAAAGCATGGCATTCTCTGACTATGAATCCTTTTCGGGGAATGCGGAACACTTTCAGCTTCCGGTGATTGTAAAACCGGTGGATTCTTCAGGCAGCAAGGGTGTTACTGTTCTGCGGTCTTGGCAGGGCATAGAGGAAGCCATCGAATTTGCACTGAGATTCTCCCGCTGCAGACGATTCATTGTCGAAGAATTTATTGAAAAAAAGCATTCCTATCTGATCGGCGGTGACATTTTCGTCAAGGGTGGACAGGTAATCCTGTGGGGACTGATGAACTGTCATCGGGATCCAGCAGTCAATCCGCTGGTGCCGGTCGGAAAAAGCTATCCGCCCGTCGTTTCTGATGCAGATCTGAGCCGCGTAAAGGAGACCCTACAAAGGCTGGTCACTGCCCTGCAGATTCGGGACTGCGGCATGAATGTGGAAGTTATCATCGATAAAAATGACCGCGTTTTTCTGATCGATATTGGACCGCGCAACGGCGGCAATATGATCCCGGAGCTCCTGTCCCTGATCTTTGATGTGGACGTTGTTGAGATGGCCGTGCGATCGGCCATGGGAGAACCTCTGGCTGTCCTTCCGCACGATGGAAAGCCGTATTATGCAACGCACAATCTACACGCTGCGAAAACAGGCACATTCCGCGGAATTCATTTTTCTCCGGAGCTGGAGTCTCATATCATACGCAGAGAAATCTACAAGAAACCCGGTGATTCTTTCCGTTGCTTTGACAATGCAGCCAAGGCGCTTGGTATCCTGTTTTTGAAGTATGATTCTGAAAAAAAGATGCTGCAGTCTCTGGATCGCATCACAAACGATATCTATATTGAGGGTGATTCTGAATGAAAGAAATCGGCGGATATCTGGAATTTGAGACCTTGCCAGGCAGCGGAGAGTATTACTCGAATTTGATTGCACTTAACTCTGGCAGGAATGCGCTTGCTTATCTGATTCAGGCAAAACACATCCAAAAGCTCTACATTCCGGGCTTCCTGTGTGATACAATTCCGCTTTTGTGCGAAAGAGAGCACATTCCCTTTGAGCACTATGACATCGATGTTCAGTTTCGCCCGGTTTTTGAAAAAGAACTGGAGCTGGGAGCGTATTTTTACCTGGTGGACTATTATGGTCAGCTTTCAGATGAAGAAATTTTGTTCTGGAAGCAGAAATACGACCGACTGATTGTGGATCAGGTTCAGGCGTTCTTTCAAAAGCCACTCGATGGAATCGACACGATTTATTCTTGTCGGAAGTTCTTAGGCGTTCCGGATGGCGCATATCTGGCAACGGATACGTTCATGGAAGAACCCCTTCCGGTTGACGTCTCCGCAAGCAGAATGAATCATGTTCTGGGCAGATTTGACACCGGCAATGCGCGTGACTATTACACAGCGTCTCAGGAAAACAACCGGGGCTTTCTGGATTTGGAGCTTCGCGTAATGTCCAGGCTCACGCACAACATTCTCGGTGCGGTGGATTATGCATACGTTCAAGCTGCGAGAGAGCGAAACTATGCTGTTTTGGAAAGTGTACTTGGCTCGAAAAACGCTTTGAAGCTGAAAATGCCGGTTGGTCCGTTTGCTTATCCGTTCTATTGCAGGAATGGCCTGCAGGTGAAAAAAGAACTGGCGCAGAAGGGCGTTTTTGTTCCTACACTCTGGCCAAATATTCTGGAACAGGGCAATGAACTTGAGAGGGACTATGCGGCGAACATTCTTCCACTGCCGTGTGATCAGAGATATGACAGCAACGATATGCTGCGAGTTGCAGAGGAGGTTCTTCAATGTATCGATTAAGAGAATTGGAGCGTCGGGATCTCCCGGAAATCAATCGATGGCGGAATGATCCTGAGTTGGTAGCTTATCTTGGCTCTCCGTTCCGTTATATCAATCTGGATACAGATGAAGAATGGTTTGAAAACTATCAAGTGCACCGCGGCGAACAGGTTCGCTGTGCAATCACGGATGAAACAGACCAAATTCTTGGCCTTGTAAGTCTGGTCGGTATCAACCAGATTCAACAGCTTGCATCGTTCCACTTGATGATTGGCAATATAGAATATCAAAACAAAGGAATGGGTTCGTTCGCTGTTCAAGAAATCTTGAAGCATGCGTTCATGAATCTGAATCTGCACCGGGTGGAACTTGGCGTCTTGGAAGATAATCACCGTGCGCGGCACTTATATGAGAAGTCAGGGTTTGTGCTGGAAGGAATCAAACGACAAGCCGTTTATAAGAATGGTTCTTTTCAGAACCTTTGCATGTACGCACAGCTAAGAGAAGATTATCTTACGAAAGAGCGTTTCGATTTAGAAGGACTATACGATGGAAAAAGAATTTGAAGGTAAAAAGCTTCTAGTTTTAGGCGGAATCACTCTAGCGTGCCATATAGTTCAGAAAGCGCAGGAAATGGGCGCGTATGTTGCGGTTGCAGACTATAATATTGATTCTCCTGCAAAGGCTTTTGCAGACGAGGCAGTTCTGCTGGATGCTACAGATATTCAAGCAGTTGTATCCTGGTGCAAAGAAAACCATATTGATGGTATTACAACCGGCTTTGTCGATATTCTAATGCCGGTGTGCTATGAAGTTTGCAAAGCACTAGGCAAACCATATTATGCGACCACTAAAATGCTCTCAATGGCAACAAACAAAGTCGATTTCAAGAAAACTTGCGAGCTATTTGGTATTCCCGTTCCTAAAACGTATCTAATTGGAAACTCTATACCAGAAAAACTGTATGACGAAATTCGGTATCCGGTCTTTGTTAAACCTTTAGATGCAAGTGGATCCCGCGGGGCAGGGGCTTGTCAGGACAGAGCCGAACTTGAAAAACAGTTTTATGAGGCGCTTAGTTATTCTGTCTCCGGAAATGCAATCATAGAAGATTGTATGTCAGGAACAGAGTTCCTACTGGATTATGTCGGTGTAGATGGAGAATTTCGGTTGCTATCTATGTTTGACAGATTTATGAGTCCTGACCGTGGTTCTGCGATTAACTATTCAAATGTGTGCCTTGCGCCGTCAAAGGCCATTGATCAATACTATCAGACGATAAATCGCAAGGTCCAGAAGATGTTTCGTGAGTTGGGTTTCAAAGATGGATTGATTTTTCTCCAAGGCTATTTCGATGGTCAAAAAATCACATTTTATGAAATGGGCTGCAGATTGGGTGGATCTTTTTTTGAACTGGAAGATGCAGTCCTTGGGCTCAATCCCATAGAAATGACAATTCGGTATGCACTTTCCGGAAAGATGATAGATCATATCGGTCAAATCGATGAGCATTCAGCAGACTTTAATAAAACTGCAATGGTAGCAAATTACCTTCTGCAGGGTGATAATGAGATTGTTGCTAAAGTCGAAGGGCTCGACCAAGTAAAACAAATGCGCTCATTTGTTTCTCTGATTCAGCAAAGAGATATTGGATTCCACATAAAAAAAGACAGAACTGTTGATAAAGCAATTCTATCGTTCTATATGGTGGCTGAAAACCGTAATCAGGCTAGGGATGATTTGAAATTCATGAATAATGTAATACAAGTGACTAACCCCGAAGGAAAGTCACTTTTGTCTGAGAAATACAATCCGGAACTGTTTTAAGGGGAGAATTAATGCAGATCGCTGTTACAGATTTAATTATTATTCTTGTCTATATGTTCATGATTGCAGTTGTTGGCATCATGAGCCAGAAAAAAGTGAAAAATACAAAAGACTATTATGTTGCAGGTCGCTCGCTGCCAACGTTTGTTTTGATTGCTACCATCTGTGCTTCAGTCATCGGCGGAAGTGCGTTGATCGGAAAAGGTGGATATGCCTATACTGGTGGAGTTGTTTGTATTGCAATAGGACTGCCATATATGGTTGGCATGTTTATCTTCTCTGCTTTCAGTGGAAAAATCAGCGGGATCGGTCATAAATATGGATTCACTTCCATGTCTGAAATGATGGGGTATCGTTTTGGAAAAGCAGTTAAGTACATCACGGCAATTATGGTTGCCTACACATCCATGTCAACTGTTGGCGCACAGATTAGTGCAACGGGCACGATTATCAGTACAATTGGCGGTAATCATGTCAGTTATATTGTTGGCGCATTGATTGCAACCGTTATTTTTGTGACCTATACTGCAAGCTCCGGCTTGTTTGGCGTGGTCTACACGGATGTAATTCAATTTATCGTGTTGATCGCTTTTGTATATATACTTCTTCCGATTAAGGGAATCAGTCAGGTCGGCGGCTTATCAGAGCTGATTTCCAAAACCGACCCCAGCTCATGGGAATGGAATTTGTCCCCGGATATCATTACATTGATTGTCACCAATTTTGTCATGACAATTGCCGGTGCAGAGTTTTGGCAGAGAGCATTTGCTGCAAAAAATCAGCGCACTGCCTTCAAAGGCCAGTTTTGGGGAACTGCAGTCTATGCGCTGACAATTGTGATTACCATGTTCATTGGCTTAGCCGCCGCGCTTCTTTTCCCGTCTCTGATCGAGGATTATGGCACTGCAGACTATGCGATTCCTGTCATGATTGTAAAAATTCTTCCTGCAGGTTTGGCAGGTCTGACTTTGGCCGGCGTTCTTTCGGTTATGATGTCTTCTGCCGACTCCTATCTGCTTGTTTCTACCCAATCTATCATTGGAGATATTGTTAAGCCGAATAATACTTCTTTGGACGAAAAAAAGGAACTAATGCTCTCAAGAATCTGCAGTGTCGTCTTTGGAGTTTTGGCGTTCGTGGTTGCTATGTTTTTCCGCAGTGCGTATGACGCTTTGATGTTTGGATGGACATTTTATGCTGCGACGCTTGGTGTGCCTTGTCTCGTTGCTCTGGTCTGGAAAAAAGCAACTACTCCTGGTGTGCTTGCAGGTATGGGCGTAGGCTTTGTGATCAGCATTGTTTGGAAGCTTGCCGGCAGTCCATATGGAATCGGTTCAACCATTATTGGCGTGGTATTAAATGCTGTCGTTTGCGTAATAGTAAGTTTGCTGACATATAAAATACACCCGTCAAAAGAAGTATCATTTGATTAAAACAACCTTCCAGATGATACTGCGAGGAACTCAAATCCCTGTGGGACAACTGTTGACTGGCATGAAGTGCATATTTTCTATAAAGTCGGAGGGCAATAGAAGAGTTTTTAAGCATCATTATTCCTATTTATAACGATGAAAAGCATCTGAGAGAGTGTCTTCATCAAGATATTCCATTTGGCGATTATGAAATCATCTGAGTAGATGACGGATCGACAGACAGCACTCCAGATATCTTACATGAATACGAGCGAAGCTATCACAATATTCGTTTGGTTTTTCAAAGGCATGGAGCAGCTCTTGACCGAAATGTTGGCCTTGAGCTTGCGCAAGGAAACTATGTCTGCTTTGTGGACCTCGACAACGTTATTGAGGAAAACATCTTTGGCGAATTAAAAAACGCACAGAAGAAACCGGCTGTGAACGCTTGGTGTTTCCATTCTATGAATTCAACGAGTGTTTCACAGGGGAAGAATTACAGCAAAAAGCAAATATATCTTTGGACCTAAGCAGCAATCAGATGTTTTCCCCAGATCGAACCATTTGGACGAGCCTCTTTAATGGAGAGTTTTTGCTGAGGAACAACGTTTGGCCGCGCAGCAGACAGGTTCCAGATATGAAGCCCGTATAAGGTGGAGATGATTTTTTTCTCATGAATGCAATGATGCGCTGACAAATCAAGCCGAATGGATGGA
>Ga0310695_10015760_pt1 | contig 10019 bp, 24 predicted proteins | sample RumenRJG_04DNA_FD_203882 | JGI IMG/M metagenome (GOLD analysis project Ga0310695, IMG submission 203882) | Bovine rumen microbial communities from Lethbridge, Alberta, Canada - RJG_04 (v2) (version 2) | ecosystem: Host-associated > Mammals > Digestive system > Stomach > Rumen | place: Canada... | reverse complement strand
GCTACCTCTTGTCGGAACTTTTGCATTGTCATCAATTTTTCTAAAGTTAATCTTCACCATGTTTACCCCTCACATGTTTTAATATTTTCTTCTTACAAAGTTTATCCATTATGTTGTTATAATTCTTCACAACTTTTTCATATACCAGATTATTATGCCGCATATCTGGATTTACAAATGGAATATAAAAATCTCCGTTATTACATATAACAGACACGCTCAACTCCATCATGTTCTCAATGTTTAAGAACAACTCAACATAAGGAATAGTTGGATCATCATCAAATTTATATAATGTTGTTCTATATTTCAATAAATTACCAACAAGCCTAAAACCATTTTGTAGTGCTATACCAATAGGTACATCTGGATTAAACTTGTATTTTTTCGGCTCTATTATTTTATTCGTTATATTTTTATTCGTTTTGTTTTTCATCGTATTTTTTCTTATCATCGCATGGTATGTTCTGACCCCACCAGTACGAGCGATCCCTGGCATCGCAATATACTTTAATGCGAGCCTTGTTTGAATCGTCTACTGATGAGTAAATGCAATCCATGCAATCAACTCCAGCTATTATCATTTTTTCACCTATAGCGAGGAAGAACGATCTTCCCCGCAAATTCCGTTATAATACCGTTACTTATCTTCTATGACATATATATTGCCATGAGTTTCAATTATATTATAGTCATTTAATATATTTTTATCATCTTCATCTGTGATTTCAACATAATAACCGTATTTGTCTTGTAGTTTATCTGGTATTAATATACCGACAATAAAAAGTCCGGCTACTGATAGGGATAATAATACTGCGGAAATAATTTTCATACGAATTGAACAATCTTCTATAAGGGTATTGGCAAACCAACATCCAAATGACACACCTAGTAATATAAGTAAAGCGATTAAACCAATTTTTAAACCATTATCAATTGAATAGATACTAATAATTCTCATATGCTAATCTCCTATAAGTTTCGAATACTGATTATCAGATGCTAAATTTACTCCAAGAATATTATCGTAATGAGCGGATTGTCCATCTATATATCTACCAAATTTAATTATTATATTATGTAATGGGCATAACTTATCTATATATTCTTTGATTTCAATCTCGTCATATCCAGTATAAATAACCACTACATCATCACAATATTGTCTTAATGTTTTGATAAATAAATATAGCTCATCAAAACTATCCATTGGTTCTAATCCCTGACATACAACTGCTTCTGAAATAGGATTATTAATATATCTATTGCATAGTTCTTCAATATCAATAGAAATGTCTGGCTCATTAATTAATTGATAATTTTGACAATAATTCTTCCCACATTTCATAGAACATTTTGGAAACATTAATGTCATTGATGGGACTTTGAAATTTACAAAGTCCTCATCAATAATATCTTTAATTGTTATAGTGGCCATTAATTATCTCCTCGGATACCTGATTAATTTGTTCCCACTTTCTCAATTTATATTCTTTAGTTCTTTCCGTAGACCAAGTTTTAATGGGAGTGTAAAATCCGACGATTCTCGTATATTCAGTGGTAACTGGCTTACCACACATAGGACATTTCTTACCATAAAAAGCGTGATTATTTTCGCAAGCCTGTATTTTTGTATTAAATGCAAAATATGTTACACCCTTTTCTGCTATATATTCAACCATTTTCCATGCTTTATCGAAATTATCAAATGGAGAATCAATATTAGCATGAAGGATAGATCCACCATTGCAATATCCATCAAATAACGCTTGAATTCTTACGCGCTCTTGCAACGTTGTTTTAATTCCTAACGGAATAAATTGATTCCCATATAATGGCAAATCATATATTTTACCCTTTGGATAAAAGAACTTGTCTTTTTGCATCAATTTAGCTGCTGCACTTTCGCCAGGAATTTGCTCCGTATTTATCTGATAATCACATTCATATTCCTTAATAAAATCATCAGCGACCTTTCTCATAGTTTGGAATATTTTTTGTCCAAAGTCGGATGCTTTATCTGTATAGAATGTATTACCAAAACTATCCTTTGTTGTATATCCAAACTTCTTCATGGTTTCATAAATACCAATAAATCCAATGGTATTATATAAATGTTCAAAATCAATCAATCCATATGTGAAGTTTGGAAGAATACCCTTATCAACATTGCGACTAATAATATGTCTAACGGCATCTAATGCACAGAGACACACATAAACTCTGTGACTTAGATTGTCAAGATACTCCTCTTCTGATTTTGAATCTAAAGCAATTCTTGCAAGGTTGACAGTATTGACTTTTACAGAACCAACTTTTAATGCTGTCCCTCCGATGGAATTAAAATATCCCAAATCTTCTATATTACTTTTTAGCCTACAACAATTACTTAAAGAATTAACACTACTATCAACAAACAAATTGCTATCAGACCATTTCATATTATGTTTAATTGCCCATCTAGAAAAGTCTTCATCTACAAATTTACCATCTTGTCTTAATAGAGAAATTGTGCTGACTGGGAACGTAAACATATTGGTGCTACGAATTTCAGACATAACTTCCATATACCATTTCTGAAATTCAATGATTTCTTCTTCGTAGTCAATCATAAATGATCCATCAGGGAACTCCGAACCACCAAATAACGCTTCAAAATATGGATGGTCAAATACGCTTGTGTTTGTAAAGGCACTCTGTGATCCATCTCTTACATAAGGCTGATTAACAGCATAAATAAATCTTTGGAAGTTTTGTCTAGCATAATACTTTTCATTGCCAGATGATTTGACTCCCAAATAATCATTATCAACATCTTTTTTCCAGAAATAGTACATATACGGAATTATGTTTGGAAGTCCAACTGCACCGCTTGTTCGATTACAAGCAAAACTAACAAATTCTTTTACAAAATCAACAAAAGTTGTCAAATGTCTAGCTGGTTCTGCATTCTGCCCATCAATAAAATATAATCCTTTTTCTGCTAAATCTTTAAGATCATATGCAAAACAATAGCTCCTAAATGTTGATGACGGAGCATCATGCATATATAAATCTCCGATCCATTCCATACGCAACCAGTCATTGGCAGTGCTGAACCCAAACTTCTTATTGATTTCATAATAAATCTTATTAAAAGCAAGAAGTTTTGAGTGTGGCTTTGGCATTTCACGCTCCAAAGTTACAATATCTTTATGTGCCACATTTGAGTTTCCATCAATACTTGAATCTGCTACAGTTTCTTCGTCAACAAAATTATCAATAAAATCCGTATAACTTAATTGCCCATCATCAAAGCCGTTGATTTTTGCAATCTCAGTACCAAATTCAGTTTGTAATTTATTGTATTGAGAAACAAAATTCTTAATCAATCTAATGTTAATATTCAATCTGCTCACTCCATTTCATTAATCCATTTAACTGCTGCCATAAAATCCATCATTGTTCCATCTACATCAAGCATTGGTAAAGAAGTAAAACCCTTTTCAACCATCAGGTCAATATCATCAACGATAGAATAATCAATGTTTTTTTGCCCCATTTTTTTTTCTAATATCACGCATTTAGGGCATCCAGTACTATACAGAGTTATATTTTTCATAAATACCTCCTTATAGCGGCAATCTTCCGTGAAACTTCACGAGATCATCTTCAATAGCCTGAGCCTTATCTTCATGTCGGATGCAATAACTCTGAGCAATCAAAGCAGCCTCCTGAAGATCCCTGGCAATATTGTTATAAATTCTCGCCAGCTTACGATGGTTCTTCATGTCCATCTTTGCGGCACAAACTTCAATGCCAGTATTTTCATCCCATTCATCTTTTTCGTCGCAATAAGCCTTACCTTCAATGGGATCAAAATCTCTAAGCCAAAATTCGTCATCGCCATAATAATTATCAGCAGCCTCAAAGATTACATCTTTGTATTTCTTCTTAATGCCAGCAGTTAAATCATTGAAAACAACCTTCTGCGGCATTTTACCTTTAACCAACTTTGCTTCCGGGATAACAATAAACTCTTTGTTCTTAATGGTTTTCTTCTTCATAATTTTTACTCCTTACTAAAATATGCGCCCAACGGCTTTACTTTGTTATAAAATTCAGCGATCTTAATAGGATTTGTTGTAACTGGTTTCAACTCAACAGTTCTATCGCATAACCCCATAACCCCCATTACGGAACTACCATCAACAATTACATTGCTAGAAATTACACTTACATCAAATGGTGCCATATCACAAATATTGCAGAGATCGTTGACTTTTTCTAAATCCAAATATAACAATATCATCATGTTACCTCTTTAATATTTTATTATTGAACAAGAAGATTATACTAGCAAAAAACAATAATATCAACCCGACAGATTTCACATAAGATTTTGAATTTAACTCAGCGTTTTTGGTATTAGTCAGCGTTATGTATGACCATCAACAATAAATAGTTGCACTACCTAACGTACAGTTACAAATTCCAGATCCACCATTGGACGGATTGTTCATGCAATTACTACATGGATTAGTCTTGACTACTCCATCTGCCGTTGAAATAACCCATCCATCACCAGAATATGCTTTCTTCTGACTGGTCTTGTTTCCACCGTAAGGAATCCTAACAACCGCTTCATCCTCTATTTCAGAAGACCAACCACAAGATAGACACGTTTCCTGATGCTTTGGTGGATTACTCGTTAATACAATATGTTGCAAATCGCCCCCGCATACTGGGCAAGTGTAAATAATTTCCATTTTTATATCCTCTTAATATTTTTATAACCATTTAACCTTAACCTTGTGCATCCTATTCTTTTTCTCACAGATTTCAATAGCTGTTTGAAGTTCGTTGTACCTAAATACGGTTTTACCCAACTCATTGTGCGTATAGCACCAGCCATTATCCATTCGCCATCCCCAAATATTCGTGTACCAGACTTCGGTTACATAACATTCTCTGATTTTATATGTACCAAATAATCCCTGATAGATAACAAAACACATTCTATTAAATCCACCACCTGGGGTGGGATCAAATGGCGAGTCGAAGGAATTGTTGATTTCCTTGAGTTCTGTACCGTCATAGTCAACGCTACTATTTTTAAACGCAGTAAAAATCATATGTTTATTCTCTCCCGATAAAAAACCGATTTCATTGGATTTTTTCAAAAACTTCAAATTTAAATTTTCCATTATCACACCAAACTTCAGCTACATAAAACCCAGTATTTATAAGCACTTCTAGCACCTTCTTTGTGTCGTTTGGTGGAATTGCGTATATTTCGCAAAGTTTATGTAATTTTTCCATACGATGAAACTCCCCTTTCATTGGACTTCTAGTTTTAATAAACTACCGTCTTCTGGATTAACATATGAATGAAATGTCACATCCAAATCGCAGCTTCTTGTTGTTGCAAATTTTGCAAGATGATGTCCCATCATATCACATGCATATACATTATCTTCTGAAACATCAATTGTTTTCAGTTCTGGTCTTGCTAAAGTAGTAATCACTCCATACGGAGTTCTGAATTTTACATAATATGGTTTATCATCGCTCATATCAAATGCAGTGAAATCAAAGTACCATGTACCGCAATACTCACATCTACATTTATATGGTTCAAGTGGTGCGCCACAATTTGGGCAATTCGTCATATCTAATATCTCCCATATGTTTAATCAGTTATCATAATATCCATGATCTGCAAGACTGCTATCAATTCTCTCAAGAAGAATATCATACTCATCAGGAGATAATTTGTTTAAAGCATCATCCAGCAATTCATCAAAAATATTTTCATAATCATTTACCGTACTTACGAAGCTAGTATCAATCATCATATTCTCCTATCAATTACTTATTTCATAATAACTACTCTCTCATTGACATCCATCACAAATTCATTTATCCTTTTATAATTGGGTTTTTCTGGCAAATCCGTATTTTCCTTGTCATATTCGAGTCGTCTCTCAAGTTCGTCAACTAATTCAAAAAATTCAGGAGTTGGCTGCCGATTATCATCAAGATACTTGCCATTACGGATATCCATTAGTAAATCATGTTCTGCTTCTCTGTAAGTAACAATCTTGTGATTCTCCAGAATATCAAAACACATATAAAACAACCTTACTAAATGCATCATATGTTTTCCGAGTTTATTATGTTCTATAGCGTGAGAATTTCGTTTGCCAATTTTGGAATAATCTTTAACAATGTTATTCATTTCCGACCACATTGCTTTATAATCTCGCAGCGGATAATGATGTAAATTGATATCCATAAATATTTCAGAGTCATAATCTTCTTGCGGAGATTTATCAACATATAGATTGATTGCGTCTTCTGGATAATAGAAATATTTCTCAGGAAACGTATATTTTGCATTCTTAATGCTGTTTAGAATATGATTCTCTCGCTGTTCCTGATTTACAAGACGAACAGCCTTGTTATCGAGGCGTCGTAGCTGGCTATTGGCATACCCGCCGAATGCATTAACAGCTTTCTTAGATAAGAACATATCCGAGTTATCAATCAATTCCTGTCCAATGTCAGTAAGGTATATATAATGTTCTGGTTTTAATCCAAGAATTTCAATGGTATTTGGATTACAATTACTAAGAAGAGTTATCAGTTTATTAAAACTATAAATAACAGTATCTGTTTCTTCATTAACAAACTGATCAAAATTCTTATTTGTCAGCAATTCTTCTTTTGAGTTTAAGGCACATCCTCGAAGATCCAGATCCGAATTTTCCACATTTGTTCCATATGCCCAGGACCCGCCCAATCCAAGAAGAATGATTTTGTCTCCCAAATGTTCGTTGGTACGGAGGAACTCATATTGGTTTGATGTTATTATATTTTTAAAGTCCATATTTATCTTCTCCATTTTCTATTAAAACTTGTTATAATATCCACTCATCTAATTATAACGGAAGTATTTTCGGAATAAACAATGGACGTATTATCATTGAGAAAGTGTCTTGATCAATGTCATTCTGATAATAAATCCTATCAAATCTATGTCCTCGTGAATGTTCGTTTGCGTTCACGAAAATAATATTGATATTAATATGTGAATCAAGAAATTGGATTTTATTTTTGGTTACATTACACAGAGTTTTGCATTCATGCGCTTCACGTACCAATTCTTCAAATAGATCATCCTTCCACTTTTGATCTTTATAAAAAATTCCAATATTAGTTATAGTTATATGAGACAATGTGTTCATTAATCTGTAGCCCCTCCCTTAAAACTTAGTTTTCAATTTCACACCAATCACGAAGTTTTTCTTCGCAATCAAGCCCATTGTCTTCTGTGATATTTTCATCATTACATGGATACGCTGGGCAACCATCACAGTTTAATATCATCGAATCTATGAATTTATCTTGTGTTAAGCTATTTATATATTTTTCAAAATTAGTCATATCAATCCTCAATTTCATTTCCCTGAATCACAAGCAATCCACGTATCCGTATAATACGGTTTTACTGTCGGTGATGTCCACCAATAGGAAGAAACTGAATTACGACCGTCCTGCCATACTTCATTTAATACTTTTTCTAATTCATCTTTAGTAAATTCAATTTTGCCGTCACTGTTTGTTGTAAATACTTTAACCATATTCTTCCTCCTTAATACTCAGGTAAACTTTCCTACTGACAACATGGTGGGACTAAATCTTTTCTACCCATGCTATTTAATGCTTCGATTAACAGTATTGTTACATCTTCTCCACGAACCCCAGCAGCTTCAATTCCACTTATGATGCCCTCAATCAGAATGTCATCCTGTGTTTTCGGTTTAAACCATGCGGCAGAATCTATCGGTTGTGGTAATTTGTTATTCATAATTACTCTCAAATCCATAATTACTCCTCCAATCAAATTTAATTTTTATATTTATATTTGTATTTGTATATTGATAACTCCATCTCGGTTATTTTAATCAAGTCAAAAAGATTTTTAAGGTGATGCTGATAGTATTTATTCTTACTAAAATTTTGGAGCCAGATAGATGAATCATACCCAATTTTTACTTGTTCTTGTCTCAATTCTTCTGTAAGCATCTTTTCATTATCTCTCTAATTAAAATTAAACCGTATCCAGTTTCTGGCGCATGATTAATCCAATACGTATGCTTTGTATCTTGATTTGATAACCATTTAAGATATTCTTTTTGATACTGGAGTAATTCAATCCCTAAGTATTCTTCTACAAAAGTTACTACATCCATATCGTTCTTCTCATAAATTTTCATTATTCTTTTACTTCTCCAAAATCTTCCCTGATAGCTGCGATACAGTTATCCAGCATATCCGGCAATCGTTCCATAGTCCAATCATCTGGAACCTCTACATACATCCCGCGTCCCAAGTACTTGTACCACTCAACATGCAAGTTATCTTTTGGATAAATGAAATTTTCTCTAACATGATCGCTCCAGTCGTAAGCAATCACCTTAAACGCTTTGCATTCGTACTGGTTCCCGGTATTACTAAACGGCGACTCCATTCTTATTTGATGTTCATTCCAATAACAGCGGCACAGTTCTTGGTCAATCATACTAAGAATCGCCGTAATAACTTTTCGTTCTTTCTTATTTAATACACGCATATTTTCTCCAATCAAATCTAATTTTCGTCTGTTACTAGCGTTGCCCACTCATTAACTCGATGACAGAGGCAACCGTTATTTTTATCTGCATATTCCTGAAGTTTCGGTAAAATATTACCAATGCACCAAGAACTTTCATTTACATGAAATTCAATCATGTCTTTGTCCCAATCTTCTGGAACTTCAACTTCAACATCAATTGGAAATCTAATGGTTACTGTTTTCCAACTTATTTTTTCACTCATAGAAATCACTCCTCAACAATTCTGTATTCATATGTCGGTGTGCGATATTCTTTTGAATATTTTCCACCGCCAAAATAGAATTTAAAATATTCAATACTTCCGTATGTATTGCTAATAATTTTTTCTACTTCATATACTGCCGAGGCTTCAATATAGTTATTTGTCAATTTAACAGTCATATATGCCTCACCATCAAAGACTTGTTTTATCCCCACCATAAACCATGACCATTAGTATATTTTGAAGCTTCCTTCTCCGACATTACTTGATTTTTATAAAAATACTTCTCCATATCAGGATGTCCATCTTCATCAATAGCCCATTTTAACCATTCAATAATTTCACGTATTTCATTTTTGCTATAAACAACGAATCTAGCATCCTCATCAAAATCATAATCAGTAGTATCTACAGTTGACCAATTAGTAATACGTTCCGCATGATCATTATCCCAATTAAAACTTGGCCCCAGATTAAGTGTGCCATTAAATCCATTACCATTGCTACCTGTTATAATTTCAAATCCGTAAACACTATAACCATCAAATGATGAGAACACCGTGCCATTTGGCATCTTTGCTAATTCATTTCGATTAATTATCCTCATTATGTTTTTCCTCTATTTTTAATGCGTCAATTGCTTCCGATATAATTTGCCCAATACGGACTCTCATCATCCCATCAAGTGGGGTATTTAAATTACTCAGTATGCGTTTTGCAACTTCAAGATCCTTTATCATATGTGCTTGATCCATGAGTTGTCCTCTCCTTCAAATGAAACTTGGTTAATAATTTATAAGCAATATTCATTCTATGATCTCTGCTCTTTTAGCTAATTCATGAATGTCTGGAAGATAATCCCGAATTTTATGAAGTTGATTAGCTATCTTACTACACTTATTACCAATGTAAAGAGTAACTTGCCACTCTACTTCTTCAATCGAACTCATCCCATTATAATAAAAACTTTCAGCAATTAATTCTGGGTATATTATACAATCCCATACAGTATCTTTTTTCTGAATATATGCTATTGTTTCACCGCCAGCAGACCATAAAACAGCACGTTCGCCATCGTTATATTCTTTCCAATATGAATCGTTCAACATTATTTACCTCAATATTATTTACTTTAATCTCAACCTTTTTCAATT
>Ga0310695_10015759_pt1 | contig 10019 bp, 11 predicted proteins | sample RumenRJG_04DNA_FD_203882 | JGI IMG/M metagenome (GOLD analysis project Ga0310695, IMG submission 203882) | Bovine rumen microbial communities from Lethbridge, Alberta, Canada - RJG_04 (v2) (version 2) | ecosystem: Host-associated > Mammals > Digestive system > Stomach > Rumen | place: Canada... | reverse complement strand
AGCTCAGGATAACATGCGTAGGCGGCGAATGGCGCCTGAATGAGGTCACCAGGAAACAGAGGGAGATCCTGAGCAGACTAGGTCTTCCTCTGCTTTGACCTTGTTATCATTTTTCGCATAAGTGAGGCTAAGCTGATGAAGGTCATGAGGAAGCTCAGGATAACATGCGTAGGCGGCGAATGGCGCCTGAATGAGGTCACCAGGAAACAGAGGGAGATCCTGAGCAGACTAGGTCTTCCTCTGCTTTGACCTTGTTATCATTTTTCGCATAAGTGAGGTTTAACGGACGGTTTCCTGAAGGGGACGGGGCCTTGACAATCGGGGAGCCATGGCGGGGCCCGGATGATGGGAATGGAGAAGAAGGGGATATGGCGCCGCTACACGGATTTGAACCGAGGACCTTGTGATTAACAGTCACACGCTCTACCTACTGAGCTACAGCGGCTTGTGGTTTTGGCGATTGAGGGAGTTGTATTAAAAACTTTGGTCTGGCGCTTCCAGCGTGGCCCTGAGGGCCTCGATCTTCGGCTCAAGGGCGTCCACGTATTCCGCGATGGACCGCATGAACTCGTCGTACCCCTCGGTGACGACGGCGCCCTCCTGGGTGGCCCTTATGATCCCCTGCTGCTCCAGGAGCCTCAGGGAGTAGCGGACCTTGTGCTTCGGGATGCCGGTGGCCTCGGAGAGCCTGATCAGGCCTATGGGCTGGTTGGCCTTGACGGTGCGCAGCATCCTGATGTGGCGTTCGAGTATCTCGAACTCCTCGGAGATGGATCCCATCGGGTCTGAGCCCATAATAGCATCCGCTGAAAGGTGCGTTCGCGGGTAAAATCGGGGCCGGATCAGCGCCCGTACCACTTCTGCTTACCCCACTTGTTGTAGTTGACGTACCACGTCTGAGTGAGGGAACCGCAGCAATCCAGGGCTTTCTGGACGCAGTCCTCGCCCTTGTAGGTCTTGTAGCAGTTGAGGCACTGGGAACGGAGTTCCAGCGGCTTCTCTCCTTTCATGGTATCTCGAACAATGGAACGGCTATTAAAACGTTCGCGCCCGGGGACCCCGTCCCCCGAGGCTCCCCAGACGCCCCTCCCAGGACATGCTGGACGTATGAGTTACACAACATGCATTATATAGTTACGAAGGCTTGTAGTCGGTTCATGAATAGAATAAAGGTAATCAACGAACCATCTGAGTTGGTCCCGATGCTCAGGTCCGTTGACTCGCCTGTTAAGAGGGACGTCCTCAAGGAGGTCACCCTTGAATGGCGCACCGCCGACGAGATCGAGGAGAAATTCGGTCCCGAGGGCAGGGAGGCCATCGTCTTCTTCGAGAAGATGAAACTGGTGGAGACCAGGTGGCTCTCGAAGGACGGAGGGTACCCCACGAAGTCGTACCATACGTACTACACGTCCTTCAGCATCAACGCCCAGTGGCCGGTCTACGAGATCAGCGACGTGCTGACCGCGGCCATGATGAGCGAGGAGGAGTACTCCGTGCTGGAGGAGAAGATCCTGGCCGAGGTCGGGAAGACGGGACGCTTCTCCGGCGATGTGGCCGAGGCGCTGGGACTCACGTCCACGATGCTCAAGAGCCTGGTCCGCAGGTCCGTGAAGATGGACTACCGCGGGCACAGGATAGAGCTCATGAAAGAGGAGCGAAGGGAGCGATGCCCAAGATCTTCATCATGAGGATTGGGCACCGTCCGGAGAGGGACAAGCGCGTAACGACCCATGTGGCCCTGTCGTCCAGGGCGCTGGGTGCGAGCGGGATCTACGTCGACACCGAGGACCACGTGCTGGAGGAGAACATCCGCAGCGTCGTGCAGAGGTTCGGCGGGGATTACACCATACGCACCGGCGTCACGTGGAGGCAGGCCATGGACGGGTTCGACGGCATCGTCGTGCATCTCACGATGTACGGCAAGCGTGTCGACGAGGCCCTGGAGGAGATCCCCAGGGACCGCGACATGATGATCATCGTCGGCGCCGAGAAGGTCCCCCCGGAGGTGTACCAGGCCGCGGACTACAACGTGTCCGTCGGCAACCAGCCGCACTCCGAGATCGCCGCCCTCGCCATATTCCTGGACAGGTTCACCGGCGGTCAGGCGCTGTACTCCGAACGCCACGGCGAGATCACCGTGGTCCCCAACGAGAGGGGGAAGACAGTTGTCAGGAACGATCCCGAGCGATGCCGATTGCGTGAGGCTGCTGGCGTCCGAGGGCTGCAAGAAGAGGGTCGTCATCCACTGCTGCACCGTGAGGGCGGTGGCGGACCAGATGCTCACCCGCATCGACGCGGACAGGGACCTGGTCGTCGCGGGCGCCCTGCTGCACGACATCGGCAGGTCGGTGGACCACTCGGTCATGCACGCCTACATAGGGAGCCAGATAGTCCTGAGGAACGGGCTGCCCTACGAGCTTGCGGATATCGTAAGGAAGCACACCGGCGCCGGCCTGGACCCGCTGGACGTGCAGGAGATGGGGCTCCCGGACGGGGACTACATCCCGAGGACGATCGAGGAGAAGATCGTCGCCCACGCGGACAACCTGGTGAGCGACAACAGGGTGGTCACCCACGACCACTCCGTCTCCAAGCTGGTGTCCAAGGGCGCCTACAGGGGCGCCGAGAGGATAGAGGCGCTGCACATGGAGCTGTCCGACCTCTACGGCGAGGACCTGGACTGCATACCGGGAGTCATCGGGGAGTACCCGAAGCTCATGAAGCTGCCGAAGGGCCTCGACCTGCGAGGTGCCGTCCTTTTAAACCCCTTCCCTATACATTATCAAGAGTGATTGAGATGGTCACAGAACTCAACGAGTCCAACTTCGACAGCTTCGTGGAACAGAACAAGATCGCCCTGGTCGACTGCTGGGCGCCCTGGTGCGGCCCCTGCAGGAGGATGGGCCCCATAATCGAGGAGGTCGCCGCTGAGATGGCCGGGAAGGCCGGCGTCGCCAAGCTCAACACCGACGAGAACCAGGCGATCGCCGTCAGGTTCGACATCAATGCCATCCCCACGCTGCTCGTCTTCAAGGACGAGGTGCTGGTCGAGACCCTCGTGGGCCTGAGGCCCAAGGAGGACATCGTCGACTGCCTCAACAGCCTCCTCTGACATGGACTGCGATGTTCTCATCATAGGATGCGGGCCCGCGGGCCTGCAGGCGGCGATCCATTCCGCCAGGAAGAAGGCGTCCACGCTCGTGGCCGGGAAGCCCTATGCGAGCAGCATAGCCGGCTGCAGGCTTGAGAACTACCTCGGGACCGGGGAGACCGTGGGGGACTCCATATTGGAGGAGGGCAGGCGCCAGGCCGAGTCGGCCGGCGCCGTGTTCCTGGGCAGGAACGTCTCCTCCGCATCCGCCGACGGCGGAACGTTCCAATTCGCCCTCGAGGACGGGGAAGCCGTCGCTGCGAGGGCCGTCATCATCGCCACGGGGATCTCCAGGGCCAAGCTCGGGATCCCGGGCGAGAAGGAGCTCTTCGGCAAGGGAGTCAGCTACTGCGCGGTATGCGACTGCAACTTCTACAAGGGCCGCAGGGCGGTCATCGTCGGCAACGACTCCGAGGCGGCGTCCTCGGCCGAGCTGATGACCCGCTACGCGTCCGAGACCTCCTGGGTGACCTGGGAGGACCGCGCCGCCGATTCCCTGAAGGAGAGGGCGGTGGCGGCCGGGGCCAGGGTCTACCGCTCCAGGCCGAAGGCGATAGCCGGCGACGGGAAGGTCGCGGCGCTGGAGCTGGAGGACGGCACCTCCATACCGACGGACGGGGTGTTCATAGAGCTGGGCGCAAAGTCCGCGGCCGACATCGCGATGGACCTCGGGGTGATGCCCGAGATGGATGACACGATCAAGGTGGACGCGGGGTGCGCCACATCGGTGCCGGGCGTCTTCGCCTGCGGCGACGTCACGGGCAAGCCGTGGCAGGTCGCCAAGGCCGTGGGGCAGGGCTGCGTGGCCGGCCTGGCCGCCGCCGATTTCGCAAGGGGCGCCCATGACCGAGTCCGACCTCATAGCGGGCATGCTCAGGGAGGAGGGCGGCTTCCAGAAGGCCCTCCGCAGCATCCTGGAGGACGAGCTCGGCATGACGATGAACGAGTTCTGCCAGGTCTCAGGGATATCCCCGAGCACGATGTACAAGATCCTGGAGGAGCGCAGGGAGCCCAACCTCAGGACCATCAGGCAGATCGTGAAGGCGGTCAGGTTCCTGGAGGCCCCCGAGGGCTCCCATTTCATAGCGGTCATAGCGTCGACCACCGTGGTGGAGAACCTGCCGGACAAGGTCACCCTGGAGAGCGGCCTGGAGATCAAGGTCAGGGAGTACCCGGTGTCCACCGTCGAGGATGCGATCATCGCCGCGGTGCGCGCGGAGCGCGACGGCGCCATGGGCGTCGTCTGCGCGCCCATAGTGGCGCCGACCATCGAGAGGATCCTGTCGATCCCGGTGTCGAGGGTCATCCCGCAGTCCAGCGTGGTGCTCGCCATCGACCGCCTCAGGGACGTCGTGCGAGCCTCCCATCGTCCTTTCGGATGCCACATCCATCTGTGTTGCAATAAAGCATCTAGCTATATTACTAATCGACAAGCCTAAACATTTTATAATCTCCAACCATAACTAGCGTGGGGAGAAATTGTTTGAGCTTCAAATCGTGAGCAATACGCCCATGAACGGAGTCACGGACATCGATGTGGTGGCCGAGACGTTCCTGGTGCAGATTGGCTACCTGCCGAAAGGCTACGATCCGAAGACGGGAGCGGTCACCGTGAGGGAGAGCGTCCCTTACAGGCTCTTCATGGACCATTTCATGAAGCTGCCGGCCAAGGTGTGGACCGTGGAGGAGCTGGCAGCCCTCCTGGGGACCACCAAGCCGACCATCTACCGTCACATCAACAAGCTGAAGTCCATGGACCTCCTGGAGGCCATGGACGTGGAGTACGACGGGCAGATGCGCAAGGGATACCGCATTAGGTTCGGCGACCTGGTGAAGGCGTGGAGCTTCACGGAGTCCAACGTCCAGATGGCCATGGAGAACTACAAGAAGACGGTCATCCACTTCCAGGAGCTCATGCAGCAGAGGGGCCAGGAATGACCGAGTTCATGATCACCGAGGGCTCGGTGTACCTGGTCGACTACGGTGCGGACGAGAAGCTCGAGGCCTCCTTCGAGGGGGTCGCGGCATTCGGCTCCGGCACCGCCTACGTTTTCAAGAACAAGGCCGGCAACCTGGTCTTCGTCCCCCTGGACAACATCGTCACCATGGAGCTCCTCTCCGGATCCTGCTCCGAGGGGAAGAAGAGGGAGCCCTCCGGCGTTTACTATGGATGACGTCGCGCCGCTGGCGCATCGCCTGATCGCCGCGGTGAAGGACGGCACGGTACGCGACCGCACCGAGCTGCAGAACCTGAAGCTGAAGCTGTGCGCCGAGTACGGATTGGACGAGGTCCCGCCGAACTCGTCCATACTGGCTCTCGTCTCGGAGGAGGATAGGGACCTCCTATTGCCGTTCCTTATCAAGAAGCCCATGAGGACGGCCAGCGGCGTCGCCGTGGTGGCCGTCATGACGTCCCCGTTCGACTGCCCCCACGGGAAGTGCGCGTATTGCCCCGGAGGGGTCTCCAACGATTCCCCGCAGTCCTACACGGGGAAGGAGCCGGCGGCCAGGAGGGCCGCGAGGAACGGGTTCGACCCGTACTCCCAGGTGCAGGACAGGATAAGGCAGCTGACGGAGATCGGTCACAAGACCGACAAGATAGACCTGATCATCATGGGAGGGACGTTCACCTCCCGCGACCCGGGGTACCAGGAGTGGTTCGTCCGCAGGTGCTTCGATGCCATGAACGGCGTTGATTCCGGTACGGTGGAGGAGGCGCAGCTCAGGAACGAGACCGCCCCGCACAGGTGCGTGGGGCTCACCGTGGAGACCCGCCCCGACGTGTTCGATAAGGAGCAGATCGTGAGGTCCATGGCCCTCGGCTGCACCAGGGTCGAGCTGGGCGTGCAGATACTCGACGACGAGGTGCTGGCACATGTTGACAGAGGCCACGGCGTGGACGCCGTGATAAGGTGCACGAAAGAGTGCAGGGACCACGGCCTGAAGGTCTGCTACCACATCATGCCCGGGCTGCCGGGCTCGGACCCGGAGAAGGATTACGAATGCTTCCGCAGGGTGTTCGAGGACCCTGATTTCAGGCCGGACATGCTGAAGTTCTACACCACCCTCGTGATCGAGGGCACCAAGGTCTACGACTGGTGGAAGGCTGGGGATTACGAGCCGTACGACGTGGATACGGCTGTGGACCTGCTGTGCAGGATGAAGGCCATCGTGCCCGAGTACGTGCGCATACAGAGGATCCAGAGGGACATCCCCGTGCCGCAGATCTCCGCGGGGATACTGAAGAGCAACCTGAGGCAGCTGGTGGACGACGGGATGGCCGCCAGGGGGCTCAGGTGCAGGTGCATCAGGTGCAGGGAGGTCGGGCACACCGGTGTGTCATTGGACGACCCGGAGAAGGTGGAGCTGAAGGACCTCGTCTACGATTCCTGCGGCGGCACGGAGCATTTCATCTCATACGTCTACGAGGATTCCCTGATAGGGTACGTCAGGCTGAGGCTGGACTCCAACGAATTGGCCACGATAAGGGAGCTGAAGGTCTTCGGGAGGGTCGCCTCCATAGGGGAGGACGGCGAGGACTGGCAGCACCGCGGGTTCGGCAGGGGCCTCGTGGCCGAGGCCGAGAGGATAGCCAGGGAGTCCGGGAGGGCCGGCATCAGGGTGACCAGCGGCGTGGGGGTCAGGGGCTACTACGCATCCCTCGGGTTCCGCAAGGAGCTGCCCTACATGGCCAAGATGTTCCGATCCGATCGGGCCTTTCTGTCCTCTCCTGCAGAATCTACTTTATCTTCTATAGAAGATAGAAGATAAAAAGAAGATAATAGAAGATACTAAGAAGATTTACAGTATCATATCATTCTAGTTATCATGCAAGAGGATATCAGAACAGAGTTCAAGAGGGAGTTCTCCAAGACTGTTATCAAGTCAGTGGTCGCTTTTGCGAACACCAACGGCGGCGATATCCTCATAGGAGCCGATGATGACGGTCGCGCCATCGGCGTTGATGATGTCGATGGCATCATAAGGTCCACGACCCAGCAGATCCTGGACGGTATACGCCCGGTCCCCTCGTCGATAGTGGGCCTATCGCCGGAGAAGATGGATGGGAAGGATATCATCAGGTTGCATGTGGAAGAGGGGGCGGCCAAGCCATATTACCTCAGAGACATGGGGATGCGTCCCGAGGGGGTATACATCAGAGTCGGTGCGATGTCGATCCCGGCGGATGGATCGATGATCCTCAAGATGGTCAGGGAATGGGCATCGATGCCGTTCGAGTCATGCAGGAGCATGAAGCAGGACCTCACGTTCGATGCCACCGGCAGATTGTTCTCCGAGGCAGGATTGCGCTTCGGAGAGGAGCAGATGCGCAGCCTCGGCATGATCTCCGACGGACTGTACACCAATCTGGCATATCTGCTGTCCGATCAATGCGAGACCGGCATAAAGATCGCGTCCTTCGATGATGAATCGAAGGAGACCATACGCGGCAGGATGGAGTTCCACGGATCGGTGCTCGCACAGTTCGGGGACGCTCTGGAATATCTGAGGAGGTACAATCCCATAACCACGAGCGTCGACGGCGGCGCTAAGCACAAGGACGTCCAGCAGTTCCCGGCTGTGGCTATCAGGGAGGCGGTCCTCAATGCGATAATCCACAGGGATTATTCCATCGCAGGCCCGATCCTGATAAGCGTTTTCGATGACAGGATGGAGATCGTATCGCTGGGCGGTCTCAACAAGGACATCGGGATGGACGACATCAGGATGGGGATATCATCGCCGAGGAACCAGAACCTGGCGGCGGTCTTCTTCAGACTGCATATGGTCGAGTCGTACGGGACCGGCATCCCGAAGATCCTCGGCAGCTACTCTGAGTCCATGAGGTCCCCGGATTTCATGGCATCCGGGAATGCATTCAAAGTGGTGCTCCCGAAGCTCGTCAACGGACAAGGGTTGCATGCGGTCTCGGCTTATAGGGAGGTTCTGGCACTCATGGATTCGAAGGGCTCCGTGACGAGGCAGGAGGTCGAGGATTCGCTCGGGGTATCCCGCGCCAAGGCCAATGAGATCCTCAAGAGGATGGTTTCAGAGGGATGCATACGCAGAGAGGGTTCTGCAAGAGCGACCCGGTACTTGCGCGTCCGATTATCTTCTATATCTTCTATAGAAGATAGAAGATAAAAAGAAGATAATAGAAGATAGTAGAAGATATTGGAACTGAAATCCTCGGGCAATTGTAGGTAACCGTGTAAGGGTACATTTTTCTTTATAAACTCTCGTTGATGATTTATATAGTCTTTATATATCGACGGGTTTTTATAATATACCTACAATATAGGTATATGCCCGAAACATACTTCGTCCAGCGCGGGAACAGGAAATACGCCTACAGGAGCACATCCGTCTACGAGCCAGGCAGCAAGTATCCAAAGACAGTGAATGAGTACATTGGTGTGCTGGACGAGGGGACCGGAAAGATAATTCCGAAGAAAAACAGGGCAACGGCCGATAAATTCCTTGATGATGACGGCCTCGCTGGCAAAAGGTTAGGCGGTTCATGGTTCCTTCTCAGGTTGGCGGAAAAGATAGGTCTGAGGGATGATCTGTTCCGTTCTTTTGCTGATACCGGCGATCAGATCCTCGCCTGCGCAATCGCGCAGGCGTTATCCGGGGGGCCGTTCACCGATGTGGAGGACACAATGGAAAGCAGCATGGTCAGAGAACTGATGGGCATCAGAAAGAGGTTCACATCGCCGAGGATGAGCGAGACGACCCATCTTCTTGGTACGGCATATCGCAATACCGAGGAACTTTTCGAGAGACGCCTGGCCAGGGCAGGCGACTCCCTCAGTTACGATCTGACTTCGGTATCCACACACAGCGATATCGGGGGCTGGGGGGAATGGGGATACAACCGTGACGGGGAGGATATGAAGCAGATGAATGTCGGTCTGGTGACCGACAAGAAAGGCGTTCCTGCGATGTTCGAACTCTATCCGGGTTCCATATCGGACGTGTCCACATTGGAAAGGACCGTCGATCGTGTCAAGGATATGGGCAAAGGGGACTGTGTTATGGTGATGGACCGCATATTCGGGTCCGCGAACAATCTGGACTACATGCTGAAGAACGGATATTCATTCGTGATACCGGGGAAGAAAGGAACGAAGTGCGTCAAAGCATTGATGTCCAAACTCATCAAGGAGAAAGGGAATGCCGACCTCTGGAAGATGCATGATGGTACGGTGTATTCGGTGCTGGATACCGAGATCGCCGTTGTTCCCAAAAAGAAACCGTCCGAAGAGGACGATGATTCCAATGACACGGCGGATTACGAGCTCATCCCCAGCGAGGATGAGCGCTTCGACAGCGTTCCTATGGGATACAGGATCAGGGCGCACGCGTGCTACGATTCGAAGAAGTCGGCAGAGGATCTGAACACCCTGATAGGGGCGTTGAACGGCATAGAGCAGAAGCTCAGGAAGATGGATCCATATGCTGCGGTGAACGGATTGAAGAGGGTCGCGGGAGGTTATGCAAAGTTCTTCGAACTGGAAGTGGTGGACGGGAAGCTGGACATCAGGCGCAAGAACAATGCGATGTCCTTCGCTCTGAACAGAGGGGGCATGTTCGTCATGTTCTCGAAAGGAGTGGAGACATGGGAGGACATGATGGCTTGTTACGACTGCAGGATGTACGTCGAACAGGCGTTCGACGCACTGAAGAACGAATTGGACGGCGGCAGATGGAGAGTATCGGATCCGGATACGGCCAGAGGCCGTCTCGTGATAAAGTTCGTGTCGCTCATCCTATGGTGCACGATCGCAGCGAGGCTCAGGGAGCAGAAGAAACCGGAACCGGTGAGATCGGTGATACAATCTCTGGACAACATCCTGACGGTGGG
>Ga0310695_10015758_pt1 | contig 10020 bp, 14 predicted proteins | sample RumenRJG_04DNA_FD_203882 | JGI IMG/M metagenome (GOLD analysis project Ga0310695, IMG submission 203882) | Bovine rumen microbial communities from Lethbridge, Alberta, Canada - RJG_04 (v2) (version 2) | ecosystem: Host-associated > Mammals > Digestive system > Stomach > Rumen | place: Canada... | reverse complement strand
CCGCCCTCGGTCACTACTTCGATGTGATCATTCCATGATTTGACAGCCATTTTGATTTAAGCCTCCTTGCTTTCTAAGTCGTCAATTCGGTGATTAGCTACTCTTATTTTTTCGTCGAGGATTGCAACGCCCTCTTCGATTTTGAACGTGCGCTCGATGAGGTTGTTGTGCTTCTCAACCTTCTTTTCGAGTTGCTCAATGCGATACATCATCAATTTATTGGCTGTCAGTATGCCCGCAAGCGAGCCGACCGCCGTGCCGATTAAACTTAATACTGCCACTATGATTTCCGTGCTCATTTTTTACGCCCCCGTCCACAACCTTATTCCGCTGTTATTGTAGTAATAGACAGGATGATGATAGCTCAGTTCTATTGCCGTTGCGCTGTACGCGATTCCCAGATAGATATAAATCTTGCCGTCAGCTGTGCTTGGCAACGCCTGCGTGAAGTATTCCATCACAGCAGACCCATCAGCTTGCGGAGCGCACCGCAAATATACAGGCTTGTCCGCCGTCATCGTCAGAGCCGCGCCGGTGGTATTGAACGAGTAACCGAGTGTAAGCGTGTACTGTTGCCATATAGCCGTCGCGCTCGGCTTGCTCCCTGCATCGACCGCCGTCGTCGTGCTGTAATACTTAATCTCGCCAAACGGATCAATCGGGCGCGTGTTCGTCGTCCTGCTCGCTGTGGCGTTCGTGCTCGTGCTTGTGTTCGCCGGAACGTACTTTGTACCGTCCGCGCTCGTGAACAGCAAGCGGTATCTGTAGAACTTGTCCGAGGCGGGGAGCGCGCTGCTGTTGGTTCGCACCTGATAACCGATGGTGTTCGTGTTCGCGTCGTAACCGCGGTAAATTATCCAACCACCCGCACCATCGTCGAGGTCTTCGTTGTAGACGAATAACATCGTGTAGGCGCTATTGAAGATGGTCGTGTCACGAGTTGCCGCGGCCAGATTGGTATAGCACGGCTTTGCCCCAAGGTTGTTCACGTTGACCGTGAAGCCGCTCGCGCTTGTCACCACACCATTCTGCAGCATACAGCACACGCCGCTCTTCAACTCCGTGATTCCCGGCACCGTCGCTGTAAACACCGTCGCTGTGCTCGTGTTGTCCACTTCCCCGAACGGGATAGACGCGGCCTTATAAGCTGTTCCGCCGCTTGTCGCACTGCCTGCGTACTGGTCGGGGACGTTTACAACGCTTGTTGACCCGTCCGACCCTACCAACGTAATAGATGACCCGCTGATAGAAAGTGTGTAAGATACGCCGCCACTACTTGTGCCGTTGCTTTCTCCCGCTTTGTTAATGACGTCGGCTAACGTGGTCTGTAGTGTGCCGAGGGTGATTGATTCATACATCTCGGTAATTGAGTTGTACACCGTCTTAACCACGCGCATCCGCCTGTTAATGCCGAGGGCGTCATAAATGACGGTCACATAATCACCGAGGGCCACTTGTTCAAGGGCGGCGATGTTTGAATATTCCTCAAGTTGGTGGAGCGTTACAAAACTAACATCTAACGTTTCAAGCGGTGAGCCTAACCCGTTGGCGATCTGTTGCGCCCTTGTGTAAAGCTCTGCCGCCGTCGGCGGGTTTTCCCATTCGCTCGTGAGGTCTAACGTCTGATAGCACTTGACAGGGTGGACGCCGGGCGATTCCGCCGGGGCGGTGGCCTCTACATAACCGGCATCCGCTTTATACCAATAAGCAAATACGCCGTTATAGGTCGCCCCGTTTATATCCTGTTCGAGGGCTGTTAGATTTTTGCCATATCGGATTGTGACGCCGTTATTAGCACCTCTTGCGCTTAACAGATGAACATCAAAATTATCAAAATGGTATTCGCCGCCGTAGATCGTTAATAAGGAGTGGTCTTCATTACCTAACAAAGACCGCACAGATTCGGCGTTTGTAGTTGCGAACCATTCGTTGCTTGTAATGTCCGTGTCGATCGTGAAACCTAACGGAATAATGGCATTGTTAACAATCGCGTTGATGGCGTTGGTAATCCCATACTGAGACATAATCCGCGAAACAGGAACACCGCACAGCCTGTATGATATATGCTCCGCTTTGACCGTTATAGCGTCCGTTAGGCTCCGCACAATGTCGTAGATCTGAAAAAGCTGTGGCGCGTCGGTGTCGTTGGCTTTCGCCTTGATGACTTGCCCGACCTCTAAATCATCGGCCCATATCCCTGTGACGGGATACGCTATTGACATTTCATATTCCCCGTTGAGGGTTTCGGAAACCTCACAGGAAATGCAATCAGCCAGAACCCCGATGCCGTTAGAAATAAAAGCGGCCTCATCCGCCGCGTATAAAACCGGCTTCATATCGTCCACCATTTCGGGGTAATCCCCAATCTGTCAACATCTGAGGCAATCGAGACATCAATAAGCCCCGAAAATGTGAAGTTGCCATCCATCACAACGTACTTGTTCAAGTTATATGTCGCGCCGTTTATAACCGTATATGCGTTATATGTGTCGCAATCAATATAAATGTCAGTGAGAGGTTCGCTCTCTATGGTCGCAGGCGTGTTTAAGTCAATAGAGCACTCGTTGATGGTAACGGCGTTTTGCTTACTTACTGCCCCCGAAACGCTAAGATGCAGAAGCGGGGAATAAGATATTGTTCCGTCTGGCGGTGCCAATATGCCGACATCTGGCGAATAAGAAAGAACAACCGACCCATTGTAATTAAGTTCCGTGAGCATTGGCAACGGAACGACGATATAATCGAATCCGTAAAGATAGTTTACTGTCTTTGTCCGCGTTGTCTGCGAAATCGCGACGCCGCCAATGTTCGTCGGCGTTCCGCCTGCCAGCGGCGACCCGTTGCACGTCCGTCCATAAAAATAATTCGCCGTCATGCCTTTTTCTGGTATGCCGAAACTCCACGGCCCATAAGTCAATTTGACATCATAGTTGGGATTCGTGTAGGTCGTGACGTCGATAACGGCATAATAAATGTCCGTCCGCTGCTTATCGTTTTCGTGGAACAGGGTTATGAGGTCGGCACTTAATAAATCGTCACCGATGCCGATTTGAATATCCAATGCCCCCACCGCGCCCGGTTCAATGGTAAATAACTCTGTTTCGCCGTTTGAAAAATACCGTTGAGGCTTCGCGTCGAACGTTACCGTCGCCGTCCCGTTCATGCTGTCGGTTTGCTTCATTTCCACGCCGACGGCGCGGGCCATGCGGTACTCGCCCGAATAGAGGCTGTCCTCTAACCGCTGATACCCTGACTGGCTCATCATCGCAGCCTTGAGGGCGTCATAAAGGGTCAGGAACGTCTGAGGCGCCTTGGCCTGGATGGCAATCTCCGCCGCGATTTCCACGTTCCGATAAGAGCCATAATCCACGAGCAGGGCGCCGCTCCGCCCCGGCACTTTGAACGTATCAATGTCCTTTTCTGGCGTCGGGAAATTGATTGGTTGAGTCTTGTAATATCTTCCGCTGCTCGTACTCGTATCAAACGAGCCGAAAACTAAGTCTGATTTAGGCAAAAGCGGCCTCCTTCCTCAGCACGCTGTTAGTCAGCCGCCGTTCAAATGTGTTGTAGAGATCGTTGACGCTCTGACCCTCGCGGGCATAGATGACCACCTGAATGTTGTTCTGTGGAGCCACCTCGCCGCCGATGACCGTGCCGCTTATGTCGGGCAGTGTAAGCGCATTGGCCATATCGTCAGTTAATCCGCTCATGGCCGCGTCGAGCACTCCAGTGTTGTCCTCGATACCAACCGCAATACCGGCAGGGATCATGGCACCGATAACGTCAGCCGCCCACTTCGACGGGGAATTAATGCCGAAGAGCATCTTCAGGAAGTCTTTGACATTGCCGACCCAACCGCGAATCATATTTCTGATCCAGTCAAGCCCCCCTGATATTCCGCTCCAGATACCTCGCACAACGTTCATGCCGATCTCTGCAAGCCCGCTAAGCGCGGCAATGATACCACTCTTCACGGTCTGCAGGAGCGTCTTGCCGGCTGCGATCAGCTGCGGGCCGTTGCTCCGAAGCGTGTTGACGATAGCCCGAATGATCTGAGGCACCGCCTTAATCAACTGCGGTAAAGCCTGGATGATACCAGTGACCAGTGCGATGATGATCTGCACCGCGAAAGTAACGATCTGAGGCAGGTTGTTCGTGATGAAATTAATTAATGACTGGATGATCTGCGGAGCGGCAGCGGTCAACTGCGGGAGCGAGTCGATAATGCCCTGGGCAATCGTCATGATGATTTGGCCGCCCAGCTCGAGCACCGCCGGCACAATCTCCTGCAGTGTGGCAAGGAACCCGGAGACGCCCTCCGTGACCATCTGGATCCCACCAACAGTGTCTCCAGAGAACATCAGCGCAAGGCCGTCCGTCACCTGCGTCATGCTGGGCAGGAACTCCGACATAAGCTCATTCTTTAAGCCTGTCAGCGCACCATTGAGCGTGGTCATGGAGTCCTGGAACGCGGCAGCGGCTTTGACCGCCTCATCCGACATCACCATGCCGTACTCTTCGGCCATGTTCATCTGCTCGTTAATGGCTTCAGTGCCTTCGTTGAGCAGCGGGCCCAGATCTGCACCGGCGCGGCCCAAGAGCTGCGTGGCGAGAGCTGTACGCTCCGTGCCGGCCTCCATATCAGACAGCCCCGCGATGACCGCCCCGAAGAGATCCTCCTGAGACATGCTGTGGACCTCTTCCATAGAGAGGCCAATCGCCGCGAATGCGTCAGACTCACTTTCCGCTGCCTTAGACAGCGTCTTCATGCCGGCCTGCATCGAGTCGATGTTCGTGCCGGCGCGCTCCATGACATAGGACCACTTCTGATAGCCTTCGGCGCTGATGCCGATCTTCTGGCTCATCTTGTCGACATTGTCGCCGTAAGCCGCCACCTCTTTAGCGCCTTTTACCACTGCGCCGGAAGCCCCGACAACAGCAGCGCCCAGTGCGGCGGCAGCTGCCCCGCCAACCTTCAGAGCTGTTCCGAGTCCCTTGCTAAAGCCGCCACCTGCAGATGCGCCTGCGGTCTCACCGGCCTCGCTCGCCGGCCCGGAAAGCATTGTTTTTAAATCATTTCCTATGCCCTGCGTCGTGGGGACGATCTGGACATATGCTGTTGCTATATTAGGCATGGCCTTCTCCTGTCGCTTTCGCCCATGCGGCTTTGAACTCCTCCGGGCTCGCGAACGTCTTAATGTCGGACTCGCGCTTCTTCGGATCCGTTAGCGCTTCGAGGATAGACGGCGGCCTGTTTCTGTTTTTAGCTCCGTCTTCAGTCTGCGCCCAGAACAGCAGCCCAAGCCTGTCAACGATGGCGGCCTGCATCCACATATCCATGGGGATCTTTAGGCCGCTCAATTCTGTCTTCAGTCGTGATTCAGCTCTCAGCCCAATCATGAGCGTTGCGATGTACAGCGGAGCGTGCTGGCGGTAATCATAAAGGCCATAAGTCTCCGCAAGGTCGCACACAAGCGCATCCTCGTGTTTGCTCACCACATTGGCGAGAGCTAAGATTTTTTTACCGGTTCGCGCCCCGCAGTGAGCATCTCGGTGATTTCCACCTGGATCTTGTCAATCGGCACGCGCCCGTCCGGCGTCCTCACGTGGTCATAGAGGGCCTTTTTGCCCTCAGACCCCATGACCTTTGAGATGAACGTAGAGAGCCCGGTCAAGAGGCGGGACGGCTCCTCACTGACGATGTCAGCAATCGCGTCCACGATCTCAAAATCGTTCATAATCTGTTCGTCATAAGCGAACGGAAAACCGCTCGCCGTCACGCCCTCAACCATTTATGCCCCCTTATGTCGCAGAAGCCTGAATGTACTCGTAGTGAGTGTTGTTAGAAGAATCAAGGTTAGCCGTGATCGTGATCGGATAACCAATGGCCTGGTCGGCTTTATAGACGATGTCGCCCACAGCCGTCACGGCACCGTTCGGGATGACGATACGGCGGGCAAGCCCGTCCTGTCCGACCATCTCGATGATGAACTCGCGGTTCGCCTGGACGCCGTTGTTGGCCTTGACAGTGACGAGCGACGCCGTGGAGGTGACATTGGAGTCACCGAACGCGACTTTGAGCGCGTTGACGTTGTCAGACTCGATCAGAGTGAAGGTGAAGGTGTCCGTCTTTTCGTTGACCAGCGAGAGCACGGTATCGCCGCCCCATGCCTTAATATCGGCGGAGCTGGACGAGTTGCTGTTGGTCACACCATCCTCGGACACATACCCAAGCTCAACGAAAGCCACGTTCTTCGCCGTGGTCGCATCCGTCGGGAGCGAAGTACCGAGAGGCGCAACGAAAATAGCACCCGTCGCCGCCGGTTTGCCGGCATTAACGTTTGCGGAATTGCTCATTATTTAAGCCTCCTTAATAGTGAGAAATATCGAATACCGCCTGATAGCGGTACCGTTTAGTTGGTGTATCGGTGTAGTTGTAGTGCGAATTGAGGCGGACTGAGCTGATCTCGTCCAGGCTCACCGCTGCCAAAAGCGCTTCCACCACCTGCTCATCGAGCGCGGCAGTTTCGTACAGACTCGGGCCATAGGACTGCACAGCAAAAGTGGACTCGTGCAGATGGTTCCTGATGTTGCCACCCGTCCGAGTAATCACAACGAACTTGTCCGGATGCGTGGCCGGCACTTCCATGTAGGCCGGCACCGGGTTCAGCTCTGTAGAAAGATAATCTAAAATAACCGCTTCAATCATTGTCCTAATGCCTTTAATAACGTGTTGTTCTCGTAGCAATCTTTTCGGGCTTCATCGCCCACAGCCCACACATATGCATGAGCTCGGTCGAACCCGATGAAACTGCTGGTCTGATAGTCTTCTCCGGCTGTGGCGGCAACTCGGACGGCCACTTCTTCGACAGCCGCCTGAATCTCCGCACACTGGAGCAGTTCAACGATCCCTGCAGAATCAATCTCGACCTCAACCGCCATACTTCTCACACCTTACTTTTTTGTGCCACCGTGTCGGGATGTTGGCCTCGACCCCAGTGATGGGGAATCCGAACGTCTTGAGCACATGCGTCGTGCCGTAAGCGTCCGTCCATGAGACCTTTTTATCCTGCCAGTCGTGGCTGTCGCCCTTCGGGATCCCGAGCATGCACACGAGCGTTTTGCCGTAGAGCTGCGTCGTGGTGGTAATGTCTTCGGTTGACGGTTCCCCCACCAGGACATCAGGCACTTGTTTCGCAGTCTCCGTGATGATAGGCGCACCAAAATCGTCGTATCCTGTCACGGTCTGCTCATATAACGTCACTGTCACGCCCCTCATGGTGTCGTCTCCTCCTGGATCCACACCGGCACGCACTCCTCGACCGGACTGTAAGAGCCGATTGAATTACCACCGCCCAGCAGAGCTTTCTCAGCCTTAGAGAGATAGAGTTCTCCCGTCGAGCCGTTGCTGATCGTCCAGGACTGGCTATATCCGAGCGCGGACATGCTCCCCTGTGTCGCGCCGATCGGCACGTCGTAGGAGTCACCAATAGCCCGGATGACCATTCTGCAGGAAACGATCTTTTTTGCGTCGCTCGAAGCGGCGGAGTTATAAGCGTCAATCAGGACGGCAGCGTCATCGAGCAAGGTCGCGCAAACGGCCAGCTCATCGGTCGTCAGCGTCCGAGTCGTGCGGCTCTGCACGTCAGCTGTCGTTGCGTATGCCATTTTTATTTGCTCCTTTTGCGTGTCGCCTTGGCCTTCGGTGCGGGCTTGTCCGCTTCGGGCTCCGCGTCGACTTCGGCAGCGGGCTTGTGACCCGCCGCCTTGTACTCATCAACGCGTTCTTCCGCTACCCACATCTCATTGCCGCTAATAGCGTGGTAGAACTTAACCATTAATTAGGCGTAGGGAGTGGTCAGCAGGTTGAAGCAGCTCGTATCGGCGCGGAAACCGACTTCGATCTCAGCACGAACCGCGAACATGTTGTGCTCGAAGAGCGAGGTGAGCGTGCTGTTGATCGTGAGCGCAGCATCCTCGGAGTAGGTGATCCTGACGCCTTCGACAGTGCCGTAAACGGCCTGCGTCCAGTCGCCCGCGACGCCGACTTTGTTCGGAGTGCTCGGAGAACCGGAAGCACCAGCCTTGTAAGCAGCCTTGCACAGGACAGCTCTCGCACCGAGGACCATCGGGACAGCACCTTCAGCAACGCTGTTGATGAACAGCGGTCTGCTGTCGCCATCAAGAGCGCCGAGGAGCGTCGACTTGCCAGCCGGCGAAAGGACGATGCCGTTCATGATGCCGCCATGGACAGCGATGTCGCCATCAGCAGCAACGAGGCCCGCGTAAGTGTTCGTGGATCCGATGTTCTGAGCCGTGCAGGCCGCGAACGTGTCGAAGTTCGAGCCCGGAGCCGAGCCGAAGAACACCGTGTTGTCGAATTTGGCAGCCAGAGCGCCGGGGAGACGCTGGACAAGCGCATCGTACAGAGCAGCGGCGTCGCGTCTGAACTCCATCGAGAACGGGACGATGACGGCGAGCTTGTAAGCGCTCATGACCTTCTGGCTAAGAGTCGGAGTAGAGACCGGCTTCGCATCCGTCTCGTCGACCCACGCAGCAGTCGGATCACCGGCGATGACCGGAATGGTCAGGCCGCGGCCCGGAAGAGCGATCTGGCGAGCAAGCTGCATGACAGCGGACTGCTCCTGAGTTTTCTGCATGATTTCGTTGCTGAGTTCCGTGGGCAGCGAAATGTCGCCGCGATAGACAGAAATAGACATAAATTAACCTCCTTGAGAGTTGAGCCAATCGGCGAATAATTCGCGCGTCGGCTTTCCTTGAGTGTTGAGCGGTTCGCCGCCATCCTTCAGCTTCGGGTATGACGGTTTAGCGAACTCCAAAATACCTTGTGCTTGAGCTTTGCAAGATTCCTCATCCGACCCGGTCAACAGTGAGACGGGGACGCCGACCTCCGTGGCCACCTTTTCCCGCATGGCCTTGATCGCGTTAGCCGTTTTCAGCTCCGTCAGCTCCGCCTCGAGCAGCTTCGCCTTGTTCTGTGCCTCTTCATAGCCACTCACTCCGGCCTGCAGTTCCTCGATCGTGGCGTTGGCTGTTATGAGCTGTTTCTGGAGCTCATCGACGTTGCGCTTGGCGTTGTTGATGTCGGCGCCGTTGATGTCCATCAGCGCCTTGATCTGTTCATCGGTTGCGTCTGGAAATAAACTTGTGATGTCAGCTCGTTTCATTGCTTCCTCCTTACGCTTTTTACGGGGTCGCTTCCCTTGAGTTGTTAGATTTACGTCATTCCGGACATTTTGATGTATTGAAAAAGCAAGCCGTCAGGGCTTGCTAATTTCCTTTAACCATTCATGCAGTTTTCGATTCGGCGTATCGTCGTACCAGTAAGTGGCCGACCGTGGCGTCTTCCATTTGCTGATGTGTGAACCGCCGATCAGTGTGTCGATGTGGTCGACCAGGCACGGATTCAGGTTGACCGCTTCAGCCTCAGGATGCTTGGCCAACATATACTCCCTGAACATCCCGTCATCATTAGTCTTTAGCCTTGCAAAGCCTTCAAAGCGCGGATCGTACTGTCCGACCGTCTCGAACCACTCCGCACAGCCTGCGGCGTACTCGCCCGGGATGTATATGCACGGGAATGAGTACCAGGCATCGCGGATGTTCACGCGGCCCATCATGCCGACGTCAGGACCGTATCCGACATAGACAAAGCCGCAAGTGATCACGTCAGGCTTCTCTCGGATCCGTTCTGCAAAGTCCTCGCAGATGACCACATCGTCCTGGATGTGCCAGGCGTCGCCGCATTCCTTGAAGCAGTTCATGGTGGTCTGAAGGCACCCGAGGCCCTCATCCAAACAGATCTCCGGCTCTATGCCCTGGGCACGCAGTGACGGGAGCAGGAAGCCTTCCACATACCACATGCGCGGCTCACAGGCATGAATTATGAGTTTATCCAATTTATGCTCCCCTCGCGCATGAAGTTGTAATAATAAAACGGCATGTCCCAGTCGCAGATCCGCGGGCGCTTCTCCTTCACAGCGTTGTGGAAGTCGAGAT
>Ga0310695_10015755_pt1 | contig 10021 bp, 8 predicted proteins | sample RumenRJG_04DNA_FD_203882 | JGI IMG/M metagenome (GOLD analysis project Ga0310695, IMG submission 203882) | Bovine rumen microbial communities from Lethbridge, Alberta, Canada - RJG_04 (v2) (version 2) | ecosystem: Host-associated > Mammals > Digestive system > Stomach > Rumen | place: Canada... | reverse complement strand
GAGCAGGTCGGCGAATTCATTGGCGGCCGATTTGGCGCTCTGCGCGATGTTGTAAAGCGAAACGGTCAGACCGGCTTTTTTCAGGGCTTTGACTGCCTTGGCGGAACCCGCCAGCGGCATGATCACACGGGCGATCCCTGCCTGACGGAGTTTTTCCGCGAGCTTTTCGGGTTCGTCCGGAACGGACATCAGCCGGATGCCGGTCACTTCGATTTTGTCGGCTTTGAGTTCCTTCACGGCGGCGGCGAGTTTTTCCGCCGGAAGCGAAGCGCAGATCTTGCCCTGGAGATAATCCAGTTCGATGCGGCCGATCCCCTGGCGCTGCAGGTTTTCGATCATTTCCGGGATATAGCGTCCCGCCAGCCGCGAGGACACGGTCAGCATGAACGATTCCCGGTTCATTTCGGCGGCGTAAATGGCGGCATGCTGACGGGTGCAGTCGGCGCATTCCGGATTGTCGCAGAGGACCAGATCGGGACATTCTTTTCCGGCGGCCAGCAGCACGTCGAACATCTGGGCGCTGTCGATGAGGCGGACCTGCGCATTGCCGATCCGCTGCACTTTCATGGCGCCGGAATCCAGCAGCAGCCGGTCGATCCCGATGAAATCGCGGTGCGGTCCCGGATAAAATTTATATTCCCTTGTCACTTCCTTGCCGGAAGGATTCTTGAAGGTGCGGGAGACGGTTTTCAGATACGGCAGTTCGAGCAGGGCTTCGATGCTGTGCAGCGAGGTGTTGCGGTCCTGGTCCACGCCGAGCAGGCAGATGTAGCCGCCGCGTTCGGCGATCCGGGTGTAGGGTGTCTCCTTGCCGTGCGCGGTTTCCGCTTTCCAGTGGTCCTTGCAGAGCGCTTCCGCGGCCGGTCCGAAAGCCGCCACGGTGCCGACCGGGCAGGAGCTGATGATCGCGCCCGGCAGATGCTTGACTTCCTCGACCAGCACGCCGAGCTGTCCGAAGGCCGGAACCAGCAGCGTGCCTTTTTTGCCGATCACTTCCAGAAACGCCTTAATCACCTCGCCGGGACCGTTGTTGACTTTTCCCAGACTGAGAAACGAGCTGTGAAGCAGCACGATGCTGCCCTCTTTAAGACCCAGGGACCGGAGTCCCTCCGCGATTTCCTTATGGTTCATGATATTCCTCCTTGAAAATCAATCTTTCATTCCGTCATCGGCCAGGATCCGGCAGGGGATCTGGGTGAGTCCGGGGTATTTCGGGAACATGACGGTCAGTTCCACCTGTTTCGAACGGATGCGGCTCATGCCGCGCGGCTCGCAGACGGTGCTGATCCCGGCCTGAAAAAGTTTCAGGAACACGCCGTCCAGCGATTTGCTTTCGAAAATATCGGAGACCAGCAGCCGGATGCCGCAGGAGATCATCCAGTCCAGCGCGCTGAAATCCAGCCAGACGCTGCGGATATCGATGTCCCGCGGATCCAGTTTTCCGAGAGCGTTGATCATCAGGGCAGGGGTGTTGACCCGGCCGCCGAATGCCTGTTCGAGTTCCGCCCCGGAAACCGCTCCGCTGCCGCTGGTGCGGTCCAGTCGGATCACCGAGCAGGGGACCCGGTAGAACTGCGCGGGATCGAGATTGTCCGACCGCTGCCCGTCGTCGGTTTCGCGGATATGTCCCGGCAGGTCGAGATAACTGCCGTCCATGGAATTGAACTCAAGGTCATAGACCATGCCGGTGTAAGCGGTTTTCGCCGATTTCAGGGGAATTTCCGTCAGGCGGACTTTTTCCCTGGAGACCGAAGGAAAAGCACAGGTCAGATCGATCAGACTCATGATGCGCTGTCAGCTCCGTTTGAACTGGACTTTTTTCTCGTAGGCTTCGATCTCGCCCATGAAATCGAACCCGGCCGGAACGTCGTTTTTGGCGCAGAAATAATCGTAAACGGCGCCCATCGGCAGCGATTTGCATTCTTCCAGCAGCGCGAGCTTGCGGGTGTTGGACGCTTTCTTTTCCAGTGCGGCGAGTTCCTTCTGCGGCAGCAGCAAGGCCGCCAGCAGGGCCTTCTGCATGTTCCGCGTGCCGATCGTCCAGGCCGCGATGCGGTTGATCGTGCCGTCAAAGTAATCCAGCCCGATATGGATGCGGTCCGCGCCGTTGCGGATGATCTCGGCGGCGATGTTCTGCAGTTCGTCGTCGAACAGCACCACGTGGTCGGAATCCCAGCGGACCGGACGGCTCACATGCAGCAGGAGTTCATCCACATAGAGCAGCACGGAGCTGATTTTATCGCTGATGACTTCAGTGGGATGGAAATGACCGGAGTCGAGGCAGAGCAGCAGGTTGTTCTTGATGGCATAGCCGAGATAGAATTCATTGGAACCCACGGTGCAGGATTCCACGCCGATCCCGAACAGTTTGGATTCGACCGCGTCGCGCATGTATTTGGCGGGGAGCTTTTCGGCAAAAACCTGGTCCAGCGATTCGGCCAGACGTTTCCGGGCGGCGGCACGGTCGACCGTGATGTCCTTGAATCCGTCGGGGACCCAGGTGTTCATGATGCAGGGGGTGCCGAGCGCTTTGCCCATGGCGGCGGCGATCTTGCGGCAGGCGATCCCGTGTTCGATCCAGAATTCGCGGATTCCCTTGTCCGGGCTGGAAAGCGTCAGGTTGCCCGCTGCTTTCGGATGGCCGAAATAGGTCGGATTGAAATCCAGTCCGGCTTTCTGTTTCTTCGCCCAGTCGATCCAGCTCTGGAAATGTTTCGGTTCGATCTTGTTGCGTTCGACCGGTTTTTTGCTGTCGAGGTAAATCGCATGGAGGTTCAGACGTTTGGCGCCGGGAATCAGTTTGAACGCCTGGTCGAGGTCGGCGCGGAGTTCTTCCGGGGTACGGGCGCAGCCGGGATAATTGCCGGTGGAAAGGATCCCGCCGGAAGTGCCGCCGGCATCTTTTTCGAATCCGTGGACATCGTCCCCCTGCCAGCAATGCAGGGAAATCGGGATTTTCGCCAGTGCGGCCAGTGCCTGATCCGTGTTCACTCCCATTTCCGCATAGCGGGCTTTCGCGCTCTGATAACGCTGTTCGATTGCAATTCCTTTTTTCATCTTCTTCTCCATAGTTTGAGTTATTTTTTAACTACAAGATTCAACATTTTCTGTGTGGCGATGATCGCGGCGTGCATCTGGTCGCTGTCCACACCGGTGGTGGTCAGCCGCCGACCTCCGGAAAGTTCCCAGACGATCGTGTTTTCGACCAAGGCGTCGGTTTTGCCGCCGGGCGGGATGCGCACTTCGTAATCCGCCAGTTTCGGCAGCTGGATCCCGTGTTTCCGCAGTTCCCGCCGCAGCACTTTCACAAACGCGTCGTAACCGCCGTCACCGGAACCGGACGCCTTGATTTCCATTCCGTCGATCCGCAATGTCACATTCGCTTTCGGCGGGGAGGTCATCCGCGATTCCACCACATAATCCACGATCTGGATCCGTCCGCTGGACGGTGTGCGCAGAACGTTGGAAATGATGAACGGCAGATCGGCAGGAGTCACCTGTTTCTTGCGGTCGCCGAGCCGGACGATCTCATCCAGCACCCGCTGGCGCTGGTCCGGCAGGAGTTCTTCGATCCCGAAGAGCGCCAGATTCTGGTCGAGGGAGGCTTTCCCGGAAAGTTTGCCGAGCGCATAATTGCGGTTGCGCCCGAACCGTTCCGGCAGCAGTTTGTTCATGTAAAGGTTGCCTTTTTTGTCGCCGTCGGCATGGACCCCGCAGGTCTGCGTGAATACGTCGCTGCCGACTACGGGCATATTCCAGCCGAAGCGTTTTCCGGACAATGCCTGCACCACCTCGGAAGCATGCTGGATCTCCTTTTCGGCGATCCGGGTGCGCCGGTCGGTGTGGTCGTGGATCGTCACCACCAGCTGAGACAGCGGCTGATTGCCGGTGCGTTCGCCCAGACCGTTGATCGTGGTATGGATCCCGGACACCCCGGCCCGCACAGCCGCCAGCGAATTCGCCGTCACCAGACCGTAATCGTTATGCCCGTGGAAATCCAGTTTCACATCGGGAAAAGCGGAATAGATCCATTCCAGATACATGGTCAGCTTGTCGGGGGTGATGATCCCGAGCGTATCCGGCAGCATGATCCGCGCGACCGGATGATCCGCCAGCGCCTTGAAAAATTCGTAGACATACGGGAAGGAATGTTCCATTCCGTTGGTCCAGTCTTCCAGATAAACATTCACCGACAGTCCGAGTTTGACGGCATTTTCGATTTCCGCGCAGACTTCCGAACGGTGTTTTTCAGGATCCTTGCGGAGCTGGACGCGGCAGTGCTGTTCCGACCCTTTCGCCAGCAGATTGAGCACATGGCCGCCGGATTCTTTGATCCATTGAGCCGATTTGCCGCCGTCCACGAATCCGAGGATCTCCATCCGTTCGGCGCACCCGCGGTGTTCCGCCCATTTCAGGATATCGGTAATGGCGGTGCGTTCCCCTTCGGACACCCGGGCGGAACCGATTTCCATCCGGTCCACATGCAGGTGGTTGATCAGCAGACGGACGATCCCGAGTTTCTCCGCCGGGGTGAAAGCGACTCCGGGAGTCTGTTCCCCATCGCGGAGCGTAGTGTCCATCAGTTCGACATACCGTCCGTTCCGATTGCTGTTATTCATCTGCATCTCCTGTCTGCTGGTTTTTCATTCCATTAATATACAGCAGGGGATTCCCTTTTACAAGTTGAAGATGAAGGTTTTTTTCAAGTGCGCTGGTCTTAATGATTCGCTCTGTTCCCCATATGGGTCGATAAAACTCCCGGATTTTCGGACAAATTCCAATTTTACGGTCCAACATGTCTTGACTTTTATCGTTTTCGAGATTATATTTCCATGGTGCCGGCAATCGAGCATGGATTGCCGGCACCATGAAGGAATTGAAATCGAACTTGATTTGTTGCACAAAACAGTTATGGGTTGCACCTTGATGAGCTGAAAGAAGGGTTCAAATCGATTTTCAACCCATATCGGGAACAGAGCGTAATGATTGGAAACCGTTTATCATGGCAAAAAAATGGAGGCGTGGGTGGGAATCGAACCCACACGACACGGTTTTGCAAACCGCTCCCTTAACCTTTCGAGCACCACGCCTTGAAATCGTATGTAATATATCCCCGTTTTCGGAAAAAAACAAGCCGGGAATCAAAAAAAAACAAAAAAATTACAAAAAGAAACTCTTTCCCTCTTGCCTTGTCTGAAATACAGGGTACATTATCGCAGTGCTTATAATCAGTAAAAAAGGAGGTGCGGCTATGTTTTTCGATCCGCTTTATCTGCTGTTCGCCATTCCCGGCCTGATCGTTGCCGGACTGGCTTCCTTCTATGTCAAATCCACTTTTTCGGAATATTCCCGTTTCCGCGCGTCCTCCGGCATGACCGGTGCACAGGCCGCGGCGCAAATGCTTCACAGTGCAGGTATTTATGACGTCAATATCGAACGCGTCGACGGTTTCCTTTCCGACCATTACGATCCGTCCACCCGGACTCTGCGGCTTTCGCCCGGAGTTTTCGACTCGGATTCCCTTTCGGCGATCGGCGTGGCCTGCCACGAAGCCGGACACGCCCTGCAGGATGCTGCCAATTACGCTCCTCTGGGACTCCGCAGCGCCCTGGTCCCCGTGACCAATATCTCATCGTGGCTCTCCTATATCGTGATCTTTGCCGGGTTCATTTTCCAGTCCGGGGGAATGGTGATGCTGGGCGCGATCCTGTTCAGTGCAGTCGTGCTGTTCTCCATTGTGACCCTGCCGGTGGAATGGGATGCGAGCTCGCGGGCGAAACAGCTGATGGTCACGGCCGGAATCGTTTCCGCTCCGGAACGCGACAGTGCGGGCAAAGTATTGAATGCGGCATTCCTGACGTATGTCGCCGCCGTGTTGAGTTCGCTGCTCACTTTGCTCTACTATCTGGTCCGCGCCGCCGGCATGAACCGTGACTGAATTATCACCATTTAATATAACGAGGTAAATATGAAAGACTGCATTTTCTGCAAAATCATCGCCGGGGAAATCCCTTCACGCAAAATTTATGAAGACGATCTGGTTTACGCCTTCATGGACATCGGTCCGATCAATTACGGCCACACGCTGGTGATCCCGAAGGAACACCACACCAGTTCCGCCACGATCCCGGAAGCGACCGCAGGCCGGATGTTCCGGGTCGGCGCCCGGATCGGTGTCGCGCTCAAACGCGCCCTTGATGCCGATGCGTTCAATCTTCATCTTGCCGACGGCACCTGTGCCGGACAGGTCGTGATGCATGCCCATCTGCATGTGGTCCCGCGCGGCGCGGACGATAATTTCCACTGGAACTGGCGTCAGCTCAAATATGAATCCGATGCCGCTGCGGACGAAACTGCGGAAAAAATCCGCAAAGCACTGAAACTGGATGTTCAGGATTGACAGACGGTCCAATGAACGAGGAAAGTTTTGTCCGGAAACTGACCGCACTGTTTCCGCAGTCGCCGGATGTGGCTGTGGGACCCGGCGATGACTGTGCCGTTTTGGATCTCGGCACGCCGGATCTGATTCTGGCGGCGGTCGACCAGGTGATCTCCGAGGTGCATTACACCAAAGACACCTCCCCGGAAGCCATCGCGGGAAAACTGCTCAAGCGCAATATCAGCGATATCGCGTCCATGGGGGGCGTTCCCACGCATGTACTGCTCTCTCTGGCGGTCAATCCGATGGATGAAAACTGGCTGCTGGCATTTCATCAGGGCATAGCCAATCTGGCCGCGCAATACGGTATTTCGGTGATCGGCGGGGACATGGCGAAACTCTTCACTCCCGGCCAAGCTCTCTCGCTGACCATCCTCGGCAAAGTCGAACGCGGCAAACTCTGTCTCCGCGCCAATGCCGGGGAAGGCGATCTGCTCTATGCCACCGGATGTTTCGGCAGCTCGTTCCGTTCCGGACATCATCTGACCTTCACGCCCCGCCTGAAAGAAGCACGTTTCCTGGCGGGAGATTTCACCTGTGCCATGCAGGATGTCAGCGACGGCCTGCTCAAGGACGCCGTCCGGATGGCGGAAGCGTCCGGTCTGGCATTGCAGCTGGATCCCGATTCGGTCCCGCGCCGGGAGGGCGCCTCGGAAGACAGCGCTTTGACCGAAGGCGAAGATTACGAACTGCTGTTCGCCGTGCCCCAACGGCTCCGGTCCCGGCTGGAATCCGCCTGGCCCTTCCCCGATACTCCCCTGAGCTGCATCGGACGTTTCGTTTCAGGCACGCCGGGGGCAGTTTCAGGACTCAAATCAAATCAACTAAAAACAGGATACGATCATTTCCGATGAAGCAGGAATATTACACGCATTCGGCGGAAGAGACCCGGAAACTGGCCTCGAAAATCGCAGCGGAAACCCCCAACGGGACGGTGTTTGCCCTGGACGGCAATCTCGGCGCGGGCAAAACCGTGTTCGCGTCCGGTTTCGCCGCCGGACTCGGGATCACCGAACCGGTTTCCAGCCCGACTTTCACCATCGTTCAGGAATATCCGTATGCCAAAGGGATGTTCTTTCACCTCGACCTTTACCGGATCGACAATCCGGATGCCGCATTGGCATTCGGGATCGATGAATTCCTGTATGCGTCCGACGCCATTTCCCTGGTGGAATGGCCGGAACGGATCGATGGGCTGTTCCCGCCCGGCACCGTCCGGGTCACCATAGAGCGTACCGAACAGGAAGAAACCCGGAAAATCACCGTGGAGAAACCGGATTGAGACAACATTATGCAGTTCGAACTGAAATCGGAATATGCCCCCGCGGGCGATCAGCCTCAGGCCATCGCGGAACTGGTCCGCGGTCTGAAGGAAGGAAAAAAATACCAGACCCTGCTCGGCGTGACCGGGTCCGGTAAGACCTTCACGCTCGCCAACGTGCTGGCGCAGATCAACCGTCCCGCCCTGATGCTTTCCCACAACAAGACGCTCGCCGCCCAGCTTTACAGCGAACTGAAAGCCTTCCTGCCGGACAACGCCGTGGAATTCTTCATCAGCTATTACGATTACTATCTGCCGGAATCCTATATCCCGCAGACCGATACTTATATCGCGAAAGACGCCAGCATCAACGAAAACATCGAACGGCTCCGGCTTTCCGCCACCGCCTCCCTGCTCGAACGGCGCGATGTGCTCGCGGTCGCCAGCGTTTCCTGCATCTACGGCTTGACAGCCCGCGAAGATTACGAATGCATGTGCATCCCGCTGTCGATCGGACAGGATATCGGCCGCAACGCACTGCTCCGCCGCTTGGTGGAAGTCCAGTTCGACCGCAACGACATGGCGCCGGAACGCGGTCAGTTCCGGGTCCGGGGCGACAACGTGGATATCTTCCTGCCGCAGAAGGAGGAGATCCTGCGGGTGGAATTCTGGGGCGATACGATCGAATCGCTGACCCGCTGCGATCCGGTTTCGGGAAGGGTCCGTTCCCGCCCCGAATCGGTGATGATCTTCCCCCCGCGCCATTTCGTCCTGCCGCAGGAACGGATCAACGCCGCCATGGAGGGGATCATGGAGGAGATGCGCCAGCGCGTCGCCTGGTTCGAATCCCAGGGAAAACTCGTGGAAGCACAGCGCCTTTACCAGCGGGTCAATTACGATATGGAAATGATGCGCGAGATCGGGTATTGCCCCGGAATCGAAAATTATTCGCGCCATCTGGGCGGACGCGCCCCGGGTTCCCGCCCCTTCTGCCTGCTGGATTTCTTCCCGAAGGATTACATCACGATCATCGACGAATCCCATGCCACGATCCCGCAGATCATGGCGATGTACAAGGCCGACCGGAGCCGCAAACAGATGCTGGTCGATTACGGGTTCCGGCTGCCTTCCGCTCTCGACAACCGTCCGCTGAAATTCGAGGAATTCACCTCGCTGCTCGGCGATGTGATCTTCGTTTCCGCCACCCCCGCCCAATATGAGCTAGATCTCTGCGGCGGACAGGTGGTCGAACAGGTGGTCCGGCCGACCGGCCTGCTCGATCCGCCGGTCGAAGTGCGCAAACTGGAAGGACAGGTGGACGATGTGATGGAGGAGATCCGCCGCTGCACGGAATCCGGTGGACGTTCGCTGGTCGCCACCCTGACCAAGAAAAGCGCGGAACGTCTGGCCGATTATCTAAGCGAACTCGGATTGAGGGTGAAATATCTGCATTCGGAGATCGATGTGATCGAACGCGTGCGGCTCCTGACCGAACTGCGCCGCGGCGATTTCGACTGCATCGTCGGGATCAATCTGCTCCGCGAAGGCATCGACCTGCCCGAACTCAAACTCGTGGCCATTCTGGATGCGGACAAGGAAGGGTTCCTGCGGTCCGCACGCTCGCTGGTGCAGGTCGCCGGACGCGCCGCCCGGAATGCGGAAGGAAAAGTCATCCTGTATGCCGATCACATCACCGACAGCATGAAGGTGCTGATCGACACCACCAATGCCCGCCGCACAAAACAGCAGGCATACAACAAGAAACATCACATCACCCCGAAAACCATCCTCAAAGCCGAACGGGAAACCATTACCGACGTGCTGGGGTTGTCTTCCAAATCGAAGCAGCCTTCGGCTACATACAGTGTAGAAGAACTTCACGAGACGGCCGCCATCCTGCGGGAAGACCGGGCAGCTTTCCAGTCGTCCAGGTCAGCTTCAACGCGAGGCAAAAAAGGCAAACTGCTCCGGGCGGAACAGCCGGATTGGGAAGGTTTGAGCATGCCGGAACTGATCGAAGCGCTGGAAAAAGAGATGCTGTCCGCGGCGGAGAACCTGGAATTCGAGCGCGCCGCCCAGCTCCGCGACCAAATCCGGGCAATCGAAAAGAACAATTGAGCAGGGAAACACCCTGCGCTGCCCCGGGTCCATCCGGGACGGGAGGCGGGATGCTTTGAATTGATACTTCGACGGCCGGTTCGTTCCCCGGGAAAATGTTATTTCAGGATCTTGACCAGCACGCAGGCGGAATTGGACGAAGAACTGAACCGGATGGTTTTGCCCTTAATGACCACGTTTTCAAGCAGGCACAGCGGATGATC
>Ga0310695_10015754_pt1 | contig 10021 bp, 3 predicted proteins | sample RumenRJG_04DNA_FD_203882 | JGI IMG/M metagenome (GOLD analysis project Ga0310695, IMG submission 203882) | Bovine rumen microbial communities from Lethbridge, Alberta, Canada - RJG_04 (v2) (version 2) | ecosystem: Host-associated > Mammals > Digestive system > Stomach > Rumen | place: Canada... | reverse complement strand
CTGATCCGTTCCGTGAACACCTTTACCCGTTACCGCGGAATGTACGAACGCGGGGAAGTGCTTGCCGCTCCGAAGATGGAAGGCCGGAAACAGCTGGCGGCGGATACCGAAGCGCTGCGCGGGCTGATCCCGGCCGGCACCATCCATATGCCGGGCCGGATCTATCCGCCGGTCCCGATCCCGCCCTCCGGCGATCCGGTGCCGGATGTACCGAAGGCGTATCAGCTTTATAAGAAGCAGCCGCCGGAGGCCTATGAATATGACCGGGAGCTGGACGAGCTCGTCCTGAAGCAGGGTTATGTGAGCCCCGACGGACTGGTGGACGCGCGTTCCGTGGTCCCGGACCGGGAGCACGGTGTGGTGTACATCACCCTCCGGGGCTCGGACCACACGGATGTCTGGCGGGAATGGAAACCGAAGACCCCGCGGGACGTCCTGGAACCCGGCTCGGACTGCTGGAACTTCTGGACCCGCTACCCCGCCCAGAGAAAGGCGGAAAAGGAACTGAAGATATTCGGGAAAAGGAAGTATGAAAATAGTGGCTAGGGGCGGAGCCGCGGAGCGGCGTTGGTGGTTAGTGGTTGGTGGTTAGTGGCTGGTTGAATAAGGAGGCGCTCCGCGCAATGATGCCGGGATCCGGAGGATTTCGGCTATATGAAATTAAGAATTAAGACTAACTATTAAAAGTCAAGGAAAATAAGAATTTTTCCTTGGTTATTCATCAGTTGACCCGTTCCATTGGGCTAACTGTTGAAAACCCAAGGAATAAAGAAAAAAGACGTAATCAAATACCAAGGCATAACACCAGAGACAGGGAGATGCCAGAATTAGAACTTTGACAACTGCATGACAAAGAGAGCATCCGAAAGGGTGCTCAGTGGAAAGGAGAGAAAAGGGAAGAGAATGACCTAACTTCTATAAGGTTCGCAGGATTTTGCCATTGCGAAAATAACCCGCACCAGTTTCTTAGCAGCGTGGGAAACAGCCACGTAATAATCCTTACCTTCTTTGCGATTTTTGTCAAGATATCTGGAAGGTTGTTGATCCAATACCAGAGAACTACGGTGAGGAATATAAAGAAAATGGATCTTCTTTTGCAGTTGACGGAAATCAAATGGTAAAAAGAGTTGGGACCCAATGTTATGGATACGCAGAAATGATTCGATATTACATTGGAGGTATAGGTCCCAAAGCAGGTTATGAAAACTCAAGTGGAAATTCAGATCTCAGATTAGAAGATGAAACGATGGATATGATCGAGAAATTGGAACCCGGTGACCTAATTCGAATCAAAACCTCGGTCTGGCATTCTGCAGTGGTTGTCAGTGTTGATGCGGACTATGTATATGTAACGTATGCAAATTATGCAAAAGATCCTGATTGTAAGGTATAATATTCAATCAGTTATTTATCAGTTATATTTGTATTATTCTTTGGCTGATATTGAAAATACCGAAAATAAGCAAGGGGTTGACAGCAGTGTTGTATTGGTGTATTCTCCTAAATAGCAGAGCAGCCGTAACTGCGCAGCCTTTATATTTAGATCTATCGTAAATATAACATCCGTTTGGAGATTGTATCTCCGGTGGAAGTTTTTTGTTGTCAAATCCTAAAGGATGTGGTATATGAAACGGAGTTTATTATTTATGTTGCTGTGTGCACTGTTGTGCACCATTCTGCCCGCTGCGGCAGACGTTCAATGGAGTGTCAGCGGTACGACACTGACCATCAGCGGTGACGGTGTGATTGATGCCAGTGACGGTGACGAGCTGCCATGGGCTGATTTGAATGAAAACATCAGGACAATCGTTGTGAAATCCGGCATCGAGGAGATCGGTCCGCATTATTTCGAGGACTTCTATTATGTCACCAGTGTGACACTGCCGGCTACACTGAAGGTCATCGGTGATTATGCCTTTGCGTACATATGGGAATTGCCAAGTATCACGATCCCGAGGAGTGTGACCTCGATCGGTGAATTTGCTTTCACTGATGTTATCCGAATCGACGCTTACAGCGAAACATACGCGGTTGAATGGGCGATCGAAAACAACATGGGACTGCATCTGGTGGATGGCGGTGATTCGACCATCATCGATGACGTCTTCTACTCCTATACAGGCACAGCCACTTCGCTGACGATCCCGGACGGTGTGAAGACAATTGCTCCTGCTGCTTGCAAACAGAACAAAAGCCTGACGTCTGTGACACTTCCGGCAGGTCTGGAGACCATCGGTGACGGGGCTTTTTTTCAGGCCTCCAAGCTTAAGACGATCAATTTTCCGTCCAGTTTGAAAACGATCGGTGATCAGGCCTTTTATAATGCCTATAATTTGACCGGAATAACGCTTCCGGAAAATCTGGAAACCATTGGGAGTGGAGCGTTCGAATATTGTTACAGTATCAGTTCTGTCACGATCCCGGAGAGCGTCACGGAAATCGGTGACAATGCTTTTGATCAGCTTCTTTATGTATATCACAACAGCTATGCCGAAGAATGGGCGCTCACCAACAACAAATCTTTCTATTTCATCGGCGATGTAAGTGATTTTAACATCATTGACGGTGTTTTGTACGCTTATATCGGCACGGATTCCGTGGTCGAAATTGAGGACGGTGTTACTGCTATTGCAGGTTCAGCCTTCTATAACAATCAATCGATCAATTCTGTATATATCCCGGAAGGCGTGACCTCCATCGGGAGAGCTGCGTTTAAACAAACCAGAAACTTGTATCACGTCGATTTGCCGGATTCCCTGACCGTAATCGGATATGATGCATTCTTTAACAGCGGTCTCACCGATGTGACGATCCCCGGTGGCGTTGAAACCATTGACAGCTATTCCTTTGCCGGGATCCACAATCTCACCGGTGTCATCGTGGAAGAAGGTGTCACTAATATTGAATATGATGCCTTTGCTTTCGACAATAGTCTGCAATATATCCAGCTTCCTGCCAGTCTGCAATATATCAATGAAGACTTCGATGACGAAAACGAGACGATCCCGTCCAGCGCTGCCATCTACGCCCCTGAAGGATCTTATGCCGCGGAGTGGGCGCTCGAGAATGGCTATGCGCTCAACCGCCCGAATGTCAGCACCTTCACCATTGTCATGGATGAAGAATATGCGATCAACGTGGCAGGCCAGACCCTGTGGATCGATGGCGGCTCCGAAGAGACCCTGACGCTGCGGGGCGTTCTGCCTGACAATGACAATCCGACCGTCACATGGAAGTCCAGCAACAGTAAAGTTGCGGCAGTAACCAACGGTGTTGTCACCGGCGTGGCTTCCGGTGAAGCGACGATTACAGCAACCTGCGGTAAGCAAAAAGCAACGGTCAAGGTCCATGTTTACTCAACGGTTCAGGATGACAGCCTTATTATTATGGGAACAACGAATATCCTGACAGCCGGGAAGACGCTGACCCTGACCCCGGTCTTTTCGCAGACTGTCCAGCCGGATAATAAAAACGTCTCCTGGGAAAGTTCAGACGAATCCGTTGCTACTATCTCTCAGAAGGGCGTTGTGACCGGCGTTGCGGAAGGTTCTGTTGTGATCACCGCCGTTTCCGAAGAACGGGGAGACGTCTTTGATGAATATGATCTCACCGTCAGTCCGGCTGTCGAATCCATTAGCATCACCGATGGCGGATCACTTTCGATCGACCTGGCCTCAGCTGAAAAGACGCATCAGCTGTCCACGGAAGTCACACCCAATAACGCGATGCCGGATGTTACCTGGAAATCCAGTAATGCCAAAGTCGCTAAGGTGGACGCCGACGGTCTCGTGACCGGGCTGAAGACCGGTACCGCCACCATCACCGCCACTTCGAAGGATAACACGAAAATCACTGCGAAGATCACCGTCAATGTCGCCTCTCTGGTCCAGCCGGACGCGATCATCATCAGCGGTTCGAATGAGATGACCGGCGGCAAGAGCCAGACGCTTAAGGTCACCTTTGACCAGACCCCGCAGCCTACCAATAAGAAAATCGAATGGAGCACCAGTGATGAAAGCGTGGTCAGTGTCACTGCCAAAGGTGTCGTGACCGCTCACGAGATGGGGTTCGCCATCATCACTGCAACCTCTCAAAATAATCCTGCCGCGTCCCGCGAATTCAGGATCGATGTCAAACCGGCTGTTACAGCTCTCCGCATCGATGAAGGCAGTGCGGCAACCATCGATATAGGTTCAGTAACCACTCTCCAGCTGCATACCAGTGTTGAACCGGCCGGTGCCGCAGAGGGGGTCACCTGGAAGACGTCCAGCGCAAAGATCGCCAGGGTTGATGCTGATGGTCTCGTGACCGCTGTAAAGGCCGGTACTGCCACCATCACGGCGACCTCGAAGGACAACGCGAAGATCCTTGCCAAGATCACCGTCAATGTCGCGTCCCTGGTCCAGCCGGGCAGTCTGCAGATCACAGGCGAAGAAGATCAGTATCTTACCGCCGGCAATAAAGCGACACTGACTGTCACCTTCAACCAGACGACCCAGCCGACGAACAAGGCCGTAGAATGGTCTGTCGGGGACGACTCCGTTGCTTCCATCACCCAGAAAGGTGTCGTAACGGCGAAGGCAGGATCCGACAGCATGCAGTCAACGACTGTCACCGCCTGTGCGAAGGATGAGGAACTGGGGCAGAGCTGCGACACGATCAATCTCTATGTCCAGCCGAAGGTCACGCATGTCGGTTTATACGCCTTCTGGGAAGGGGATCTGAATCCAATCGATACGGCAAGTCCTATACCTTTCGACCTGAACCTTCGGCAAAGCATGGCCTTCCGTGTGATAAATGAGCCTGCCGATGCCAATCAGAACGTGACCTGGAAATCCAGCAATACAAAGGTCGCGAAGATCGATGCTGAAGGAAACGCACAGTTCCTGAAAACCGGCTCCGTAACCCTCACTGCCACCGCTGTTGACGGGACGAAGAAGTCCGCCGCATTGAAACTCAATGTGAAATCCTTCCCTGAGGAAGACGCAATGAGAATAGTCGGACCGAATTATCTCACAAAGGGACAATCTGCAACACTGACTGTTGCTTATGAACAGGCTGTTCAGCCGACCAACAAAACAGTGACATGGGAGGTGGACGAAGAGGGAATTGTCTCCGTATCCTCCAAGGGTGTTGTAAAGGCACTGAATCCCGGTACCACATCGGTTTATGCCACTGCCAATGATAATGAAGACTGCTATGCAGAATTAGAGATTACTGTCCTGCCTAATAAGGTCCAGTGGATCGATATCTATGATGATCAGTACGAAGACTATGTAACCGGTATGCTGATCGGTGTCGATATTGATGGTGAGATCGAGGACCGGACACTGAGTGTGGAAGTCAATGAAGATGCCAACCCGACAATGACCTGGAAGAGCAGCAGCACGGCAATCGCCACGGTGACCGACGGTGTGGTGCATTTCACAGGCAAGACCGGTACGGTTACCATCACCGCGACGGCTCAGGACGGCTCGAAGATGGCTGCCTGGGTCAAATACAACGTTGCCAAGCTGGTAACGGATATCACGCTCTCCGGCCCGGATACGATCACAGCCGGAAAGTCAGAAACTTATACGGCCAGTATTTTGCCGGCGGATGCTACCAAGAAAACATTAGTCTGGAAAGTCTATCCTTATATTGATGAGGCCGGAAACAGCGAGCCCACGAACCTGATCACTGTGAGTACCGCAGGGAAGGTCACAGTCAGCAGCAAGATCAAAGAGACTTACGAAAGCTATGTCTGTGCTTACGCAACGGACGGATCGGAGGCTTACGACTGCTTAGACTTTACAGTAGTACCTGCTTCTGCCGGTACCTCCTCGACCAATGAGGTGGAAACCCTTACAAGGGCAGAGGCTGAGGAAATGGCTGTTGTTGATACAGCCGATACGGAGATCCTGCAGGAAGCTGAAGAGCCGGCCGGTCTGCGCTTCGCAGTGGACGAATTAGAGATTCACGTCGGTGAGAATCTGGCACTCGAGATCCTGAATCCGGATGGAGCGGCTTATGTGGTCATGCTGAGCGAGTCCGATACTGCCGCTGCACTGGATGCGGATTCGGCGATGCTGACCGGTTTGGCCGAGGGTAAGATCACCGCTTTCCTGGCTGACGCGGCGACAGTTGAGATCGTCGATCAGATCGCTGTCCATGTTCTAGCAGCGGAACAGGCGGAAGAACCGGCTGCTGAATCGGAAGAGCCCGTTGATGAGGCAGAAACTGCCGCGGCGGAAGAAGCTGCCGAAACGGATGAAGCAGTCGAAGAGCAGACCGTGGAAAGCGATGCGGTCAGCTTCGAACAGGGTACACTGGAAATGACGCTGTATGAGACCCGCACGCTGTCTTATGACGGAGAAGGATCGATCTTCTACGGAAGCAACGATCTGACGGTGGCAGCGGTCGATCCGGAATCCGGCTTCCTGATGGCAGTCGGTACCGGTGAAACGATGGTCTACGCGGCGACCGCCGACCCGATGGAAGTCAAGGCGCTGATGACAGTCATCGTAAAGGAAGCGGAAGTCATGCAGGTCGAAGAACCGGCGGAAGAGGCTGAAGAAGTTCCGGTAGAAGAACCCACTGCTGAAGCTGCTGAGGATACCGAAACTGCTCCTGAAGCAGCTGAAGTTCCGGAAACGGAAGAAACTGCTGTTGAAGGTGAAGCCGTTGAAACGCCTGAAACAGACGAAACTCCGGTTGAAGAGACCGCGGAAGCTCCGGCAGAAGGCAGCGAAGAACCGAAACCGGAAGAACCGGTGACGGAAGCAACAGCCGAACCGGAAGCACCTGCCGAAACACCGCAGATCGAACTGTCGATCCGGGATCTGACCGATGCCGGCCTGAGCGGAACGGTGGGGACGAGCATCCGCATCGAACGCGACCGCTTCTCCGTGACGGATGAAGAACTGCGTACCCTGGTCTTCAAATCGGAAAATGAAGCCGTGGTCAAACCGGTGGAACGCAGCATTGAAGAGATCCTGCAGCAGGGTCTTGAACTGAGCCTGCTGAACCAGGGCGAGACCAAACTGAAGATCGGTATCGAAGGCGAGGAACCGCTGCTGACGATCCGTATCGTCGCTGAAGCAGCTCCGACGGAAGAACCAGCTTCGGTATGGACTGAAGAACCTGCAGCACCGGAAGCCGCTACGGAACAGGTCCAGGTAATGGTTGAGGAAGCAGTACAGGAAGCTCCCGCTCCGGTTGAAGAGCCCGCCCAGGTCTCCGAACCGGAACCCGAGCCCGAACCGGAGCCCGAACCGGAACCGGAACCGGCCGCAGAAGAACCCGCCGCGCCTGCAGAGGAAAGCGGGGAATAAACCAATACCATCCGGTTCCGGAAACGTCCGGAACCGGACATCACAAAACATCAAAGAGGGCGTTCCAAAATATATTGGGGCGCCCTTTTTAGATTTAAAAATATAGGGGGAAAAAACTGTTACCAAAAGATTGTTCCGCTTTCGCTATCAAAAAGGTCTTACAAACGTATTTTGATTACTTCATAAAGCAGTTTCTCGATGTGTTTCTGCATTTTTTCTGTCCGAAACCGGTTTATTGTTCGGAAATCCGGCTGATTCCCTCCTGCCAGCCAGATGAAATTGATATTCTCTCTTACCGCTTTCGCTATTTGCCGTGATGAATAGATCTTTTATGTATATGCATAGACGATTATTTTTGTCATCATCTTCGGATCGTAACTATGCGCTCCCAGATGACTGTATGTCTCATCAATTTTGCTTGTGTCCATTCCTTCTATCAACTCATTTACTGTCCGTACGATATGGTTCGCCGGGATCAAATGATCGTATGTAAATGGCAACATTCCCTGCTCTTGGTTATATGGTTTATATATGGGTTTTCTCATGATTCGCCTCATAACTTTTCTTTAAGGTTAATTATCCCGTATATCTTCTCTTTCGTAAATTAAACGAAAGAGGCTGCCCCTATTTTGGGACAGCCTCATACCCGCGTACCGTGTAAAAAAGCGGGCTGTGTGTCTGCGCAGCCCTGCTCTTTGGAATACTGCCGCGAAGCGGCTTACTTCAGAACCCGGTTGGTCTCATAATCATCGTCACCGTCGAGATCGGCCTCGATGGTGAGCGGGTCGCCGTTCTGCCAGTCCACGTAGTTGAAGAAGAACATCCCGTTATTCTTCAGACTGATGGGTTTGGTCTTCGGGGTCACCACATGGAGTTCCCCTTCCTCATCCCAGAGGGTGAACTCGGCGTTTACATCGAAGGTGGAGCCGCTGAACTGCTCCGCATCCTCATCATAGAGGTTGGAGATCCAGATCCCGATCTCGCCTTCATCGTAGTTGTGGAAGATCAGGAAGTCAACAGCCGCGTCCGGAGTCTTGCGGCGGCCGTTGCGGAAGGCAGTATCGAACTTGAAATTATATTCGCCGTATTCATCGGTGATGACGAATTCAACGCCGGGGAGCGTATCGCCGGTGGCGATCACTTCGAAGGCTTCGAACTCGGCCCCCAGCACCTTATTGTAGGTGGGCGGGTTATAAACGAAGTTCGGCGATTCATAAGCTTCCGGGATATTGGTGAGCTTGAGGTATCTGCCGGGGGATGTAATGACCGCGTCGAAGGTCTTGAATTCCTCGCTCTCCGGGGAGTTCATCCAGAGGTAATACTTCAGGTCATTGGGCAGCGAAGCGGAGGAGCGGCCCATGGAGCGGGTGATCTCCACGCCGTCGATCTCGTCGAAGGTCTGATCCTTTTCCCAGTCATACCCGGCCCGGAGGTCATCATCGGTCTCGATATAGATATTGATGGCGGAATTGACGGAGATCTTGTTCTTTTCGACTGTCTCCTCTTCATAAGCCGGGACAGCAGTGGGGATCGCGGTCGGGCGGACCAGCGGTTTGCTTGTCGGGACGGCAATGGGCTGTTTGCCCTGCGGGGTCTGTGTCGGGATGATGTAACCGCCGCCGGAAGAGCTGCCGCTGTCGGCGGATTCACCCGGAGCCATCCAGGGGGCGAAGATATCCCAGATCGAATAGCCGCTTTCCGGAACGGCTGTGGGGGAATAGACTTCCTGTTCGGAACTGTCGGGGAGCATCCACGGGCTCAGGATGTCCCAGATGCTGTCATAGCTGTCTGACGGCTGGGACGGCTGTGAAGGCCGCGGAGTCTGGGTCGGGATCTGATACGGGCTGCTGCTGCCGCCGGAATCGGAAGGCGCGATCCACGGGCTCAGGATATCCCAGATGCTGTCATAGCTGTCGGATGGCTGGGATGGCTGAACCGGCTGCGAAGGCTGGGACGGCTGCCACGGGTTCCAGGACGGCTGGGTCGTGCAGAAATCGCATTTGAACTGGCCGAGACGGGGCTCTACCGGACCGATCTGGATCGGATTGGTCTTCCCCTGGCCGGAGTAATCCCCGACGTTCGCCCAGGGATTGGTGGATGTCCTGTAGGACCAGGTGTTCTTATTCGTATCGACCGTGATATAGCGTTCCTCATTCGGGTAATTGTTGTCGTAGACCATGATGTAATAGATGCCGCCGCCGTGGTCGATGACAGCGTAAGCGGCAATGGCATGGCCGCCGCTGAGGTTGCGCTGGTAGATGCCCAGCGGGATCACAGTATTGGGATCCTTGTCAAAGGCTTTGATCAGGTAGTTCAGCTGGGTCTTCGGGTCGTTTTCGATCAGGTAATCATCCATGAACCACTGGGTGGTGAACCAGTAGGCGATCTCCCGCTGCAGGGCACGGTTGCCTTTCAGCTGCAGCTTGTTGACGGTCTTGGAACCGTAATCGGCGGGGTTCTCGATCCCGGAATAGAAAAGGGAACTGAGTACGGCCATCCCTTCGCAGTGCCCGTTGGCGACGACGCTGTTGATCTCGTTCATCCATTTTTCGGCGACCTTTGTCAGGGTACATGTCCCGTCTTTGGCGACGGATTTGCAGACCTGGGTGCCGAACATGCGGACCATCTCGGCGCTGGTGAGGTTTTCGACCTTATAGCAGTCTCCTCCGCCCCACATGCTGTAGCCGCCGCTGCAGACCTGTGAACCG
>Ga0310695_10015753_pt1 | contig 10022 bp, 8 predicted proteins | sample RumenRJG_04DNA_FD_203882 | JGI IMG/M metagenome (GOLD analysis project Ga0310695, IMG submission 203882) | Bovine rumen microbial communities from Lethbridge, Alberta, Canada - RJG_04 (v2) (version 2) | ecosystem: Host-associated > Mammals > Digestive system > Stomach > Rumen | place: Canada... | reverse complement strand
GCCGTGCGCGAGCACCGTGCCCATCCCGAGCGGCGGCAGGCGGAATTCGTTGAAGAGGTGCCCGTGCGTCAGAAAGAACCTCTCCGTCCCCGCGTCCAGGATCTCGTAGTCCTTCATGATCGGGAACGCCATCATCATCTGGTCCACCTCCGCGTCGCAGTTGCCGCGCACGGCGACGATCCGGTCCTTGAGCGCGTTGAGAATCTCGACGACGCGCACGGGATCGTAGAAGTTCGGCACGCCGTTGCGCGGGCCGTGGTAGAGGAGGTCGCCCAGCAGCACGAGCCGGTCGTAGCCCAGCGTCTCGCCCGCCGCGAGCGCGGCCTCGAGCGTGGACGGCACGCCGTGGATATCGCTCAGGAACAGGATCCGCATCGCCCCTTACATCCTTCCCGACAGCGCGTCGATCAGGTCGCACAGCCGCTTGTACGCCATCGACAGGTCGTCGTTCGTCACCTTGAACATGTACTCGTCGGCGCGCGCGATCTCCCCTTCCGCGTTGGCGAGGCGCTTTTCGATCACCGCGGGCGCGTCGGTGCCGCGGCCCTCCAGCCGGCGGCGCAGCTCCTCCATCGACGGCGGCAGGATGAAGACGTCGACGTAGCCGATCTTGAGCGGATCGTTGTTCGGCAGCTTCTGCACGTAGTCGCGCACCTTGGCCGCGCCCTGCACGTCGATGTCGAGGATCATCGAATGGCCCTCGGCCAGCACCTCCTCGATGGGGGCCTTGAGCGTGCCGTAGTAGTTGCCGTGCACCTTCGCGTATTCGATGAAGGCGTCGGCGCCGATCAGCTCCTCAAAGCGCGCCCGGCTCAGGAAGTGGTAGTCGAGCCCGTCCTCCTCCTCGCCGCGCGGCGCGCGCGTGGTGCAGCTGATGGAGTAGACGATGTCGCCGTATTCCTGCAGCAGCATGTCGATGAGCGTCGACTTGCCGCACCCGGACGGCGCCGACATGACGATAAAGAGCGGCTTTGTTTTCATGAAAGGGTAGTATATCAAATCTCAATCAGGCGCGTCAGCGGGATTTTGGCGCGAGTGGCTCGAGCGGCCCCGTCCCCGGCCGAGGCGCAGGGCGATCCTGAACGATTCGGCCGCGATCGCGGGCGTGATCTTCGAGACGCCGCGCAGGCGGTCGGTAAAGCGGATCGGGATCTCCCGGATCGTCAGCCCCGCCTGCCACGCACGGTGGTTCATCTCCAGCTGGAACGAATAGCCCGCGCTCGCGACCGTCTCGAAATCGACCGCCGCGAGCGCCGCCGCCGTCCACGCCTTGAAGCCGCCCGTCGGATCCCGGAGCGGCAAGCCCGTCACCGCGCGGATGAAGAGCCCGCCCGCGCGCGAGATGAGCCGCCGCCTCAGCGGCCAGCCGGGCGTGCCGCCGCCCGCGACATAGCGCGAGCCGATCACCAGATCCGCGTCTTCGGCCAGGAGCCGCATCACGTCGGCCGGGTCGTGGCTGAAATCGCAATCCATCTGCACGATCCGTTCCGCGCCCAGTTCCCGCGCGCGCCGGAACCCCGCCACGTACGCGCGGCCGAGCCCCTCCTTCCGCGCGCGGTGCAGCACATGGAAACGCGCGCCGTCGTGCGCGCGCCGCGCCGCGATCAGCTGCTCGATCACGTTGCCGGTGCCGTCGGGCGAACTGTCGTCGACAAAGAGGAGCGCCACGTCCGGCGGCAGCGCCAGGATCGCGTCGGCCATCGCCGCCACGTTCTCCTTCTCGTTATACGTCGGAATGACAACAACCGTCTTCATCGTCCGCTCCGCGCCGCTTCCTCTCCGCGCGCGCCGTCACGTCCCGCACGCCGCGAAAATCGCCTCCGGCTCCATCATCCGCCCCTTGCCCTTCACGCCGCAGGCGAGCTCGCCGTCGCCCGGCTCGACAACCGTCACGCCGCGCGCCCGGAGCGCCGCCAGGTTCTCCTGCGTGACCGCGCTCTCCCACATGCCCGTGTTCATCGCCGGCGCGACGACGACCGGCGCCCTCGTCGCGAGGAGCGTCGCCGTCAGCAGATTGTCCGCGAGGCCGTAGCGCATCTTCGCGAGCGTGTTCGCCGTCGCGGGCGCGACAACGACCCGATCCGCCCAGTCCGCGAGCGAAATGTGCTCCGGCTTCCAGGCGGCCGGCGGCGCGAACTGCTCGACGGCGACGGGATTGCGCGACAGCGTCTGGAACGTGAGCGGCTGCACGAACGCGCACGCCGCCGGCGTCATGACGACCTGCACCTCGTCGCCGTTCCGGATGAAGAGCCGCACCAGCTCCGCGGCCTTGTACGCCGCGATCGATCCGGTCACGCCCAGCAGAATCCGTCTCATTTCGCCCCGATCCTTTCCCGCAGGTCCGCGACCGCCGCCTTCATGTCCGCCTGGCCGTAGAGGTAGCTGCCCGCGACAAACTGGTTGGCCCCCGCCGCGTGCGCCGCGACGACCGTCTCGGCGTTCGCGCCGCCGTCGATCATGATGTCCAGCTCCGGGCCGCGCGCGCGCAGCCACGCGATCTTCGGCAGGCACGCGTCGATGAACTTCTGGCCGCCGCGCCCGGGATGCACCGTCATGACGAGCACCTCGTCGACCTCCCCCAGATAGGGCACGAGCCGCTCGACCGGCGTCTCGGGATTGAGGACGATCGCCGGCCGCAGGCCGCGCGCGCGGATGCGCCCGAGCTCCGTGTGGAGGTCGCAGTCCGCCTCGATGTGGATCTGCAGCGTCTGCGCGCCCGCGCGCGCGAACGCCTCCAGATAGAGGTCGGGGCGGCGCATCATCAGGTGGACGTTGCGGTGGAAGTTCGGCGCCGTGCGGCGGGCGAGCGCGACGATGTCGGGCCCGAACGACAGGTTCGGCACGAACGACGGGTCCATGATGTCCACGTGCAGCGCGTCCGCGCCCGACGCCTCGGCGCGCCGGATCTCGTCCGCGAGCCGCCCGTAGTCCGCCGCGAGGAGCGACGGCAGGATCGCAATCTTCCTCATCGTCCGTCAGCCGCGGCTCTTCGCGAACGCGTCGATTGCAAAGGCGATGTCCTCGGCCGTGTGCGCCGCCGACATCTGCGTGCGGATGCGCGCCTTGCCCATCGGCACGACGGGATAGAAGAAGCCCGTCGCGTAGACGCCGTTTTTGTACAGGTTCTCGCTCATCTTCACCGCGACCGCCGCATCGCCCAGCATCACCGGCACGATCGGGTGGTGGCCGGGGACGAGGTCGAAGCCGAGCGCCGCCATGCCCGTGCGGAACTGCCGGGCGTTCGCGTTCAGCTGCGCGCGCAGCTCGGGGCGCGTGCGCACGAGCTCGATGGCCTTGATCGACGCGGCCGCGACCGGCGGCGGCACCGCGTTCGAGAAGAGGTAGGGCCGCGCCTTCTGGCGGAGGATGTCGACGATCTCCTGACGCGCCGCGACGTAGCCGCCCGACGCGCCGCCGAGCGCCTTGCCGAAGGTGCCGGTGATGATGTCGACGCGGCCGGTGACGCCGCAGTCCTCGACCGAGCCCGCGCCCGTCGCGCCGAGGACGCCGACGGCGTGGGAATCGTCGACCATGACGAGCGCCTCGTACCTGTCGGCGAGGTCGCAGATCTCCTTCAGGGGCGCGATGATGCCGTCCATCGAGAAGACGCCGTCGGTGACGATCAGCTTGAAGCGGACGCCCGCCTCCGTCGCCGCGATCAGCTGCCGTTCGAGGTCGGCCATGTCGCCGTTCGCGTAGCGGTAGCGCTGCGCCTTGCACAGGCGCACCCCGTCGATGATCGACGCGTGGTTCAGCGCGTCGGAGATGATCGCGTCCTCGGCCGTGAGCAGCGCCTCGAAGACGCCGCCGTTCGCGTCGAAGCACGAGCCGAAGAGGATGCAGTCGTCCGTCTGCGTAAAGTCCGCGACGGTGCGTTCAAGCTGCTTGTGCAGGCTGTCGGTGCCGCAGATGAACCGCACCGAGCCCATGCCGTAGCCGTATTTCGCCGTCGCCTCGCGGCTCGCCTCGAGAATCTCGGGATGGTTCGCGAGACCGAGGTAGTTGTTCGCGCACATGTTCAGGAGCGTCGTGCCGTTGTCGAGGACGACGCGCGCGCCCTGGGGCGTCGCGATCACCTTTTCGCTCTTGTAGAGGCTCTTCGCCTTCAGATCCGCGATCGTCTCCTGCAGATGCGCCTGGAATTTTCCGTACATGACCGTTCCTTTCTCTTCTTGCTTTGTCCGTTGTGTTTTGTCCGTTGTGTAATCCGCGCCTACCGTTTGCCGCCGGCGACCGTCTCGGCGATGTTGAGGTAGTAGGAGCGGATGCGTTCGTAGGCGTTGATGATGTCGAGCTCGGCCAGCACGCGGATCGACGAGCCGGGATCCTCCGGCCCGACGCGCCCGAGCTGCGCCTTGCGGCCGTCGCGCAGGAACTCGTGGATCGCCTTCGACTCGTCCTGCACCATCTTGATGTCGATCACCGGGCGCGGCGAGCGGATCCACGGCGTGACCTGGCGCGCGAACGCGTCGACGCGGTCGTGCACCGCCAGCAGCGCCTCGCGCGACACCGCGGAGATCGTCTCGCTCTGCCTGCGCAGGCGCCGGACCGCCTTCAGGACCGCCGCCGTCTCGTCCGAGACCGATTCGAGCTCGTCCGTGAAGCGCAGGATGCGCTGGGCGCGCTCGGCCACCTCCTGCGGCAGGCGCCGCGACATGATGCCGCCGAGGAACTCGGTCACCTCGCGCTGGATGTTGTCGAGGATCTCCTCGCGGTGCGTGATGTGGTTCTCCACCTTCTCGTCGGCCTCGCCCGCGAGCACCTTGCGCGCGCAGTCGAGGAGGTCGAGGTTCGATTCGCGCATGAAGACGACCTCCTGGAGCGCCTGGTCGCACGCCATGACGGGCGACAGGCGCACGCCCTTCTGGAGGTTCGACAGGTGCGGCTTTTCGTTCTCCGGCTGCTTGATCAGCCGCTCGATGAGCCGCACGAACGGCTTGACGAACGGGAAGAGCAGCACGCCGCGCACGACCGAGAAGATCGTGTCCGACACGGCGATGGGCGCCATGATCCCGAGGAGCATCGGCCCCTCGGCCGTCTCGGTGACGACGCCCCAGTTCGGGAAGAGCGCCTGGCCGAGCGGGACGAGCACGGGCAGCGCGAACGGCATCAGCAGAAGCGAGCCGAAGACGTTGGAGAGCGTGTGCGCGAGCGCGGTGCGGCGCGCGTCGGCGGTGCCGCCGACGGCGGCGAGCCACGCGGTGACGGTCGTGCCGATGTTCGCGCCGAAGAGGATGGCGATCGCCGTCTCGTACGTGATCAGCTGCTGCGCCGCGAGCGTCATGGCGATGGCGATCGTCGCGGCCGAATGGATCGCCGCCGAGAGGATCGCCGCGAAGAGCGCGATGACGGCGACGTCGAAGAGGCTGGCGGCGTGGGCGGCGCGGAACGCCGCGCGCACGGCTTCATAGTCCTTGAGGAGCGCGACGCCCTTCGCCATGAGGCAGAGGCCGAGGAAGAGGAGACCGAGGCCGAGGATCGCGAGGCCGATCTCGTGCAGCCGGTCGCGGCGCACGAAGAAGTAGAGGAGGCCGCCGATGGCGACGCCCAGCTCGCCGATCAGCTCCGGCGACGGCGTGAACGCGACGAGACAGATCGTGCCCGTCGTGCCGATATTCGCGCCGATGATGACGTTGATCGCCTGCGGCAGCGTCAGCATGCCCGACGAGACGAAGCCGACGAGCATCGCGGTGATGATGGCCGACGACTGGACGATGAGCGTGGAAAACAGGCCCGTGCCGACGCCGAGGAGCCGGTGGCTCGTCGCGTGCGCCATGAAGGAGCGCAGACCGCCGCCGGCCGCCGCCTGAAGGCCGTCGGAGAGATGCTTCATCCCCAGAAGGAACAGGCCGAGGCCCCCGAGCAGCATGCAGAAAACCGCGAGAAGTGCCGTCTGCATCGTCGTCTAGTTCGGCCGGATGAAGCCGATGACCGTCAGGGTGAAGCCGAGCGCGGCGCACATCCCCCCCAGGACGCGCGCGCCCGCGGCGTGGCTCAGAATCTTGTCGAGCGCCGCTTCAAGGCGCCACGGATAGAACATGCCGTACATGCCGATGATCGCGCCCGCATAGGCGGTCAGAACGAAAAGGTGGACGGCCGCGAAGCCGGATTCCGGTACGAGCAGGCGCGTCGTCTTGAAGAGCTCCGCCGGCAGCAGCATCAAAAGGCCCGTGAGCGCGCGCATCGGCAGGCACTTCGGCATCCACTGGACGGTCAGATAGATGAGGACGACCGCCAGCACCCAGACGAAGAGTCCGCCCGTCTTCTCCTTGAAGAGCACCGCGTCAAAGACGTCGATGCCGATCGTGCTGCACTCGTAGGCGGTCCAGAGCCACGCGGCGGCGGTCAGCGCCCACGCGGCGGCCGACGACTGTTCAAACCGGGTGACGGCGCGGCGGGCCCGCGCGGGTGAATAGAGCGCCCCCCCGCCGAAGGCGAGGAGCGGCAGACCGATTAACAAGCCCCAGATCGTTATCATTTTCTCTTTAAGGTTGGAGGTAGGTGCCGGAGTCGAACCGGCCTAGAAGGATTTGCAGTCCTCTGCCTAACCGCTTGGCTAACCCACCCTGCGTCGTTCGTCGGCGCATATTATATCATATTTGCCTTCGAACCATCAACACGACTTTACCGCTTTGGTCGGACCGACGAGATTTGAACTCGTGACCTTTTGCACCCCAAGCAAACGCGCTACCAGGCTGCGCTACGGTCCGCCGTGCCGTCGTGGGCCAGATCTCCACGAAATTTGGTAGCGGGGGCTGGATTTGAACCAACGACCTTCAGGTTATGAGCCTGACGAGCTACCAGGCTGCTCCACCCCGCAATCTGGATCTTCGACTGGCGGGGCTGACGGGAGTCGAACCCATAACCCTCAGATTCGTAGTCTGATGCTCTATCCAGTTGAGCTACAGCCCCAATCGAAAACGCAGATAGTATATCATATTGACGCCGCCCCGCGCAAGGGGGTAAAATCGTGTTTTTTCATAGCGTCACCGTCACGGCGTCGCCCGTGTAGGTGACGGCCGTCATGTCGGACGTGCCGGCGCGGCGGACGCGGAAGGTGCGCGAGCGGATCATCTCGGGATAGCCGCCGACGCGCGCGCCGATCGTCAGAGTCCCCTTCGCATCGTCCCAGCGGAAGGGGATCTCGCTCCATTCGCCCTTCTCGTAGGCGTACGTCTCGAACGCATCCTCGTAGAAATCGAACGCGCCGTCCGCGCCCGGGAAGACGACGACCTCCAGATCGTCCCACGCCTTCTCGCCGTTGAACTGCACGTCCGGCCCCACCGGCAGGATCGCGCCCGCGCGCACGAAGAACGGCTGGCTGCGCAGCGTCACGGTCAGCTCCGCCGTCGTGCCGCCCGCACAGCGCGTCTCCCCGCCCGGCGCGGCGAGCGCGTCCGCCACGCGCCACCAGTCGGTCCCCGCCGGCAGCGCGACCGCGAACGGACGCGGCGCGTCGAAGTCGATCGGCTGGCCGCCGCCCGCGGCCGCCGCCGCGCCGTCCGTCGTCTTCTTCTCCCAGCCCTCGTACGCGCCGACGGGCTGGTTGCTTTCGCCCGTGTAGAGCGCACGCAGCACCGGCGTCGCCAGGATGTCGCGCCCGAGGAGGAAGCGGTCCGTCCCGTCCTTCGCCTGCGCGGCGGCGGGATAGTCGAACCAGACGGGGCGCATGATCGACGCGCGGTCCTTCGTGACGTGGCCCGCGAGCGAATAGAGGTACGGCATCAGGCGGTAGCGCAGCCGGACCGCGTCCACAAGCGCGTCGTAGACCGGCTCGCCCGGCTCGCCGTACAGGTAGATCTCGCGCGGCACGTCGGTGCCGTGGCTGCGCATCATCGGCAGGAACGTCCCCAGCTGCATCCAGCGCGCGTAGAGTTCGCGGTAGGCGAGGTTGCGCACGCCCGCCGCGCCGCGCCCGTAGCGCCCCGCGAAGAAGCCGCCGATGTCGCAGTTGAAGTGCGGGTTGCCCGTGAGCGTGTAGTTGAGGCCGCCGGGAATCTGGGCGCGCAGCGTCTCCCAGCTCGAACCGATGTCGCCCGACCAGACGCTCGTGGCGAAGCGCTGCTGGCCCGCGCTCGCGCCGCGCGTGAGGATGAAGACGCGCCGGCGGTCCGTCTCGGCGCGCTGGTGAGCGTAGACGCCGCCCGTCGCCGACAGCGGATAGGCGTTGCGCACGGCGCGGAAGGTCGCGCCCGCCGCCGTCGGATGCTCGAAGTCGCCCTCCCTGTAGATGTGGTCGGGATCGGTCGAATCCATCCACCAGCCGTCGATGCCCGCGTGCCACAGCCGCTTCATGTTCGCCCAGTAGACGTCGCGCACGAGGGGCGAGAAGTTGTCGCAGAGCTTCACGCCGCTCGGGTAGTCCATGCGCGGCGGCCAGATGTGCCCGAGACCGCTGCGCGGCCACGTCTCGAACGGGAAGAGCAGACCCTTCGGCTCCAGTTCGCGGTACGCCTTCGTGCCCGGCCCGAAGCTCTGCCAGATGGTGATGATGATCTTCGCGTTCAGCTCATGCACACGGCGGATCATCCGCTCGCCGCCGCCCCACGCCTCGCCCGTGAACTCCATCGCGTTCCACAGGTAGTTGCCGCCCCAGTACTGCCAGTCCTGCACGATGCCGTCGAGCGGGATGCCGCGCCGGCGGTACGTCTCGACGACCTCCACCGTCTCCTCGGGCGTCTTGTAGCGCTCCTTCGACTGCCAGAAGCCGAACGCCCAGCGCGGGAAGAGCGGCACGTCGCCGGTCAAGGCGCGCATCTCGGCGATGCAGCCGTCGCCCGAGCCGCCCCAGATGAAATAGTAGTCCACGAAATCGCCCGCGTCGCTCTCGAAGCGCAGCGCCTCGCCCGGGACGTCCGCGAACAGCGTCGGGCTCGTGTTGTCCCACCAGATCGCCCAGCCGCGGTCGGACGCCACGTAGGGGATGCCGTCGCCGACGTTGTCCGGCCGGAGCGTGCGCTTTTCACCGCGCTGGTTCAGCCGGCCGTTCTCCAGGTCGCCGAGGCCGTACAGCCCCTCGTCGGCCGCCGGCGCGAACGATTGGCCGGGCCGCACGTACGCAACGCCGTTCTTCACGTCGCGCGTCAGCGTCGCCGCGCCCTTCTCCGCGAGGATCACGGTGCCGTCCGGCTGCATAAACGTCAGCGTGCCCGCCGGGCGGTCGAGGCGGACGACGAGCTCGTCCGTCGCCCAGACGTCGCCGTCCGCGCGCACCGTCACGTTCCCCGGCTTGGCCGTCACCGTCTCGAACGGCTTGTGGAGCGTGCCGCCCGGGCGCGTCTTCGTGATGCGCACCGTGCGCGGCGTCAGAAACGTCACGCCGATGTCCAGATCTCCCGCCGCGACGGCGCCGACCGTGCCCGCCAGCGCGCAGAGCGCGCCCCCGACAATCATCCTGATGCAGTTCATGCGGCCATTTTATCACATCCGGCCGCCGCGCGGCAATACCCCTTTCGGGTAAGGCCGCGCCAATCGGCGGCTAGAGCGCGTCTTCCTGCGACTGGAGGAAGTCGCGCGCGAGGGACAGCCCCTCCGCCGACTCCAGGCCGCCGACCGCCTCGGCGAGCTCGCGGCGGGAGATCGCGTACTCCTCCGCGCCCTTCCGGTGCGTGAAGGTCAGGTCGAAATCGCCCGGATAGTTGAAGAGCATCAGCACCGTCTCGACGATGTCGCCCATCGGCGGCAGGTCGATGTGATGCGCCGCGAACGAATAGTTCAGCTCCGTGCCGACGCCCTTCTCCGACTTCAGGCTCACCGCGCCGTCCGTCGATTCGCACAGCTGCTTCAGGATCGGCAGCCCCAGCCCCACCTTGCGTTTGTCGTGCTTGCCGGCCTCGGTGTAGAACGGGTTAAACGCGCGCGCGAGCGTCGCCGCGTCCATCCCCTTGCCGTCGTCGGCGATGCGCACGGCAATCGTCTTCCCGTCCTCCGTGAGCGTGAGCGCGATGTGCTTCGCCCCGGCCTCGATGGAGTTCTGGGTGGTATCGGCAATGACATCAACAAGCGTGGCGTGCATCAGAATT
>Ga0310695_10015752_pt1 | contig 10022 bp, 11 predicted proteins | sample RumenRJG_04DNA_FD_203882 | JGI IMG/M metagenome (GOLD analysis project Ga0310695, IMG submission 203882) | Bovine rumen microbial communities from Lethbridge, Alberta, Canada - RJG_04 (v2) (version 2) | ecosystem: Host-associated > Mammals > Digestive system > Stomach > Rumen | place: Canada... | reverse complement strand
CCATTTTCAATATTGGCATTGAGAAAGGTGAACAGATCCGATTTGATAATATTTACCGTCAGCCTGCAGACCATTGCCGCCAATGTGGGATGTATGGTTCTTCCTATCGGAGCTCCCCACAATATTGTAATGTACACTGTCTCCAAAATCCCCTTTGACACATTTTTCATGATACTCCTGCCTTATGTTGTTGTATCGCTCATATTTTTGACAGTGCTTTTGTTTTTTGTTTCGAATGAAGATATTGTCCTTCCTGAAATGAGCAGAATAGAAGTAAATAAGAAAAACTTCATTAAAAGAGTTTTATCCGGTGTTGATTATTATCTTCTTTTAACGTTCATTGCCCTTTTTATCTTAATCGGCAATCTGGAAAATATTTCATTTTTCAATTCATTGTTTACAAGGTGGATTGCAGGAAATGAAGTTTTGTGGGGAATTTTTGCTTCTCAGGTGATTTCCAATGTTCCCGCTGCAATTCTTCTCAGCGGTTTCAGCAGCAATTACGAGGCAATCATTGTTGGAATTAATATTGGCGGTTTTGGAACCCTCATTGCATCCATGGCAAATCTTATATCCTATAAGATTCTTATTCGCGAGTGTGGTGAGTTTAAAGCCAGATATCTGTTGGAGTTCACTATTTTGAATGTTATTTTGCTGGTTGTCCTGTTTTGTGTTTATGCCATATCTTAGAAACACTTTTATTTTTTAATGAAGATATTATTGTTTGGATGGTTTTATGAAAGAAGCTTTGGATATGTATGATGATTTTTCAAATGTTGTTTCAAATGAGGAGAGCATCTCCACAGAGTCAGTTCTGGATATTTTAAAGGAATATTCAGGAAATATCTCAGTATTTGACTTGATGGCAGTTAATGCGGAAATGATTGAGGAAAGCAAATACGTGCAGGATAACTATAAGGATAAAAGCCATGCAGTCTATGTCAAATACTTTTTGGCCCGCATTAAGGATGTTCACACTGACAATAACACTTATGAACATGACATTGACAAGGAAGAGTTTATAGATGCAGTTGCTACTTTAAAATCATATCATATTAATGAGTCAGTAACCTCAAAAACCAAGTTTCCATTAATATATGGAATAATTTCTATTTACACTACTTTTATTCTGGAAGAGCCGATACATCCTGTCGGTACTCCGTTTCCCGGATCTTTGTATGTTGAAGAAAAGGACGGTAAATTTTTCTGTCCGGTTAAAGATGCAAATCTTGAATCTCCGAATGCAGTCTGTAAAATGTGCATTGCTGAACAGTTGGAATTCTAGTTTTTTTCACAGATCTTCACTTACAACCTTAATGTCGTTAAATGCATCGTAATCGGAAACATAGACCATGCATACCCTGTCTTTCAATCCGAATACGAAGGAATAACTTTCGTCGTCATATTTTTGGTAGTATCCTGAATGGCCCAGCATTTTAGTCGGCGATCCGCCAACGTTGGCTGCAACTTCCTGGCTGTTGATTCCGGAACCTGGGCTTCTTGTGACTCCAATTTCTATGTAGGTCTTGTCATTGCTCCAGCCCATTGCGCTTGATTTGACATTTCCATCGTAACTGACATTAGTTCTTGAGGGTTCATTTACGTAATCTGCAGGAATTTCAAATTCCACATCATCGACCTTGACGATTTGAGTTTGTGGGGTTAAAACAAAAAATGAGATTAGAACAATCACTATTATTGCTGCAATTATCAGCGGAATTTTATATTTGTTTAAAAATTTTTTGTTTGAAGCGATATCCTTCTCGCCACAGTTCGGACAGTATAGCGCTTCTTTTTTAAGCTTCGTGCCGCATTTTCTACAGTATCTTTCCATTTTTTAACCCCTTGGGGTGAATGAAGCTATTCATCCAACAGGTCGGCAACTTTGTTTGCAATAAATACGCAGCAGTCAACGCATGGAGATTTGTCTTCACCGTTTTTACTGATTATGTCACAGCGCACTGTTCCGTATTCCTCTTTAAAGGTATTGAAGATTTCCTTTGCATTGGCTTTGATTTTAACAGTATCATCTAAAATCAGTCCATTCGCCATCAATGCGCCGGTCACGGCACCGCAGGTTCCTTCATCAAAGGTTCCTCCCATTCCTCCTGCGAATCCGCATGCCAACTTGCACATTTCGGCCTGGCTCATATCTACATTTGCACATTCGCAAAGTCCCATCAGGGTTGATTCGGAACAACTTTTAAAACTGCGGTATTCTCTGATTTTTTCTTCTAAAATTTCTTTGTCAAGTTTCATAATGCAATCTCCAGAATTTGTTAATTAATTATATTAATTAAGAATTAAAAATACTTATTTGTTAAATTTATTTTAGGTGAAAAAATATGCATCCGAGACCAAGTCCAATTGCTGCAACTCTTTATACGTTAAGGGATATGAATGTCGATGTTATTGTTATGCATGGGCCTACCGGCTGCTGCTTTAGAACAGCCAGGCTTTTAGAAGGTGATGGTGTACGTGTTGTAACCACTGGAATGTCTGAAAACGATTTTATATTGGGCGCCGGTGAAAAATTGGTTGATACATTAACTGAAGCTTATGACATGTTTCATCCGGAGCTCATGGGCATTGCAGGTACCTGCGCAAGTATGATTATTGGTGAGGATTTAAAAGAGGCAATAGCGACTGCAGATTTGCCATGTACAGTCATTCCTGTTGAATCCCATGGGGGGTCAGGCGAAGGTGACAATACCGTTGGAGCCATCATGGTTTTAGATGCTGCAGTAGAATGTGGTGTGATACCTCGTGAGGAAGCTGATAGACAAATTGAAATGCTTGAAAAAGCTACTGAAGTTGAAAAAACCCGTGGAATGGCACAGGGAAAGTATATTAAACCTAATTTTGGCGATTCAAAAGAATCCGTTGCAAAAACAGTAGTCAATGCTTTGAAAGACAATAAGAAAGTAGCTTTTGTTCTCAATGTTAAAAAGGAAACATCATACCTCTTTGCAGACATTATTAATTTCGACTATAAAAAAATCAACCCTGAAAATAAGCCTATTTTTGTAGCTAATCTGGACGAAAATATAGGTTTGCCTAGAATCAGACAGCATGCAGTCAATATTAAAAATCAGCTGGATATCGAACCTGATTTCATCACAGGAGGGTTGGATGAATATCCAATTACAGGATATAAGGCTGCAGAATATCTCAAAGACAAGGATTTGGATTTGATTGTTGTATTCGGTGTTCCGCACGCATTTCCAATTGAAGAATTTGATGTGGAATCCGTTGCAGTAACTGACGGTCCTCGTTTGGTTGAACCTTTAAGGGAATTGGGCTATACTCATGTTGTTGCAGAACTTGATGCACACTCAAAAACTTTAGGAACAGATAAAATTGTATTTTCAGACTTTGGTGGCATGATCAGATCAGCTATTGGGTGGTTGGACGAATGATTACGATTATTGATTATAAAAGCGGAAATTTAAAAAGTATTTCAAACGGTTTTAAGAAAATAGGTGTTGATTATCGGATAACTGATGACAAGGAGGTTATTGCCGAAAGCGATTATTTGGTTCTTCCGGGTGTTGGAGCATTCGGGAGTGCAATGGAGAATCTGAAACCTTTTGAGGATGTAATCCATGAACATGTAGGTGACGATAAGCCATTTTTAGGAATTTGCCTTGGCCAGCAGGTATTGATGAGCTCCAGTGAAGAGTCACCAGGCATCAGAGGTCTTGACCTGTTTAAGGGTAATGTGGAAATTTTGCCTGAAGGAGTAAAAATTCCCCACATGGGTTGGAATCAATTGGATGTATGCAACGATTCGCCTATCTTGGAAGGTATCGATAAGGAATACTTTTATTTTGTTCACTCTTATCATGTAATCCCCGATGATGAAAGCATCATTGCAGGAACTTGTGATTATGGTGGAAGTGTTGTAGCTTCATTAAGCCAAAACAATTTGTTCTCAACACAATTCCATCCAGAAAAAAGCGGTATTGCAGGACTTAAGATTTTAAAGAATTTCACTAATTTGGAGATATAACTATGGATATTGAAGGATTTGTAAGGGCTAGAATTGATGATTATGATTATGATGAATTAGCAGATATTTTAGCTGTAAGAATTAGAGAATACAAAAAGATTAATGAAGAAAACTCTATTGAAATGGCTAAAGCCGTAATTGATGAGGTGGCGACTACTTTAAAATTGAATGAAAGTGATGATGAATTTTTAAAAGAAATAGCGGCTGTTAATAAATCAGATGTATTGATGGGCGAAATGGGAGTGGGATCCCGTGGAGCCGGAGACTTTTTTGTTCACAGAAAGATAGCTGAAATTGTCTCATCCACCAACACTGCATCTTTGGTTAATCCATCAGAGCAGGACGACGGGGGAGTTGTAAAGGCTCCGGTCAACAATGATGAAGTTTACATTACAACTGCAGTTGATGGAATACACTCCCGTTTAAGTGAATATCCATTTTTAGGCGGTTTTCATGTAACTCGTGCAACATTGAGGGATGTCTGTGTAATGGGAGCTGACCCTGTAGCTATTTTAAGTGATGTTCACCTTGCAGATGACGGTGATGTTGCCAAAATTTTTGACTTTACCGCTGGTGTTGCGGCAGTTTCAGAACTTGTCGACGTTCCAATCGTTGCGGGAAGTACCCTTCGTGTCGGCGGAGACATGGTTTTAGGTGACAGATTCGTTTCTGCTGTTGGGAGCGTAGGAGTTTCCCCATACCCTCCAACCGCAAGAAAAGGAGCAACCGAAGGGGACATTATCCTTTTGACTGAAGGGTCCGGCGGAGGAACAATTACAACAACAGCTCTTTACAACGGTTTCTTTGATGTTGTATGGGATACAATGAACGTTAACTTTGTTCAGGCATCACATGCATTGTTTGAAGCTGATTTGGTAAAAGACATTCATGCAATGACTGATGTAACCAACGGCGGTTTAAGGGGTGATGCACATGAGATATCCAACACCACCGGTGTGGGACTGGAATTCTACGAAAAGGAAATCAGGCAGATGGTGGCTCCAAATGTTTTAAATATGCTTGAGACATTAAACATAGATCCGTTGGGAGTTTCCACCGATTCACTGATGCTTATTGCACCGCCTGAAATCGTTGGCGACATTAAAAAGGCGGTAGGCAAATATGATGTGGCCATTTCTGAAATAGGTGAGGTCAACAATTCCGGCGAACCGATCTTAATTAAGGAAGACGGTTCAAATGAAAAACTGGTTCCATTATTCAGGGAAGCCGCATACACCAAAATCAAAAAGTTGGTTGGTGATACAACTCCTGAAGACTTCGAGGAAATGAAAAGAAAGGTTCAGCAAGCTTCCGATGCGGCTATCGCCAAAAAGGATAAGGTGATTAAACACATTCGTGCAAATTAACTTTTGCACACTTCCACTTTTTTTATTAGTTTTGAAGGATAATTTCCATTCATGTTAGATGAAAAGGGAAATTTTTTTATTATCGATGCAGTACTTGCAGTTATTCTGCTTTTAGCGGTTTTTATAGTTTTTAATTCAGCTATTTCCATTCCTGATTCAAGTTATTCAAATGAAATAAAGGAATCAAAGAATGCTCAGGACATTATGGAGATTTTAAGCGGAAAGGTCTACTATTCGGACGGAACTTTCATCTCTGACATCTCCGAAATTCTAAAGGAAAATAAAAATTCAAAGGAATCCATCCGTGAAGTTTCCGGATTATGTGAAGATAAGTTTGAAAGCCTTAAAATCAAAAATTATAGATTCAGCGAAACAAATGTCTTAAAGGATAAAGTGCTTGCAAGTTCGGGAGATTATTCGAACGCAAAAGATGTTTCATCAGCCACAAGGTCTTACGGCGATTATTATTTTACATTATCAACATGGTAATAATTAAATACTATAAATGTCTTATATTTATATGTTATCTTATTTTGTTTTGCCCTGATGGTGTAGTTTGGATAACACATGGGACTGCGGATCCCATTCCCCGGGTTCAAATCCCGGTCAGGGCATTTATTTACCGTGATTATTATGTTAAATGCTAATTCTTATGTTACTACTCAAGAAGGTATTGGTGGAACTATCAGAAACCAATATGAGGATTTCTACGTGGAAGAAATTCCTGAAGTTATCCCTGAAGGTGAGGGTCCGAATGTTTATGTCTGGATTGAAAAGCTGGGAAGGACAACCCTTGATGTCGTTTTGGACATTGCCCGTGATTTGCATATTTCAAGAAAGAGAATGGGCTTTGCCGGGATGAAGGATAAAAAGGCTTTGACCCGCCAGTGGATTTGTATTGCAAATATGGATTCTGAAGAGCAACTGAATCAGGTCAAGGCTTTGGACGGCACAATCTATAAGACAGACTTTTTAAAAGTGGTTCGCGGACGCAAAAAACTTAGAATGGGTCAACTTAAGGGAAACAAATTCAGAATTCTCATCAGGGATTTGGATGACATTGAAAAAAGTGCAGATGTTGCCGAAGAAGTTTTAGGCCAGTTGGAGGTCACAGGCGTTCCTAACTATTTTGGATGGCAAAGGTTTGGAAAGCCGAGAACCAACACTCATCTGGTCGGAAGGGCGTTGGTTGAAAACGATTTAAAAAAGGCTGTAGGAACATATATAGGAAACCCTTCAGAGGATGAGAGTGAAGAAAATCAGCTGGCAAGGAAGGCATATGATGAGGGCAATCTGGAGGAATCCTTAAATTTGATGGGTAAAGGAATGCGCTATGAGAAAATGATGATAAAGGAGTTAATCAGAGATTCTAAAAAAGGGGAATTAACTGACAAATCTTATATGAATGCATTGCATGCACTTCCAAAGCCTCTTCAGAGGATGTTTGTACATGCTTATCAATCTTATTTATTCAATGAAGCTGTAAGCAACAGGGTTGAAATGGGAATTAACAAATATGTTGAGGGAGATATTATTATTGACATGGAGGAACATATTGTTCGTGATAAGACTCCCGATGAATTCCAGGAACTGATTGATAATTTCCAGGCAAATCCTACCTGTCCTTTATATGGTACAAAAGTTCCATATGCTGGCGGAAAAGTTGGTGAAATGGAGGAAAATGTCTTAAAGAAATATGATTTGGAGAAATCAGACTTTGAAGTTCCTAAAATGCCGCGTCTGGGAAGCCATGGATTAAGACGTTCCATGCGTTTTCAGGTTTGGGATACATCTGCCGTTGCGACTGATGATGGTGTTTTATGTGAATTTTCAATCAATAAGGGATCTTATGCTACCGCGGTTTTAAGAGAAATAATGAAAAAAGATGTTGTTTAGGTGATTAATATGGTCATATGCCCAGAGTGTGGAAAAGAAGTAAAAGATGCAAAATTTTGTTCAAATTGCGGTGCACTTCTTCCAAAAGTTGAAGAAGTTGTAGAGCCCGATGTGAATGAAGAAGAAACAATTGATGTCAAAATAGACAGTACAGAAACTGATGATGAACCGTTTGAAGCAAACATTACTAAAAAATCCAAGTTCTGCCCTAATTGCGGTGAGGAAATTAAGGCTGATATCGCATTTTGTCCGAAATGTGGCTTTAATTTCAACCAGAATGAAACTCAAACAAAATTCTGCCAGTCATGTGGCAAAAAGATCAGTGTCAATGCTGAAATTTGCCCTTATTGCGGTGTTAGGGTTGCAGGTATTGTTCCGGGCGAAGAGAAAAATGTTCTTTTGGCGGCAATATTGAGTTTTTTCTTCCCGGGTTTAGGTCATATATACAATGGCTTGACTAAAAAGGGAATCAGTTTCATTATAGCATACATTGTTTCAGCTATTCTTATGGTTATATTCATAGGATTCGTTTTAATACTTATAGTTTGGGTTTGGGCTTTGATTGATGCTATAAAAACCACCGAAGCCATTAACAGAGGAGAATATGTTGAAGATAAATTAATCTAAACGGATGTGATTTGATGATTAAATGCAGAAATATTGCTAAAGGAAAAGCCAAAGGTGAATTGTTGGTTTCATCTGAACCTATAAGCTTTCTTGGTGGGGTCAATCCGGAAAACGGAGAAGTCATTGATCCTAACCATGAACTGAAAGGTCAATCAGTTAAAGATAAGGTATTGTTTATCCCGGGAGGTAAGGGATCTACCGTAGGGTCTTATGTAATCTTCCAGATGATGAAAAACAATACTGCTCCGAAAGCCATTATCTGCCTTAATGCAGAACCGATTATAGCTACAGGCGCAATCATGTCAGATATTCCGATGGTTGACTCACCTGAAGACACTAAAGAGTTAACTGACGGAACTTTAGTTGAAGTCGATGGGGATAACGGAACAATTGAAATTTTGTAGGTGTCAATATGCAGACCCTGATTGAAAACGTGAATATTATAAATCCCATGGAAGAAATTGAGACTCATCAGAACGTTTTAATTAAGGATAATGCAATTGAAAAGATTTCTTCCAAAAGGATAACAGTCAAAAAAGACGTGAAGATTATTGACGGGGAAGACAATTATCTGCTTCCGGGATTCATTGATTGTCATTGCCATATTTTAGGCAAAGGTTTTCACAAAGAGGAGAACATGGCAAACCCGTTGGGTATCCATTTTTACAATGCGGTGCCTCATGCGGCCCAAACAATCAATGCGGGCGTTACAACAATTAGGGATTGCGGATCTGCTGATTTAAGTTTCAAACTGGCGCAGGAGAGAAAGCTGTTTATCGCCCCCAAAATTCATTTGTCAATCAATCCGCTGGTTATGACCGGAGGGCATTTTGACCTGTTTCTGCCTTCAGGCTTTGACATGGAGATAATGTATCCGGGATATCCAAAAGGAAGATGTGACGGAGTGGATGAAGTCCTGAAAAAGACCCGTGAAATGAAAAGGGCAGGAGCAGATTTCATAAAGGTGATGTGCAGTGGCGGGGTTCTAACAACCAATACGTCAACTGAATTTCCACAATTCAATATTGAAGAACTAAAAACAATAGTCTGTGAAGCCAGTGCCAACAATATGAAGGTTTCAGCCCATTGCCATAGTCTGAAAGGTATGAACAATTGTATTGATGCGGGTTTTTCATCGATAGAACATGGAACATTCATAGATAAAAAAACAGCATCTAGAATGGTTGAAAAGAATGTTGCTCTGGTTCCAACAATGCTTGTCCATCAGTATTTGTATAAAAACGGTTTTCCTGCATGGGACAGCTATGCAGAGGAAAAGACTGCAAAATTAAAGGAGATTATTAATGTCCACAAGGAAAACATTGCTATTGCTTATGAACAGGGAGTTAATATTTTGATGGGAACTGACAGCGGTGTGATTCCTCACGGCCATAACCTTGAGGAGCTGAATCACTTGACTGACATAGGAATGAGTGAAGATGAAGCATTGGCCTGCGGAACTGTAAAGGCTGCAAAATTTTTAGGCCATGAGAACCTGGGTTTAATTAAGGAAAACTATGTTGCAGATTTGATTTTGGTGAATTCCAATCCACTGGATGATATTTCTATTTTAAGCGATAATGATAATATTTTAAATGTGATTCAGGATGGATTTGAAGTTAAAAATTAATACTGAGTTATGCACTGCCTGTAAACTATGTGAAAATGTTTGCATTCGCGATAATATTGTTGTTGAAGAGTTTGCAGTCGAAACAGGCGGTAATTGCTTTGAATGCGGCCATTGCATGGCAATATGTAAGGGAGGTGCCATAACACTCAAATCTTACGAAGGCCATGAGGACAGGATTGTAGAGTACAATCCTCGCGAAAACATTCTGGAATATGATGACCTGCTTGAATTCCTGAAAAGAAGAAGGTCAATACGCTGGTTTAGAAACAAAAAAGTTGATGAAGATACGTTTGACAAATTATTTGAAGGAGCATATTACTCTCCTTCCGCTCAAAACCAGCAGGATGTTGAGTTTGTGGTCTTGGATGAAAAGCTTGATGAATTCATGGAACTTGTCTATGACATCATCAAAGTTGATGAGGACAAATTTTTCAGGATTAAAGAATTCGGCGATTATTTGCGCGACAATACAACAAAAGAATTCCATCCT
>Ga0310695_10015750_pt1 | contig 10023 bp, 17 predicted proteins | sample RumenRJG_04DNA_FD_203882 | JGI IMG/M metagenome (GOLD analysis project Ga0310695, IMG submission 203882) | Bovine rumen microbial communities from Lethbridge, Alberta, Canada - RJG_04 (v2) (version 2) | ecosystem: Host-associated > Mammals > Digestive system > Stomach > Rumen | place: Canada... | reverse complement strand
ACTCTGAGTTCCTTTTTGTATTTCTGAATTACTGACAGGAACTGTTTTTTTTTCTTAGAATGTAAAATCGGTATTCACCCAGCCATACATGTCAAAGGCGGGAACATAGCAGTAACCGAAGCCATCCATGTAGTCCATTACATGCAGCTCATATCCGCTGCCGTCGGCGTAAAAGACCACAGGCGAATTGTGGTACATGTGCAAAGTTTATGCGAAATATATCGGCTCACTTGAGGAAGAAAAGTCTTTGCCTTATAAACAATTGGGGATTATACTGATTATGATTTCCTTCTCAATATCGATCGGGGTTGGGAGGCTCGTGGAAGGACAGGACTCATCACATTTCCGTGGATATAACAATATATCCACTGCGGAAAATTACAAATCTTTTTAACAGGTAGTTTCAGTGCGTTCTCATTGTGTGAAAGGAGAGATGGAAATGAATCCATTCGATAAGTTGTTTGATTATAATGGGGATGGAGAATTAGACTGCTTTGAAAGAGCTGTTCAGTATCAGTTTCTTGATGAGAGTGAGAAAAAGAATGATTCATCAGATGATGCGGACAGGTTTTATGAGGATGATGAATGATACCCTATACGAGCATACTGATCGACCAGGTTTTCTGCTGGGTTCATTGATTTTTTTACAGCAGGGCTTTTCTTCCTGGTTTATATGAAGTCAGGCCTTCAGGACGAAATAGAGTCCGTTCTGGACCATAAGGTCGTGCCCTACTTGAAAGCTTATCTGCTTGGGATTCCAACCCTCTTCATATATACACTTCTGTGGATAGCAGGAATATCAGAAGAGCTGAAGGGTAAAGCCGAGAAAATGAACATCTCTTGCCCGCATAGAAACCATCAACGAAAGGTGAACCTTCACTCAGCTGGGTGGACATTTTGATGTTGTAGACATCATCTGCGGCTGCAGGTACGGCTAAAACACTTATGCATGCAGCGGCGGCAAATCCTGCCAGAACAGCCTTCATCTTTTTTTATCGTAATTCCTCCTTCTTAAAAATGTAAAACAACAGGAAAAAGAAAGATATTTCGGCCTGGTCCTGTCTGAAATGATCACCACAAAACATGACTTCTGATCTTTCCAACTGAGATGCAGTTGTTGAAAAGTGCGTGAAGGTCACTTCCTGCAGGCGCTTCTTCCTTATGAATCATGTGATTCTCTTCCACAACAAATGTTGATTTCTCTTCCCTGATCAGCCTGTAGGCATCAGGATACATCTGTATTCCGGCCACTTTCGTATCCCATCGGATTCCCTGATATTCTTCCAGGCTGCATCCCGGAAAGTTTACGTTCCAGATCTCCGTGTTACTGATTTCTTTCGCCAGTACGGCACGGGCTGTGGAAAGCAGATATCTGTCTGCCACTTCCGAACATTCCACCGCCTGTCTGGAAAAAGCAACAGCCGGAATTCCCTGCATCCTCGCTTCCAGGGCTGCCGCCACCGTTCCGGAATAGGCAATGTCAAATCCGGCATTCCATCCATAGTTGATTCCGGAAAAGACTATATCCGGTTTGAATGGGAGAATTACATTCAAGGCAATCTTTACACAATCCGCCGGCGTTCCGGATACGCTGTATGCTCCACATACAGGTGCAGGGAAATCCATTCTGCTGATTATTTCCTTTTTCCGCCCCAGTAAAAGCCTGTGTGCCATAGCGCTGCACTGCCTGTCAGGCGCAACAACCCATATATCTCCCAGCTCACTGGCGGTTTCAGTCAGCTTTACAAGATCTTTTGATTCAATTCCGTCATCATTTACAATCAGTATTTTCATATCTTCCGCTTCAGCTTCTGCATTTACAGGCTCTCTTTTTCTGTATTCAGCCATTTTTCTTCATGATCCGCTTTCCGGACGGCCGGATCGCCATCTGCGGGCACACCAGTAAGCAAAGATGGCAGCCTACACATTTTCTTCCATGAAACACCGGCTTTCGGTCCGGCCCCGGAGTGATTGCCTGATGGCCGCCATCCACGCAGGAAATCACACATCTTCCGCATCCGATACATTTCTCCCTGTCAAATCTTGGGAGGATTACCGTATCCCGTTCCAGGATATTGGTAGTTTCGCTGACCGAATCCAGTCCCAGTCCCATCACTTCTCTTACACTGCCGAAGCCTTTTTCCGCCAGATACAGGTTTAAGCCGGCTTTCAGGTCGTCAATAATCCGATATCCATACTGCATGACTGCTGTCGCGATCTGTACGCTGCCAGCGCCAAGGAGGATAAACTCCAGGGCATCCGACCAGTTTTCCACACCACCAGCCGCAGACAGATGCATTCCGGCAAGCGCAGGATTTTGAGCCAATTCCGCGATAAAGCGCAAAGCAATCGGTTTTACCGCATTGCCGCTGTAGCCGCCCACCGCAGACATCCCATGGACAGCGGGGGCTGAGACATAGGTATGCAGGTTCACTTTGGTAATGCTTTTGATCGTGTTTATCGCGGTGATGCCGTCCGCACCGGCTCTCTTAGCTGCTTCGGCAGCTGGTTTCATGCTTGCAACATTTGGAGTCAGCTTTGCGAGAACAGGGATTTTTGCGCCCCGTCTGGCCGCCGCTGTAAATCTTTCCACCAACTCCGGGACCTGACCTATGTCCGAGCCCAGGCCTCCGTCCGCCATGTTGGGACAGGAAAAGTTCAGTTCAACGGCATCCGCTCCGTTTGCTTCACAAAGGCCTGTCAGCTCTTCCCATTCCGCTTCGTCCTGCCCCATGATGGAAGCAAGGATAAATTTTGTCGGATAGTTTTCTTTCAGGCGGCGAAAGATCTCCATATTTTCCGCCACGCTGTGATCAGAGAGCTGCTCTATGTTTTTAAATCCTATAATACTCCCGTTGTCTCCTTTGATGGCAGAGAAACGTGGAGAAGCCTCATGAATGTCCAGAGAGCATACAGTCTTGAAGGACGCCCCCGCCCATCCTGCCTCAAAAGCTCTGGCGCACATGTCATAGTTGCACTGTGCTGGTCTCCCTGATATCTCACTGAAACAAACAACATACCATTTTTATTATATTCCTGCCGATGATTGCTTTCAACAGAAGTTTTACCCGATATGGAACTTCAAAAAAACTCCCTTAAAGAAAGAATCGCCCAGGCCGTGAAGCCCGGGCGGTTTTTCCAAAGCGAAGTCAGTTCCTTATCCCCGAGCACTTCTGCCAGCTGCTCCTGCGTCAAAGCGCGCTGCCTTCTTCCCATAAATTGATTCGTCTATAATTACCACATTGTATTCTGCCACGCAGAGGCCGTATGAATGAAAGGGCGTCATTCTTACAACAGTCTTTACGATATATCCTTCTCCAATCATGCGGTTCGCGGTCTTCTTCATTTCTTCCTGGCTGCTGCATCTGATCACTTGCTTTTTATCCATTTTTCTGCTCCTTTTCCGGTTTCATGCGTTCTTTGTTCTCATAATCGCATTGTACAGAGAAAGCAGATGACTTTGAAGACACTACCAGTACTGATGGATTATTATTTTTTCTACTACCGGTATGGAAAACTCAAAAAGGATAAAAGGAGCCCGGAAAAGAATCAAAGATCGTGTTGATAAAACGCAGAGATATTGTAACATAAATTATGAAAAGGTGCTGCCGGTGCCTGCGAGTTCGGGAAAGGTATCCACATTCTTCGGCAGGAGCCATGGGAGATGCTGGTCAGCTTTATCATTTCCCAGAATAAGAACATCCCGGCGATCAGTAAACAAATACCCGATTGAGGAACCATAGAGCGGAGGAATAGTCATAATGAGCAAAACGATTGAAGAACTGCTGAACACCCCATACTGGATCATTGATATCCTGCCCAAACAGGTTCCGGCTGGCAGTGCCGGACAATATTTTGTCGTAGAAAAATACCTGAGAGATACACAGCTTTCAGATATCAAAAAGAAGCATGTAAATCTGATCCTGAAGCTGAACTGCTATAGGGATATTTCTCTGGATGAGGACAAAGCGGCTGACATTTCCCCGGAGCAGATCGCCGATGCCATCTATAAGCGGTATGTAAATATCATGGTAGACGATGCCATGATCATTTCCGAGCCGGAGGATACACATCTGACGATCTTTAATCCGGACGAAGAGCTGTTCACACTTGTCAGAGAGCTGGCCTCTGGTGAGGGAATGTTTGTCTGGAAGAATGAAGACTTATAGCTTCTTTTATGCAGATCGACGTAAGAGGCATTCAGGGCAATTTCGCACAGCAAAATCATCCAATGAATTACCGGTGAAAATGTTATTGTCCAACCTTTTGTATTGATTTTTCCTCCAAGGTGTTCGATGCGTGCAAAAGCGCTTTGACACCAGGCGAACAGGGAAGCGAACGCCTGATCAAAATTGTAACTATCCGGCAGATCAGCCAGCTTCCCTGCAAACCCATGTACAACAGCCGCTCTCCGAAAGCCGATCGACAGTTCATGATCAGATCAGCCAGGTATTTGTCCAGATCAAACATGGTTACTTCACCCCATAGGTCGCAATAAAGTGTCTGCTGAACGCTTTGATTTGCGCTATCGCGTCTTCCGTTTTCTCCGGCTCCCGGTCGCACAGATGGATCAGTGCTGAAATCGGCGTGGTATAGGCAAAGGCCAGCATGGCGGGGTCATCACGGAGGATCAGGTTCTTGTCCATCATTCCGGTAAAGATGTGCGTGAATATCTCCGTCAGCCCGGTCAGGAAATGCTTCGTCGCCAATTCCCGCGCGCGGTCATCCCGGAACTGCTCCAGTGTCAGCACCTTGCGCGTCATGATGATCTTCTCATCATGAACGGTGATGTTCACCATCTGCATGGTCAGCCGGGTCAACGCCTCCAGCGAATCCGGTACAGGCGGCAGATGGTCTGCGGACCCGAAGTGATCTGCATAATAAGCAATCATCTGATCCAGCAGCGCATTCCAGATTGCTTCCTTGCTCTCATAGTGCTTATAGACCCCGGACTTCACAAGCCCGAGCGATGCGCTCAGTTCACGGATATTTGTGCCTGCATAGCCGTTTTTTGAAAACATCTCAAGTGCGGCTGCGAGTATTCTTTCTTTAGTATCGTTTGCCATAATTCCCTTCCTTCAAGTCTCGTATCTCTGATTAACATCAGGAACGCCTCGGAATTCCTGCCGCGCCGGGTGTGCACCACCTTTATTATTGTACGGCTGCGTCCTGTTCCGGTTTTATATCATATAAATATCCAGAGCGGTTAATCCCAGAACCAATGCAAGAAACAGCAATACTACGATTTTGATGGTTTTCTTTAACACTTTCATATTTTCATCCCCACAAGGAAGTGACCTTTCGTTCACCTATTATAGTGAACGAAAGGTCACTTGTCAACTGTAATCCACCAGCTTTTCTATTTTCATTAACCATCATGATACGGTGGATTATACTCACATACAAAACTTGCAAAATGGTTTAATAGTCGCATAAAAACGCGCTCGCAGGTTAACCTTGCGTGTCTTTGTGCCCAAAGAACCCAGTGTTATCAATGCTTTCAGCAGATATAATATGGATTCATAAATCCCGAGAATGGTTTATTAAAGTTAAGCATTCTCAAACATAGTCATATAAAAACCCGTTCCCCTGTTACAAGAAAAGAGACTGAAATATGTATAGAACCTGATTGCATGTATATGACTATAATCCATTTTTCATCTAATTCCGTATCAAACTATAATGCACAGTATCACGTCATTTTGCCATCTCCATCAAAGTTTCTCCGGTCAGCCGGTAAGTCGTCCATTCATCCATAGGCACTGCTCTGAGGGAGCGATAGAAGTCAATGCTGGGCTGATTCCAATTGAGGCATGCCCATTCCAGCCTTCCACACCCACGTTCCACTGTGATCTGCGCCAGCTTTTTCAGCAGTGCTTTCCCATATCCTTTTCCACGGTATTCCGGAAGGACAAACAGATCCTCCAGGTAAATCCCGGCTCTTCCCAGAAATGTGGAAAAGTTATGGAAGAACAGAGCAAACCCGACTTCTTTTTCATCTTCACACACGAACAGAACCTCTGCCTTTTTCTTTTCAAAAATCCATTCTTTCAGCAGATCCTCAGTTGCGACAACCTGGTCTGACATCTTCTCATAATCGGCAAGGGCCTTGATAAATGCAAGAATCATGCTGCAGTCATTCTCATCCGCAAACCGGAAAGTCATACTTCACCTCTTCTATTCTTTTTCAGGTTTGAAAAAGGCTGCCCGTATGGAGCAGCCTGATCACATTCACTCTTTTAACCAGTTGCTGAGTTCAGCATAAAGGAAAAATCCATGATATGCAACATCCTGTGAGCAATTTCTGTCTGCTTCTGCATGCAGGAATTCTGTGCCAACCTCAAAGGAAGGCAGCCGAATATTGGTCGCTGGACAGGTTGAATTTGATAACTTCTGATGGATAGACTTGTTTGTTGATGATATAATGCTTAGTTGTGGATGGGCTGGTGACGGATGAACCGGATCTTCTGGATGAAATGTACGATAGAGCAGATATGCACAACGAGTCCGGGCGCTGGCAGATGGTTTTCGGAGTGAATACGATTCCGGAGTATCGAGGGTATGGTTATGCTGGAGAACTGATTCAGAGAGCAATCGACGATGCTAAGGCACAGGGCCGCGCCGGTATTGTTCTGACATGTAAGGATAAGCTGGTTGATTACTATTCAAAGTTCGGTTTTGTCAATGAGGGAATGAGTGATAAGTCCCGGCATGGGGGTGTGGAATTGTATCAGATGAGGCTGTCATTCTAATGGTATCATGATTTGCTTCTGTAATGGTACCTGGTACCGTTTAAGATGGTGCCGGATTAATATTTCAAAGGTAAACCGGATGAAAGAACACTGTGGATTTCACAGGAAAAGCAAAAGAAACGGGGTCTGAACTAATATCGGAGGAAGGTATGAAGACGATATATCTTGCCGGAGGATGCTTCTGGGGTGTACAGAGCTTCTTCGATCAGTTTGATGGTGTTGTTTCTACGGAAGTGGGTTACGCAAACGGTCCGGACGAGGCTCCCACTTACCAGGATGTATGTAAAAGCAGCGGACATGCAGAGACTGTCAGGATTGTTTATGATGAAACACGTATTTCTCTGGCAGAACTTCTGAATTACTATTTCATGGTGATCGACCCTTTTTCTGTAAACAGGCAGGGAAATGATACAGGAATTCAGTACCGTACAGGGATTTACTATACGGACGAAGATCAGTATTCAGAAGCAAAGGCAGTTTATAAAGCCGAAGAAGAGAAGGCTGGAGAAAAGCTTGCTGTGGAACTGAAACCACTTCAGAACTATTTTACCGCAGAGGAGTATCATCAGAAATATCTTGTAAAGAACCCGGGTGGATACTGCCATATTCCAAAAACAATGTTTGAACTGGAACAAGAATAAGGGCAGTGATGATTATGAGCTGGAATCTGAAGAATATGCAGAGTATATGGGGCTGTTTACATTGCAATGGTACCTGGTACAACGGAGAAAGAAAAGGCCCGGGACCAAACGCAGCACAGGATGATCTGGATGTGCAGAATGAAAATGTGGAAAGCATTATCGCTGATGGAAATGCTGCCAATATGATCCCTTTTGAAACAGGCAGCGTGTTAAATGGCGGAAATGGCATGGAACATATGGCTTCATTCAATTACGCATATAAGCTAAGCGCTGTCAGAGACTGGTTATTTGAACAATCAAAATAAAGAAGAAGCTCTTTTCTTTGAAAGATGAAATCAGATGGTTTTCTTATCGATTTGCTTCGGGCAGAAGACTTTATGGAGCAGCCGGAATCGATCAAAAACACTTGACAAATTATTAACAATATGATACCTGTCTTTCGGACTTGAGATGAAAAAGTAGTGCTAAACCATAGGTTAGAACCTATGATTTAGCACTTTGTTTATGTCCTGATTTCCAAGGAAATACGAAGTCAGGGGAAGGCTTGTTTCTGAAGCCAAAGCCTTTATGAACGTTGAGCTGCGTGTAAGATTTATATATTTCCTGTCAGAGATTTTTGCGACTCTGAAATCCCTGATAAAGTCGAATATTTCCTCTGTCCCATACCTGTCTTCCAGAACATAGATCTGAAGAAGACGCATCAAAACTACAGAGAGGTAGCAGATAAGGAAGTGGCCTGTAATGGTATCTTCTTTCTGCAGGTAAACGGGACGCGCGTCCAGCTGCGATTTCATGATACGAAATGATTCTTCTATTCGCCATAGGTTATGGTAAGCAGCATATATATCTACAGCAGACATAGAGAGCTCCGATGTGACCATCAGATTGTATCCGGCTACCTTCCGGGCATTCTCTATAGCCTTTTCGTTTATTTCTATTGTCACTTTTCCATCTGTCTTTTTTCCTTTTTTATCTGCAGGAACAAACGAGACATACTTTGCACTGTCGCCATACTCTGATCTTTTTGCCTGGGATGCTTTAAGCAACCGGGCTTTTTCAACCTGTTTATTGATTTCGTATATCTGTTTTTCTGCAAGTTTTGGATTGAACGTGGCGACCCGTTTTTCCCGGAGCTTTATCGTATGCTTTTTACCATTCTCGTCATAGTAATCGTAAGGGAAATCATCAACGCATTCTTTTATCCTGTATAGGACATTTCCGCTGCCATCTTTCACATCCATGTAATCATTATCGAGCTGTATCCAGACCTTTTCTGTTTCCGGCAGCCCTTTGACCGACTTTGAAAAGATATATCCGTCGCCTGCTTTCAGCGCATGCAGTATGTTATTGATGCAGTTCAATCCCTTGTCCGCGACCTGTATAGTCCTTCCGGATACATTACCACGCTGTTTCAGCTCATCAATGATATTTCTAAGGACAGGTTTTTCGCTTTCATTTCCGGGATATATTTTCATTCCGATCGGGATCTGGTGTGCATCCAAAAGAAGACCAAGTCCTACAATGGGTTCCTTTTTGTTTTCCTTGGATGGACCTTTCCTGCGGAGATCATCTTCGCGGTCAATTTCGAAGTAGAAGTTTGTGCAGTCAAAGTAGGTATGAGATGTATCAACCCTGTATTTCTGCCTGATCTGGTGATTGTAGATTTCCACAATTTTTTCGTATTCGGAGCCGATATACTCAAGACCTGAATAGAGCTGGTCAAGGGAAAATTCGTAAGTTCCGAACAGTTTGGGAATTACTTCTTCAAATGTTTTGGACTTTGAACAGGGATGAACGACTCTTGCGTAAATAAGCGCATCAATAAGATCAGCAACACAGAATCTGAAATCCGTTGCCGTCTGCATAAGATCGATATACTTTTTGACCCCAAGGGAATCGTTTAGGTTTTTCACAGGAAAAAATCCCAGAAGTTTTTCCGGAGACTCATCTGAGATCAGGCGCTCCTTTTCTTTTTGTTTTCTTTCGAGACGTTCCTGGTTTAACTTCTTTATTTCCTCGGAGTAAAAAATGATAGGATCATCGATGCCTTTGTCAATAAGCTCATGGACATAGCCCAAAGGTTTATATGAACGATGAGCGCCACCCTTGCGTTCCGGGTCATAATAGCTCTCATAAATCTGAAGATAAATGCCTTTTTTATTTTTGGTTTTCTTTAAGAAATATGCCATAATGCAGCCCTTCACTATTATAGCACTATAGCACTATTTAATCAACAGTAAAAAATAATCTTTGTCAAGTTTTTTCAAAAATAAAAAAGCCAGCAATCATGCTGGTTTCAAGGACATGGCTCCTTAAAATGGTCCTAAACTATTCTAGTGCTAAATCCTAAAGACGGGGGGGCGAAAGGATGCCGTCCTTGGTGTCTTCGGCGTAGAGGACGGACTGCCGGACTTTGAGAACTATTTTGATGATGACAATTTGTCGCAGCTGATGAATGATTACTTCCGGGAAGAGGGAACAGAGCTGTCGGCTGCATAACTGCAGCCTTCACGAAAGACCGGAGAAATAACCGCTCAGGAAAAACAGAAGCCATAATTATGCCAACCCGGAAATTGATGAGAAAATTCGACTGATGTTTGCAGTCGGTTGAATGTATGTTATACTGAATA
>Ga0310695_10015744_pt1 | contig 10026 bp, 6 predicted proteins | sample RumenRJG_04DNA_FD_203882 | JGI IMG/M metagenome (GOLD analysis project Ga0310695, IMG submission 203882) | Bovine rumen microbial communities from Lethbridge, Alberta, Canada - RJG_04 (v2) (version 2) | ecosystem: Host-associated > Mammals > Digestive system > Stomach > Rumen | place: Canada... | reverse complement strand
CAGCCCATCCTGGAAACTGTCGCTCAGGGCAGACGTCTCATCGGTCAGGGCTCCCGGAATCAGTCTGACGATGGAGTCTGCAAGGAGAGCCGCGGGAATCTCACCGCCGCTGACCACATAGTCCCCGACCGAGATCTCCCTTGTGACCAGGTGCTCCCTGATCCTTTGGTCAACTCCTTTATAATGGCCGCAGAGGATAATGAGATTCTCCTTGAGGGACAGCTCGTTGGATATTCCTTGAGTAAGCCTTTCCCCGTCCGGGGACATGTAGATCACCTCGTCGTATTCCCTCTCGGACTTGAGTTCCTTGATCATCTTGTCCACGGGCTCCACCATCATCACCATGCCGGCGTCGCCCCCGTAGGAGTAATCATCGACGTTGGCTCTCGGACCGAGGCCATATTTCCTCAGGTTGTGGACGTGAATCTCGACAATGCCTTTTTTGATGGCGCGGCCCACTATGGAGTGTCCCAGGGGGCTTTCAAGGAGTTCTGGAACAACTGTGAGAATATCTATTCGCATGGCTGAAAATCGTGTTTCGCGAAAATAACTTTTTTATTTGTATTTTTTGAGTATATTTGTAAAATGCTGAATATGGCATGAATGTGTAACTCTTAATAATTGTACTATGAGTGAAGATTTTGTTCCTGAGGTGAACAATACCCCAGATGTAGAAGAGACCAAGAGTCCCCTTAAGACGATCGTGGAAAATGTTTCCGAGCTGGCGTCGAAAGCTAGCGACATTGTCGGTGACGCTGTCGCTGAAGTGGCGGAAGAGGTTAAGGACACGTTCGAGGATGCGGTTGAGGCTGTGAAGGATGTCGCCGGGAAAGCCAAAGACAAGGTTGAGGATGTCTTGGACGGAGATGGAGATGATGAAAAGGTCGAGGAAACGGTTGATCTCGGCAGCAAGACGCTGGCTGAGCTCTCAGACATGTTCGACAGTCTCTCACAGGATGAGAACCGTATGAAGAGATACAAGGAGGCTGAGGCTATCAAGTCAGCTTTCTACAAGAGACTCTCCAAGGAGAAGGCGGAGGCCGGGCTTGGTTCCAAGGTCGATGAGCCTTCCTCCAGGGAGGATGTGATTGAGGAAGTCGCTCCGGCTCCCTCGACAGACGAGGTGAAGGACAATCCTTTCGAGGCGATTGAGACCGCGTTCAAAGGCGTTTATGCCAACTACAAAAAGGAGCGCGCCGAGTACAATCGTCAGCAGGATGCCCAGAGGGAAGACAACTTCGTGGCTAAGCAGGCCGTGATCGAGGATCTCAAGGCCCTTGTCGAGAAACAGGAGGATGTCAGTTCCACCTTCCCCGCTTTCCGCGAGCTGCAGAACCGCTGGAGGGAGATCGGACCTGTTCCCGCGACCAAGTTCCGTGACCTTAACGACACGTACCAGTTCTATGTCGAGAAGTTCTACGACATGGTCAAGATAAACAGGGATCTCCGCGACCTTGATTTCAAGAAGAACCTTGAGGCCAAGCAGGAGTTCTGCGAGGCCGCTGAGAAGCTCGCTGAGGACGATAATGTCGTCGAGGCTTTCAGGGAACTCCAGAAACTCCACGAGCAGTGGAAAGAGTACGGTCCTGTCGCTAAGGAGTACAGGGATTCGATCTGGGATCGTTTCAAGGCCGCCACCGCTGTGATCAACAAGAAGTATCAGGCCTACTTCGAGGGTCAGAAGGAGAAGCAGCAGGAGAATCTCGAGGAGAAAACCAAGCTCTGCGAGCAGGTTGAGGCCATCGCTGAGAAAGAGGTGAAGTCTTCCGGCGAGTGGAACCAGCTTTCCTCGGAGATTGAGGAAATCCAGAAAAAATGGAGGACCATCGGTTTCGCTACCAAGAAGGAGAACCAGAAGATCTACGACCGGTTCCGCGCCGCTTGCGACAAGTTCTTCGCCAGGAAGAGGGAGTATTATTCCCAGTTCAAGGACTCGATGAATGAAAACATGGAGAAGAAACTCTCTATAATCGAGCGTGTTGAGGCTTTGAAGGACAGCAAGGAGTGGAAGAAGACCACTGAGGCCATCATCGCGCTCCAGAAGGAGTGGAAAGAGATCGGCGCCGTTCCTCGCAAAAAGTCCGAGCAGCTCTGGAAGAGGTTCCGCGCGGCTTGCGACGAGTTCTTCGCCGAGCGCGACAAGAACGCCAAGCCGGAGAATGACTACTACGGCAACCTCAAGGCCAAGAAAGCCCTGATCGAGGAGATTAACGCGTACGAGTCCAAGGACGCTGCCGCTGACCAGGCCGCCGCACAGGAATTCGCGGAGAAGTGGAGGAACATCGGATTCGTCCCCTATAAAGAGAAGGAGAGTATCCAGAAGGCATATTCCGATGCCATGCAGGCCAAGTTCCCTGATTATTCTCCCAGAGCTGGCAGGGGAGCGAGCCGCGGTCCTGTCGCGTCTCGTAAGCCGGTAAGTGAGAAAGACCGTCTTGTCCAGGAATATAACAAACTCCAGCAGGACATCGTGACCTACGAGAACAACATCGGATTCTTCTCCGCGTCCAAGAACTCCGAGCCTCTTATCAAGCAGATGCAGGAGCGTATCGAGGCGGCTAAGCAGGAGCTCAAGGAACTCGAGGCCAAGATTATCAAGGAGAGAGAAGGAGAGGAAGAGAAGTAAGGAATGGACAAGAATTCTATAATAGGTTTAGTCCTGATGGGGCTACTCCTGTTCGGTTTTACCTTCTATCAGCAGAAACAGTATCAGAAACGAGCCGCTAATCAGGCCCAGCTGGACTCTGTCGCCGCAGTGGAACGCTTCAGAGCGGATTCCATAGCGGCAGTTGAGGCCGCGGCGCGCGACACTGCCCGGTCCGTGAGCGTAGCTGAAGTGGGAGCCGCTCCGATCTACAAGGATTCTCTTCTTGAGGCGGCTCACTCCGGTGAGGGCGAGATAGTCACATTGTCCAACGAAAAGTTCGAGGTGGCCTTTACCACGAAGGGCGCCCAGCCTTATTCCGCGAGACTGAAGGATTATAAGACTTATGGAGGCGAGGATCTCTACCTGTTCAAGCCTGGAGCCAGCAAGCTGGGCATCCAGATTTACGCTGGAGAGATGATAAATACCGCCGACTTCAACTTCTCCGTAGCGGAAAAGAACGACACGACCCTTGTCATGCGCCTGCCTTTCGCTGGTGGCGGTTACATTGAGCAGCTTTACTCTATCCGTGAAGGTGAATACATGGTCCGTAACGCCCTGGCCTTTGTCGGGATGGAGAACGTGATTCCCAAGAACGTGTTCTCTATAGACATGGACTACGGCATGACCATTCCCAGGATGGAGAAGGGCTACAAGAACGAGTCGCAGTACTCCAAACTGGATTGGTATTTCTCGGGTGAGAAGAAACCCTCCGACATCGGCAGGGCAAGGTCTGCCAGTAAGAGGGTTGACAACAAGGTGGCTTGGTTCGCGTTCCAGCAGCAGTTCTTCTCGGCCATATTCAGGGCGCCTAAGGAATATACTTCCGCTGAGTATGACATCAAGTTTTTCCCCGAGGATGACCCTGACCACAATCTCATGGATTGCCAGGCCAGGATGAGGGTTGATTTCCAGCCCGGTCAGAGTGAGACTGTCATACCCTTCGAGTATTATTTCGGTCCGAACCACTACAGGACCCTCAAGTCCTATGACCAGAAGTACGAGAGAATCATCCCGTTAGGTGGAAATGTCGTGGGCTTGTTCACCAAGTTTGTGATCATCCCCTTGTTTGACTTCCTCCACAAATTCATCTCCAACTTCGGTATCATTATCCTCTTGATGACCATATTCATCAAGATTGTGGTTCTTCCTTTCGCTTACAAGACATACGCCTCTTCAGCCAAGATGCAGGCGATCAAGCCTGAGATCGACAAGTTGAACGCAAAGTATCCCAAGCAGGAGGATGCGATGAAGAAGCAGCAGGCCCAGATGGATCTCTACAAGCGGGCGGGAATCAGTCCGATGGGTGGATGCCTTCCTATGCTCCTTCAGTTCCCGATCTTGTGGGCGATGTTCCGGTTCTTCCCGGCATCTATCGAGCTTAGGCAGCAGCCCTTCCTTTGGGCTGAGGATTTGAGCGCTTACGACTCAATCATCAACTTCGGCACCAGAGTGCCTCTGCTTGGTGACCATATCTCCCTTTTCGCTCTCCTGATGGCGATCTCGATGTTCTTCTATTCGAAGCTGACAACCGCTTCGCAGCCTGGAAGTGACGATCCGCAAATGGCTTCGATGAGGTTCATGAGCGTGTGGATGATGCCGATCATGATGTACTTCATCTGTAACAGCCTGTCTTCCGGATTGAGCTACTATTACCTCCTTTCCAACTTGATTACCATGTTGGAGACCTGGGTTATCAAGAAGTGGTTCGTTAATCCCGAGGAGATCCAGGCGAGACTGAAGGCCACTGAGGGCAAGAAACAACCTAAGAGCAAATGGCAGCAGCGTCTTGAGGAAGCCCAAAGGATGCAAGCCCAGATGCAAAGGGAACAAGCCAAGAAAAATGGTCGCCGATAATTTAAAGAGTATTCTTTCGAAACTGCCGCCAGAGGTTAAACTGGTGGCAGTTTCCAAATTCCACCCAGCTCAGGATATCCTTGAGGCCTACAATGCCGGACAGAGAAGATTCGGGGAGAATAGGCCACAGGAATTCGCCGCCAAAGTGGCTGGATTGCCAGGTGATATAGAGTGGCATTTTATCGGCCATCTCCAAACCAATAAATTAAAGATGGTCTTGCCGTACGCTTCTCTTGTGGAATCTGTTGATTCCCAGCGACTTCTTGATGCGATTGAGAAGTGGGGGAGTGAGCATGACAAAGTCATAGACATTCTTCTCGAGCTTCACCTTGGTGCCGAGGAGACAAAAGGAGGCTTCACTGAAGAAGAAATTGAATCCATTCTTTCCCGGTCCCTGAGCGGAGCCGAAGGGAACGGAGCCGAAGGGCCCTTCTCCCACGTCCGCTTCCGCGGCTTGATGGGCATGGCGACCAACACGGATGATGTCTCTGTGGTCGAGGCGGATTTTGCCCGGATAGAAGCCTTTAAAAAAAGCCTGGAAGACCGTTATGATCTTCCAGGCTTCACTGAGCTTTCAATCGGGATGTCTCATGACTGGCCTGTCGCCATCAGGCATGGAGCCACTATCGTGCGAATCGGCACAGCCATCTTCGGCCCGAGAGTATACTGATTTAAATACCATTTCTCACTTCGAGCCTGACCGTATGCCATGTTCCATTGGGCCTTTGAACCCTGAATGTGATTATGGCCTTCTCTCCATCTTTAGCACCCGTCTGGGAGAAGGCAATCCTCGCATGGTGATTCGAATCATTAGTGTAAGTAATAAAGTGGAATTTACTGTTTGTGGTACTGACAAAGGCAATAGAAGGACTATATGTCAATTTGTTTGAAATTGAGCCTTCGATATCGTAGTCATAGAGTGTGAAGAATCTCTCACTACCATCTTTGTTGACATAGAAGAAGTATGGGGTGGCTGAAGAGTCTTCAACAAGCAAAGCATGGTTGGAGAGATCTTGCAGCGCTATACCGAATCGTGGCTCCTTCACCGTCATATTTGTGGTGGCTATTTCGACATCATTATAAGTGAAGGTCAGCTTTGCGGTCCCGTAAGCGTAGGCATAGCTTATTTTATCGGTATTACCGTAGGAGAGATTGTTTGAGATGATACTTGTGTTAGAGGATTTGATCTCGAATTTAGAAGAATTGGAGCTGCTAAGCGTGATTAATTTGCCGTCCACCTTGTCGTAATAGCTGAAACGTATAGATCTGTTAGTGTGCCCGCTTTGCCCGTTCCAGTAGTACGTCGAGGTGGCGCCCAAGGCTGATCCTCCGTATCGCACCTCGATCGCATGGATCACTTTTAACGTGATTGTCTTGATTAACACCTTTTTATAATAGAACTGAAGGGTCGCCGTTCCTTCACCTACGCCGTTAAGGTATTTGAAGTAAGCCGAATAGCCTATGAATTCAGTCGCCACATTCGGATTTGAACTCGTGACAGTATATTTGTTCGATTCCTCTAAAGTTCCCACATACACCTTTTTCCCCTCAGTTTTATTGTACAATGTGAAAGTAATGGCCTCGGAGGCATGCGTGGTTATCACATTCAGTGTGGAGGGAACCTCTTTGTCATTATAATAAATGGTGTATTCCTTGACCTTGACGTTGATCCTGCGGGTCATGCTACCATAGGTGATAGTCACCGTGGTCGAGCCACTATTCTTTCCGGTGATCTTCCATTCGTTGAAAGCGGAGATGCCTCCGGCTCCGCCGCCATACATCAGATTGACTTCCGCTATGTTGGAGTTGCCGGATTTTATCGAGGAGGGACTTAATGTGGTACGGATAGGCGCGTTGTTCACTTTGTCAAAGGGCACCAGGTTCACAGTCTCGCCAAGATCAATTGTTAGGTTATAATTCTCGGTGATCTCAGTAGAACCCATCTTCACGGTATATCTGCTGGTCACAGTAACGGCGCATGTCGCGCTCTTGCCGTTTTCAGACTTGGCAGTGATCGTGGCTGTGCCCGGGGCGACAGCTGTAATATTACCAGCGGCATCGACCGTGGCCACTGACGGCTTGGAGGAGGTCCATGTCAGCTCCGCGTTTGTTGCGTTGGCGGGAGACACCGTAGCCTTCAGCTGGGCTGTCTTGCCCTCCATGAGGGATAGTGAGCTCTTGTCGAGCTTGACACCTGAGACAGCGATGACCTTTGCGGTGGCGGTGACCTCGCAGGTGGCGGTGAAGCCGCCGTCCTCGGTGGTCACAGTGACGGTCGCCGTGCCCTCTTTCTTCGGGGTGACGACACCGTCCTGCGTCACCTTCAGGACACTCTCGTCGGAGACGGTCCAGGTCACGTTCTTGTTGGTGGCGTCCTTCGGAAGGACAGTGGCGATGAGGGTTCCGGCGTTGCCGATGTTGATCGTGCGCTCCTTGTAGTTGAGCTCGACGCCAGTCACCTTGACGGGGGCCTTCTCGACGGTGACCACGCACTCGTCGGTCTTCCCTCCGTCCTCTGTCGTCACGGTGATCGTCGCCTGGCCGGGCTTCACTCCTGTGACATTGCCCTCGGCGTCAACGGTGGCGACCTCCGCGTCTGAGGACTTGTAGGTCACGTTCTTGTTGGTAGCTCCCGCGGGGGTGAAGGTCACGCTCACGACGGCTGACTCTCCCTCGATCACGGTAACCTCGGCCTCGGCGAACTCCACACCTTCAACGGGGACTTCCTTCGGGCCGACGGTCACCTTGCAGGTAGCGGTCTTGCCTCCCTCGACGGTCTTTGCCGTGATGGTGGCGGTACCCTCTGCGACACCGGTCACCTTACCGGTGGCGTCAACCTTGGCGATGGACTCGTCAGAAGAGGACCACTCGATGTCCTTGATGGTGGCGTCCTCGGGGGTGACTGTCACTGTGAGCGTGACCTCTCCCTCCACGGGGACCATGGTCTCGGCGTCAGAGATGGCAACGCTCTCGACGGGCTTGATCACGGAGACCTCGCATGTGGCGATCTTGCCGCCGTCGTTGGTCTTGGCGGTTATGGTGGCCTTTCCGACAGCGACGGCCGTGACCTTGCCTCCGCTGACCTTCGCCACGGCCTCGTCTGACGAGGTCCATGTGACGGACTTGTCGGTGGCGTCAGCGGGAGCCACTGTGGCTGCCAGGGTGACATCCCCACCCAGCGGGATCTGTGCCGTGGTCTTGTCCAGGGTCACGCCGGTGACCGCGATGATGTTGGCCTCTACGGTGACGGAACAGGTGGCGGTCTTCCCACCGTCGGAAGTTGTGACGGTGATGGTGGCCGACCCGGCCTTCACTCCTGTCACGCGGCCGCTGTTGTCAACGGTGGCCACGGAGCTGTTCGATGACGACCAACTGACGGCCTTGTTCTGGGCGTCAGAGGGTGAGACGGTGGCGGAGAGGCTCTCGCTGGAGCCCTCCTTGATGGTGATGCTGGTCTTGCTCAGGCTCACGCTTGAGACGGAGATCACGGGCGGCTCCTTCTCGCCGCAGCCCACGGCAAACAGGAGAGCCATGGCCGACAAGAAGGCGGCCATCAAGGTCTTGGTGATTGTTGTTCTCATGAGTATGGTTTTAAGTGAATATGAATAGTCTTTCTATGGCGCTAAAATAATGAATCCGTTCGTAATAACAAAAAAAACTTCCGGTTTTTGCCGGAAGTTTTATAATGAGGTTGACTCTAGACTACTGGAGAGTGCCGTTCTCGGCCGCCTCGATCATCTTCTGGTTGGCGGTGATGTAGATCTCGACACGGCGGTTCTGAGCCCTTCCTTCCTTGGTGCTGTTGTCAGCGACAGGCATGGAATAAGACTTACCCTCAGTGGTCATGCGGGAAGCGGCGATACCGCAGTTCTTCAGGTAGTTGGCGACGCTCTGGGCCCTCTCGTTGGAAAGCCTCTCGTTGACAGCGTCGGAACCAGTGTTGTCCGTGTGACCGTAGATTGTGATGTCAGTGTCCTGCATGTCAGACATCTTGCTGGCGAAGTTGCTGAGCTCGTTCTTGGAAGCCTGCTTGAGGTCGGACTTGTTGGTGTCGAAGAGAATACCGCTGTTGAAGGTGACCTTGATGGCCTCGAGTCCATTGGCGTCCTCGACAGTCTCGATCTGGGCGTTCTCAAGGGCGGCGAGTTCCTCGGCCTTCTTGTCCATCTTCTTTCCGATGACAGCTCCGGCTCCGGCACCGACGGCTGTTCCGATGGCGGCGCCGATGGCGGCACCCTTGCCATCCTTACCGATGATAGCACCAAGTCCGGCACCGATAGCGGCACCAGCGCCTGATCCGATCAAAGTACCCTTTCCGGTCTTGGACATGTTGGAGCAGCCAGAGAAGATGATGGCTACGCACATGAATGACAAAACATACTTTTTCATAATGCTGATAATTAAATAGTTGTTAAAGTTCTCTCTCAAAAAAGGCCAGGCCCGAAGGCCTGGCCTCGCTAAACGCGAATATAAAAATAAATTATTATTTCGCAATAACGCGGGCCATCTCAAGCACCTTGTTTGAGTAACCCCACTCGTTGTCGTACCAGGCGCAAACCTTGACGAAGGTAGGATCGAGCTGGATACCGGCCTTGACGTCGAAGATAGAGGTACGAGGATCGTTGCGGAAGTCGGTGGAGACAACAGCCTCGTCGGTGTAGCCCAGGATGCCCTTAAGCTCGCCCTCGGAAGCGGCCTTCATCGCGGCGCAGATCTCGTCGTAAGTGGCGGGAGTGTTGAGCTCGCAGGTCAGGTCAACGAAGGAAACATCAGAAGTGGGGACGCGGAGAGACATTCCGGTGAGCTTGCCATTGAGCTCAGGAAGAACCTTACCGACAGCCTTGGCGGCACCGGTGGAGGAAGGAATGATGTTCTCGAGGATACCGCGGCCGCCTCTCCAATCCTTCTTGGAAGGACCGTCAACGGTCTTCTGGGTAGCTGTGGCGGCGTGGACGGTGGTCATGAGACCCCTCTTGATACCGAACTTGTCATTGAGAACCTTGGAGATAGGGGCAAGGCAGTTGGTGGTGCAGGAAGCGTTGGAGATGATGTCCTGTCCAGCGTAGGTCGTGTGGTTCACACCATAGACGAACATAGGAGTGGCGTCCTTTGAGGGAGCGGACATGATAACCTTCTTGGCTCCTGCCTGGATGTGTTTGCGAGCGGTCTCGTCTGTGAGGAAGAAACCGGTGGACTCGACGACGACCTCAGCGCCGACCTCATTCCACTTCAGGTTGGCGGGATCCATCTCGGCGGTGACACGGATGCTCTTTCCGTTGACGATGAGATTGCCACCCTCGACCTTGATGTCGCCCTGGAACTGGCCATGGACAGAATCATACTTGAGCATGTAAGCGAGATACTCGGGATCGAGAAGGTCATTGATACCCACAACCTCGATGTCGCTGGCGAAATTCTCGACAGCAGCGCGGAAAACCATACGGCCGATGCGGCCGAATCCGTTAATACCTAATTTGATCATTGTTTAAAAAATTATAAGTGTTTAAAACTATCTTCTAAAGCGG
>Ga0310695_10015742_pt1 | contig 10027 bp, 10 predicted proteins | sample RumenRJG_04DNA_FD_203882 | JGI IMG/M metagenome (GOLD analysis project Ga0310695, IMG submission 203882) | Bovine rumen microbial communities from Lethbridge, Alberta, Canada - RJG_04 (v2) (version 2) | ecosystem: Host-associated > Mammals > Digestive system > Stomach > Rumen | place: Canada... | reverse complement strand
CGATGGTGTTCCTTAACCACAAGCTGCAGTTTGAATATCCTTATCATGTATGCCTTGCACAGAATGTGAAGATGTCATCGGTCAATTATGTGGACTCAAGAGACCTGCACAGACAGATCATATCGAACGGCATTGCATGCGGATTCGTTCCTGAAGGATGTGCTGAGATATACCGCAATGACAGCAGGATCAAGCTGCTGCACCTGACAGATGACAGGTTTACAAGGCAGATGAAAGTCTGCTTCAAAAGAGAAAAGCACCTCTCTGTTACAGGAGGTGCCTTCAGAAAATCTATGATAGAGTACTTCAATCTTCAAAGTGAATGATATCAAAACTCATGTCTGAGAGTGAACCTACAAGGAGATTCTGCTTCAGAGGAGTCTCCAGACCGCAGAGGTATCTTATGGCTTCAGATGCTTCTATGGCAGCGCATATCGCAGGCGTAACAGGAAGTGAAGTCTTGGTCGAAGGCTTATAGTCTTCTGAATACAGCTGGTGGAGAAGACCGGACTCCGGAGGGACAAGCATGGCCTGAAGGTCCCATCCACATATTGCTCCGTGAACTATCGTAAGTCCGGCTTCGGAAGCGGCATCTTCAAGAATAAGCCTTGCTGAAGCATTGTCAAGAGCATCCACAACAAGATCAGCGTCCGCCATCAGACCGGCGGCGTTTTCTTTTGTCAGAAATTCACAGACAGGTCTGATGCTGACAGCAGGATCAATTGCATGCACACGTCCGGCAGCTGCAAGTGCCTTCGAAGTTCCTATATTCTCTGCCGTGCTGAGTATCTGGCGGTTAAGGTTGGATTCTTCAAACACATCACCATCTACAGCAATGATAGAGCCTACTCCGGCTCTGGCAAGATGCTCGATGATATTTCCGCCCAGTCCTCCGCATCCGACAACTAACACAGTGCTGCGTGACAACTTTTCCATGTCTTCAACTGACAGCGCAGGTATATTCCTGCTGTGCCTCTCTCTTATGCTGTACATCACAAACCCCCTTTTCGACTGTTAAGTGCGCTTTCTGCGGCAATTTTTCCGGTCTTCTCACCCTGTGCAGAAGCGCTGTCGGCGATCTCGTGCACAAAGTCTGCGTTACCGCAGAAATGAAGCCATGCCGGATATTCTGATCCGGTAGGAAGACCATCTGCAAGTTCCCTGTCTGGCTCAAGCCCCAGAGCCGAGATCAGAGTGTCGCATTCAATCAGTTCATCAGAACCGCTGTCAAGATGGTGAAGCGTGACCCCTGTCAGACGGGGATATCCATGTATCGCTGAGACCGTGGAGTTCAGAATGACGGGTATGCTGAATGCCCTTATACATTCCTCCTGGTTCCGCTTCATGCCCCCGAGCTCTCCGCGCTGCTCCGCCATGCCGACGACTGTCTTGCCGAGCTGCACGAACCTGCGGGCCATGATCTGTCCGATATCACCGCTCCCGAGTATAAAGACCCGGCTGCCGATGTCATATCCGCCCAGCTCTGTCATCTCCTGTGCTTCTCCGGCTGTATATACGCCTTCCGGCCTTGTGCCTGAAACCGGAAGGGACCAGATCGATCTTTCACGGCATCCGGCTGCAAGGATACACTCTCTGAAGCGGATGCTTTTCAGACCGTCAGAGGAAGAAACCATTGCGGTCCTGTCAGGTGACAGTGAAAGGACGCGGCATCCGGGGAAATAGACCGCAGAAGAAGCCCTGAAACGGCGGAATTCCCGTTCAGAATATTCCGGTCCTGTAAGCTCCTGCCCGTACCGGCCAAGGCCGAAGCCGCTGTGTACACACTGAGGAAGTATACCGCCCGGAACAGGCCTGTCATCAGCGACAATAACTTCAGCACCCGAATCCGCTGCAGCCACAGCGGCTGCCATTCCGGCGGCACCGCAGCCTATGATCAGTATGTCAGTTGAAAAGTATCTGATAAACGGCATGCACTCTCTCCTCTGTATCATTTTTAAAATGCTAACATGATTGAAGCATATCTGCAAATGAGATATATTAACAGACAGAATAAGCAGATGCTGTATTTCCGGGTGCTGCCTGAGGCAGGAGGACGGACCGAGATGACCAGAACAGATGTATTGATAATAGGGGCAGGCCTTCTGGGATGCTTCACGGCAAGAAATCTAAAAAGATATAATATCGATGTCATCGTACTGGAAAAGGAAAACGATGTATGCCGGGGGATTTCCAAAGCGAATACCGGCATCATCTACAGTGGCTACAACAACAGACCGGGCACACTCAAGCAGAAGCTGTGCGTACAGGCTAACGGGGATTTTGACGAACTGTGTCAGGAACTGGAAGTTCCGTTCAGACGTCCCGGCTCGCTGATGATAGGCTACGGACCGGTATCGGATGAGATCATAGCACGGAAGTTCCGTGACGGCATGCGGGGCGGAGTAAAGGGCCTTAAAATGCTGGACGGAAAAGAGGCAGAAGAGATGGAGCCTGCACTGGCACACGGGATCACTTCAGCGCTGCTTTCAACAGAAACGGGAACGATCGATCCATGGGACCTGTGTATCGCCGCATATGAGAACGCTGCATGCAATGGAGCAGAGTTCAGGTTCGGGAGCAAGGTGACAGATATCAGGAGAGAGGACGGAGGGTTCTTTACAGAATCTTCAGACGGAACCTATTATTCAAAAGTCATTGTCAACACTGCGGGGCTGTCATCCGACCGGATAAGAGAGATGACAGAAAAGCCTCTGATCAGACTGTTTCCTTCCGCAGCAGATTATATAGTGATGGACAGGTCCTGCGGCAGCATCGTGGATCATATTATCCTTCACGAGGGAGAAGACGGAAAGGGACTAACGCTGGTCCCTACTGCAGACGGCAACCTGCTGGTCGGCCCGACCAACAGAGAGCCTGATGAAGAAGCTGTATATGTGCAGGAAATGAGAACTGACTCAGACGGCCTCGGTCTTCTGAAGGAACTGTGTGCTGAAGTCGTGCCTGATCTGGATATGACTAAGCAGATAAGGACCTTCGGGTCTCTGAGACCGGATCCATACTATGTAGTATCTGACGGGGACGATGTGGTCAGACAGGAAAAAGGAATACGGGACATCCGGATCATTGAAGAGGACGGACTTTTCAGCCTGATAGGGATCAAGACTCCGGGACTGACATTCTCGAATGCACTGGGGATGCAGATCGCTGACCGGGCAGCATCCTGCGCGGGCAGAACCGGGAATAACCCGGATTTCGATCCGCACAGGAAGGCGATAATCAGAGCTAGAGACCTGACCGATGAAGAACTGGCAGCACTGATAGAAAAGGACAGCACCTACGGGGAGATAGTATGTCCCTGCATGCATGTTACAGAATCAGAAGTGCTGCAGGCGGCGGAAAGAGGCGCACATGACATTGAGTCTGTCAAGAGGCGGACAGGAGCCGGCTTCGGCAGGTGCCAGGGCAGCCGCTGCCGCAGACGCATAATGGATATACTGGCAAAGGGGGATCAGCAATGAGTGAATTTACACATTTTGACGAAAAAGGCAATGCGTACATGGTTGATGTATCGGACAAAGAAGTCACCCGGAGAAGTGCGACAGCATGCGGAACCATTAAGGTCAGCCGCGAAGTGATGGACGCTGTGCTTGGGCACAAGGTCCGCAAGGGAGATGTGTTTACGGTTGCACAGACTGCCGGGATAATGGGGACAAAACGCACATCAGACCTTATTCCGATGTGTCATCCGCTGAGTCTGACAAATGCCCTGATCAGCTTCGAAACAGATGAAGAGGCATGCAGTATAACAGCTTACTGTACAGCTGTCACAGATGGCAAGACGGGAGTGGAGATGGAAGCTCTTACGGGGGTGAGCGTTGCTTTGCTGACCATTTATGACATGTGCAAGGCAATAGATAAAAGAATGGTGTTCAGCGACATACATCTTGTTGAAAAGACAGGAGGCGAAAGCGGAGATTTTATATTCTGACCGGATGACGAGGGGCTGCGCGAAAGCGCAGTTTTTTGTTCTTATGAAATATTGGAATATGCGATTTTCCAAATCATAGTAAGGCTATAAGCAAAAGGTGATAAAATTCCCCTATGAACGATATGTATGGCCGGAAAATAAATTATATGCGTGTATCGATCACCGACAGGTGCGACCTGCGGTGCAGGTATTGCATGCCTGAAGGATGCGACAAAGTATCCATGAGCCAGATCCTTACATATGAAGAGATCCTGCGGATATGCAGGGCGGCATCCGGACTCGGGATAGACCGTATCAAGATTACAGGAGGAGAACCATTTGTCAGACTGGGCTGCACCGGCCTGATAAAAGAGATAAAGGCCGTTGACGGAATAAAGGAAGTAACGGTAACAACGAATGGCCAGACACTTGAGCGTTATATTGACGAGCTGCGTGACGCAGGCATTGACGGCATTAACATAAGTCTTGATACTCTGGATCCTGAACGATTTACATACATTACCGGAAGAGGGGTCCTTGAAAAAACTCTGAAGGGAATCGAACTCGCTGCTGCTTCAGGAATAAAAACCAAAATCAACTGTCTTCCTCAGAAGGGCTTCAATGAGGATGAGTTGGAGCAGATTGCAGGAATGGCTTTCAGATACGGCATAGATGTCCGTTTCATTGAAATGATGCCGGTGGGACTGGCGGATGCAGACACAGGCATATCCAGTGAGGAGATACTTCACAGGCTGAAAGAGAAATGGCCTGATCTTACGCCTGACGGAAGGGCTCACGGCAACGGGCCGGCTGTTTACTATAGCAGACCGGGCGAAAAAGGTGCCATAGGTTTCATAAGCGCTATGCATAGGAAGTTTTGCGCGGAATGCAACAGGGTGAGACTGACTGCACAGGGGCAGCTGAAACCATGCCTGTGCTACGATACAGGAACAGATATAGTCCCTGCTCTTGAGGGCAGCGATGAAGAGCTCAGAGAAACACTCAGAAAGGCAATCTACATGAAGCCGGCGGAGCACTGTTTCGAAACCGCGAAAGAAAGAAAAGAAGAACATACTGAACACAGGCTGATGTCCCAGATAGGAGGATAAAATGTCAGGAAAGACCGGAAAAGTGATCGCCGTCTGCATAAGTGAAAAAAAGGGAACGCAGAAGACTGAGGTCCCGTCGATAAAGCTGATCCCGGACTGGGGGATAGAGAACGATGCACATGCCGGCAACTGGCACAGACAGGTCAGCCTTCTTGCTCTTGAAAAGATAGAGGACTTCCGTTCGAGGGGTGCCGATGTGGAATACGGAGCATTCGGCGAGAACATTATCGCTGAGGGGTTTGACTTACGTTCGCTTCCTGTCGGAACGAGATTCAGGATAGGAGATGCCCTCCTTGAACTGACTCAGATCGGCAAGGAATGCCATACTCACTGCGCGATCTATCACCAGGTGGGCGACTGCATCATGCCGAGAGAGGGCGTATTCACTGTAGTGATTGAAGGCGGAGAGGTAAAAGCGGGCGATACTATCGAACTGATCGAAGCTGACCCGGACAGACCGTTTACTGCGGCATGGATAACTCTTTCGGACAAGGGCGCTGCCGGAGAGCGTGAAGACAAGAGCGGACCGCTGATCGGTGAGATGCTGGGTGAAGCAGGCTATAACGTAGTTGAGGGCCTTCTCATACCGGATGAACCTGAGATGCTGAAGCAGCAGCTCATGAGACTTTCAGACCAGAGACAGGTCAATGTTATTTTCACGACCGGCGGGACCGGCTTTTCACAGAGAGACCGGACGCCGGAAGCAACTATCGAGGTCTGTGACCGGATGACTCCGGGTATTGCTGAAGCGATCAGAGCTTATTCCATGACGAAAACCCCTAAAGCCATGCTGTCAAGAGCGGCTGCGGGTATGAGAAAGCAGACTCTTATTATCAATCTTCCGGGGAGCCCCAAGGCGGTAAGAGAGTGCCTTGAGTTCCTGATGGGGCCGCTTGAGCATGGGCTTGAGATAATGCTTGGCCGTGATGGCGAGTGCGCAAGGTGATAATTCCTGAAAAGGATTCTGATCACATATATGTAGGTATTATATTGAAGGAGGCAACAGATGAAAGCGAAAAAGTATTTGGTATTACTCCTGAGCTTAGCAATGGTCCTGGCATTTACTGCATGCGGAAGCAAGGAAAGCGAAGAAGCTGCAGAACCGGCAGAACCGGCTGAAACCGAAGCATCATCAACTCTGATGATGGCGACGACTACAAGTACAGAAGATACAGGTCTTCTTGACTACCTGCAGCCGCTGTTCAAAGAGGACACAGGCATTGATCTTCAGTGGACAGCAGTCGGAACAGGTGAAGCTCTCAAAATGGGCGAAGATGGTCAGGTTGACGTAGTTCTTGTTCACGCCAAGGCAAGCGAAGAGGAGTTCGTTGCGAACGGATTCGGTGTCGAAAGATTCCCGGTCATGTACAATGACTTCGTAGTTGTCGGTCCGGCAGATCCAATCGCAAAGACTGATGATGTTCAGGCGGTATTTACCACTATCAATGAGCAGCAGCTGCCGTTCGTATCCCGCGGTGATGATTCAGGTACAGATAAGAAGGAAAAGAAGATCTGGGAAGAGCTCGGTCTCGATACTTCTGCCAATGCAAATTACATTGAATCAGGACAGGGCATGGGCGCTACACTGACCATGGCAAATGAGAAGAATGCGTACTGCCTGACAGACAGAGGAACATGGCTCAAGCAGTCCAAGGATTCAGAGAATGAATATGTTGTTGACATCGTCTGCGAAGGCGGCAAGGAGCTCCTGAACCAGTATGGTGTAATCGCAGTCAATCCTGAGAAATATCCTGAGGTAAACAACGAGGCTGCAAACAAATTCATCGAGTGGATCACATCAGAAAAAGTCCAGAAGCTTATCGCTGAGTATGGCGTAGAGGAATACGGCCAGGCTCTGTTCACACCTAACGCAGGTACAGACAACTAAGAAATGGGAGAATGGCTCAGAGGGGTTTTTACTAATCCTGCTGTGCTGAGTGCCGTAAAAGTCACCTTTGAGATGGCTTTCACCTCTACCCTCATCTCTGCGCTTCTGGGTGTAGCGATAGGGCTGTGGCTTCAGAACCACGATTTTACAGGTAAGAGAACAATAGTCAGGATCAACCGGACGCTTATGGGCGTTCCTCCGGTGGTCATAGGACTTGTGGTTTACCTGCTTACAATGCGCGGAGGACCTCTTGGTCCTCTGTCGCTTCTTTTTACAGTCAGAGGAATGATACTCGCACAGATTATGATCATAACGCCGATCATCAGCGGTATGGTCTTTTCGTATGCAGAAACCGCAGTTCCGGCGATCAGGGCTTTTGCGAAGACGATGGGGGCAGATAAGGGCCAGACCCGCAGACTGATCATAAGCGAACTGAGAAACGAGATATACTTCTGCATCATCACGGGCTTTGGCAGGGCTATTAGCGAGGTCGGATCGGTCATGCTTGTCGGAGGTAACATCAAGGGACATACCAGGACAATGACTACGATGATCTCCCTCCTCAAGAGCCAGGGAATTTATTCCGAAGGCATAGGACTGGGCCTGCTGCTTCTGATCATGGCCTTCATACTCCAGACGCTCAGTGATCTTGTCAGAAAGGAGCAGATCCGCGATGAGAATTACTGAACTCAGAAAACAAGTCGGAAAAACCGACCTGTATATAGACGACCTCAGGCTTGAGAGCGGCATGATCCACGGACTGGTTGGACCTAACGGCTGCGGAAAGACAACGCTGCTCAAACTTATAATGGACATAATTCCGCCGGATTCCGGCACGATAGATTATGAAGGGCTTAAACCTGCAGACATTACAATGATGAGCCAGAGACCATATCTCATGCACGCAAGTGTGTTTGATAACATAGTATATCCACTGAAAATAAGGAATCAGATGATAGATGAAAAAGCCATAGACCGGCTGCTTGAGCGGACCGGGATGCTCGACATCAAAAGCCAGTATGCGGGCAGCCTGTCGAGCGGAGAGAGGCAGAAACTCTCTTTTATCAGATCGATAGTTTTCAGGCCTAAGATGGTGCTCATGGATGAGACTCTCTCCAACCTGGATTCAGACAGCGAACGGCTTTTTAAAGAAATGATCCTGGAAAGGCACCGTGAAGACGGCTCCACATGGCTTATCGTCAGCCACCAGTGGGATGAGATGAATGAATTGTTTGATAAGGTACATCACATGGAAAAGGGAAGGATCATAAGATGAAACTTTTCAATGTTGATACAGTAACAGAAGCAAGAGAAAAGCTGGAAAAGCATTGCAGCGGGATCGCACCTCAGACAGAGGAAAAAAGCCTTACAGAAGCAGCCGGCAGGATCCTTGCGTCTGATGTTGTTTCAAAAGAAAATATCCCTCCGTACAGAAGGTCTACCATGGACGGCTATGCTGTCAGGAGCAAAGATCTGGGAGCGGCAGGAGATATGATACCGTCTATGCTGAAAGTCACAGGGGAAGTGATGCTGGGCACAGATTCATCAGAACTCTCGGTAGAACCGGGCTGCTGCGTATATGTACCTACAGGAGGAGAGATCCCTTCGGGAGCTGATTCTGTAGTCATGATCGAATACTGCGAATCATTCGGTGACGGCATGCTTGCTGTGTCAAAATCCGTTTCACCAGGAGAGAATGTAGTTCAGGTCGGTGAAGATGTAAAGGATGGGGAAATACTTCTGTCAAAGGGCAGGAAACTCAGGCCTCAGGATATAGGTGTGCTGGCAGCTGCAGGTATATCATCTGTGCCTGTAGCGGTGCCGTGGCGCATTACAGTGATCTCTACCGGCGACGAGCTGGTGGGACCCGACGAGACACCGGGACCGGGACAGATACGCGATATCAACTCCTATACGATAGCTGCGAGAAGTGCTGCTGAGGGATTTGATGTTGTGAGAGTGATTGCTCTGAAGGATGACGGGCAGGCGATTGAAAAGGCGCTCGAGACGGCTAAGAAAGACAGCGATGTTGTCGTGATGTCGGGCGGAAGCTCACAGGGTAAAAAGGACATGTCAGCTGATCTCATAGCAAGAGCGGCTGACTGCGGAGTGCTTACTCACGGAATAGCGGCCAAGCCAGGCAAGCCTACGATAACAGGATATGACAGGGCGAGCAGTACGATGTTCATAGGACTTCCCGGGCATCCGGCGGCGGCACTGATGGTATATGAGCAGATCCTCATAAGTCTGTGGCGAATGCTGACAGGCGCTGAGGAAGAACTGACGGTCAGGGCAAGAGTCGATACCAATATCCCGGCAGCTCCGGGAAGGATGACATTCCAGCTTGTCAGGCTGACAGGCGGCGATGAGATCGAAGCCGTTCCGGTATTTGCCAGATCGGGAATGATCTCACCGATGAGCACATCGGACGGATATTTTGTGATGAGTGAGAATATGGAAGGCATAAGACCCGGAGATATGGTCACCGTTCATCTCTGGAGGTAGGAAGACATGAAAAGAAATCTGTATTTGACGACCACACCGGTAGAAGAAGCAAGAGAAATATACATGAAGGCGCTCGGCGAGGCCGCTGCACCGCGCATTGAGACAGTCAGAGTGACAGATGCTCTGGGGAGAGTAACCGCAGAAGCTGTATATGCAAGATACTCTTCTCCGCTGTACAACTCTGCAGCCATGGACGGAATAGCTGTCATCTCATCCGCAACTGAAGGAGCATCGGAAGCGGCACCGGTCACGCTTAAGCCGGACGAAGACTATATTATAGTAGATACCGGTGATCCTATTAGAAAACCGTATGACGCAGTTATAATGGCAGAGGATACGCAGGAGACTGAATCGGGTATGGTGATCCGCGCATCAGCGCCTGCATGGCAGCATATCCGCCCTGTAGGGGAGGATATAGTTGTCGGAGAGATGATACTGACAAGTTCTCACAGGATACGCCCGATCGATATAGGCGTGCTCCTTTCAGGCGGAGTGACTGAGATCTCCGTTTTCGCACAGCCAAGGGTGGGCATCATACCTACAGGAACAGAAATCGTCGAGCCTTATGAAGACCCGAAAGAGGGGGATATCATAGAG
>Ga0310695_10015740_pt1 | contig 10027 bp, 12 predicted proteins | sample RumenRJG_04DNA_FD_203882 | JGI IMG/M metagenome (GOLD analysis project Ga0310695, IMG submission 203882) | Bovine rumen microbial communities from Lethbridge, Alberta, Canada - RJG_04 (v2) (version 2) | ecosystem: Host-associated > Mammals > Digestive system > Stomach > Rumen | place: Canada... | reverse complement strand
TCCTTTGCGCCTTTGCGAGAATAAAAAAACTGAGTGAACCATTTCTCGCCAAGCCGCTAAGACCGCCAAGTCCTGCATTCCGTAGGAATCATTTGCGTCCTTTGCGCCTTTGCGGGAACAAAAATCTCTTGCGTGAACCATCTCTCGCTAAGCCGCCAAGTCCGCCAAGTCCTGCATTCCATAGGAATTTCTTTGAGTCCTCCGTGCCTTTGCGAGAAAATTAATCCTCACGCGTGAGCTACTCTTTCTCCCACTGCATATCTGCAAACATCTGTCGAAGCTCTCTTGCCTGTATTTCGAGGGTTAGGGCAGGTCGGAGATGAGCAACCTTCAGGGTGAAGTCATGGAAAAGGCCTTCCATCGTGAAGCCTTCCTTGGTCTTCAACAGGTGCTTCACATAGCTTTGGCGGTCGGCAATCATCTTCTTTTCGTCCTCTTCCGTCAGTCCCTTGAGAATATCATATTGCGCATAGAGCTTGGTACGCGGATGCTTCTTCAGCACAGCATTGACAAGATTCACGTATAGGCTCACATCAGCATCAGATGCCCAGGGCGACAACTCGAATGACAGTGCATGCACGGCCTCATTGTAAGCTAAATATACTCCGGTAGCCGACTTGTTGTATTCATACGCCATCATCGCATCCTCACCCTCGTCGCCATCTGCCGGCCACTCATCATAGATGATGTCATCGGGATTGTCCGGCAACTGACAGCCAGAATAGAGATAATCCAATGCATAATACACCTTGAACTTCTTCGGTAGTCCTATTATCGTCAACTTGTCGTACTTCATACATTCTTCCTTTTATCAATATAATCCTTATCAATCAATCCAAACCGCCATCTTGTGTCTTGTCGCTATCATTGTATCTGGGACTTTTGAGCTTACCGCCAATAACGTGCCATTATGACTTTAGGGAAGTGTCAACATAATTGAACAGGTTGAAGCGTGGCAAGTTATTTGCCTTACTAAGCAGCTGTTTGAACTTGGCAATACGCTCTGCCTTCATCAGGCCCCGCTTAAGCAGTTTCTTGCTGTGCTTGAACCAGTCGAACAGCACTAAGTCCTCGGCACGATGTTTTGACGGGCGACGCTTGTTCTTCACCATGAAATCCTTGTACGCCTGCCACTTCTGGTTCCACAGGTCATCTTGTTTTACATGATTATGCTTGGATTTTGATAAGCTTGATGATTCGATATCATCTCCTGTAGTTTTCTTTCTTTTACGACCACCCACATTCGGTTTTTGGGGATAGTTCCTCCTGATCTCATCTATCTTCAAGAGCAGTTTATCCAACTCGGCTTTTCTGCTTTCTTTCAAGCTCCCTGTAGCCAACAGCTTTTTCTGTCTTAATAGCCATTGATATAGCATAATACAAAAGACTTTTTCTAATGAGAAACAATTCTCATATATTGAATTGTGGCGGAGCCTCACGGTTCGACCGTTCTGATTTTTCTATTGCTTGGCGTTCGTCCTCATCAGGGACGCGTTCCGATTCTTTCTTTTCCCATAAACTGGTGATTTGTCTGAGTGCCATTTGGGCATCGTCAGGGGAGACTCGCTTGGCCTCCTTGCTGACTTGTTCGGCAGTCTGGGCTCCTTGCAACTTTGTGTGCTGTTTGGTGTCATCAATCTGAACTTTCAGAATGTCAAAGTACGCGTCGCTGTGGAACTCCGGTTGCTTCGGGGGCTTGGGAGGTCTTGCCTTCTTTGTAGGGACAGGAGTGGGCGGAGTCGCTTCTTTGAAATTAGCCCCCGAAGGAGTTTTCTCTTTTGAGGACTCTTTGCCTACGGCATCCGACACATCAGGGGAAACTGTATGCTCAGGACCTATGATGCGGACATTTTGGGCGGAGGACTCGGGTTCTTTCACTTTTGTGTTTTCTGATGCGGATGGGCTGTCATCCTTTGAAGCGGTCATCTCATCGGTCAACATCTCACCACGTCTGAGCTTAACAAGCTCATTAATGCGTTTCTGTGTTTCTGCGTCGGTTGGACGTGGACCAAAGTCTTCTGAGGTCTTACCTTCGGACTTAGCATCGTCTGACCCGAATGGAGTAGCTGATGGTGGAGGAGGTGGGGATGATTGCTCTCCATCGGCTTTTCCACTGGACTCTCCATCGGCAATGGGATGTGCTGTGACAATCTCTTCCGGTGTATGAGATGAGGTACTCTGAGCGGTTACAGACGGCTGCTTGGGCTCGGATTTCTCCACGGTGATAGGCTTGAACTGCCCCGCCTCGTCGGAGATGTCGATCTCTACGTCCTTGGGCTTGGGCATGAACTCTGCGGGATCCTTCTTGATGAAGAGGTCGTGGATGATCATGCCCGTATAACCCAAAGCATAGAGCACCACCACAATTATTACTATACTGGTGAATGCCATAAGCTACTCTGTAAAAGGTTGGGACTCGTCGCGCTCAATGCCGGTGACGCTGTTCTTGCCGAACACCTTGTCTCCGACTTCCTGGACTTTGGGGACATAGTTCACCGTGAGCTGCTCACCCTCGGCGATGGCATACTCGTCTATCTCCTTTTGGCCGAAGACTTCAAGAAGTATATCCCCGTCGTCGGTCTTGAGTACAAACTGCTGGGCGGCCCATGTGCTGCCCTTCTTGGACGTGCCTGTCCTAACGGGCAGGACTTTCTTGATCGTTCCTGTGGTTTTCATGGTTGGTAGTCTGATTATATGTCTGGATTAGTTGATAGTCTGTCCATTTACCGACACGGCCGGAGATGCTGAATCTCTCTCCGTTTCCTCCGTGCACGCTGTCGGCAATGGCATGAATTTGAAACCGAATTTCCTACCATGCTCTTCCCGTATGGGACGGCGACACAGACCAGCATGATAGTAGAAGGTAGTACCGTCGTCATCGGTTAAATAGCCGAGACGCTTGAGGTTTCCACGTAATCGTATCTTACGGATGTTGCTGCCCACCTTGAGGCGTGTTCTCGGTTCTAATCCGAAGAGGGCACGGCGGCGCTCACTTCGGATAAGTTCCTTGCGACGGCGGCTTTTAATGGCACTCATCTGCTCACGGGTGCGGGACAGTCCTAATTCACGGGCTATAAGATAGATTGTGTTCTTGCAAAGGCCTGTGCGAACTGCCATTTCCCCATAGGACAGATTTGGGTATTCCATCTCTACAAAGGCCCTAGCATCGTGATTTCGACCCGAGGGGTTTTCCTTTCTCAACCCGAGAAGGCGGGCATGGCGGCTGACAGTGCTTGTCGTACAACAAAGATGGGAGGCTATCTCATGGATGTAGTCCGTATGAAAGCGCTCCTGGAGCACTTTGTCGTGCTCTATTCCCCATACGGTTCGCTTAGCTTTAGGTTGGGTAGTCGTGTTCATTTTTTATAGTCCAGTTTTTTTGTTGATTTTTTATTGTAATAGGTTAATTCGCGTGGCTACAAGCTGGCGCAGTTCCTCTTTGTTGCGCTCTATGTAGGTCCTTGCAAGGGCGGTGAGGATGGCGGAAATACGATTGCTGCCATAGACTGTCTCCAGTGTGACATAGACGTCATCAGGAAGGAACACCATGTGCCGGTGACCGTGCTCATTGCCATAGCTGAAGGCCTCAATCATGGACTGAAGGTCTCTCTTTGATGGTGGGACAATTCCTTTACATGACGGTTTATTCTCTCCAGTCTTTTCTCCGGCCCTTCTATCTGTTTCTCCTTCAGCCTTACGCTTGGGAGTCTTGGTCAATTTCTTGCCGCTATCCTTGTTTGGCTGTTCAGGAGCTTTCGAGGGGGCTTCTTTCTTTATCTCTTCCTTCGGCTTGTCACTCTGCCACATGTAGGCTGGCTCGCTCTCACCGTTGACTTTCCGGAGAAGTTCGTGAATATCTCCGAAAACCATTGGCTGAGAAGAGTTGTCAGTCATGCTGCCTTGTTTTTATTATAGATGCAGTCATGGAGCATTCCGTATGGCCTGTCGATGATCTCATGTTGCTTATCTGTTAGATAGAGTGTGCTGTAGCGCTGGATCTCGGCACTGTTGGGTACCTTCGGCAGGACGGTGCCCAACTTGGCGAAGTAGTCGAGGAACGTCTGCTGCTCGGTCAGCTCGGCCTTGCGGCCCCAGTTCTTATTAAATTGATTTGGCAGGAAATAGAAATCTGGCAGCTTGTTACCACCGTTCTCCTTGGCGACCATGACGCACATTTCAATAAAGGAGGTGGTGGAATTGATGCTGGTCTTTTCCAACTGAATGGGGACGATAACGGCATCAGCCTCGAAGACAAGTGGAAGCAGACCTTGAAGGGTAAGGCTGCCCGGAGTGTCGATGACAAAGTCAAAGTCCTCGTTGCGCATGGCGCGGATAAGGTTTTGTGTATCACTTTCGCTGTTGAGCTGGGTACAGGGGACAACTTGGTACAGGGGCTGGAGCTGCGGCCATCGTTCAAGGTCCTGTTCATGCTTTTTGACGATGCTGCGCTGCGGATCGGCATCGAGCATGACAAGGCGGTGATGGAAATTCTGGACAAGCAGGTCGGCGAACATCACGCAGTTGGTGGTCTTGCCGCAGCCGCCTTTCTGGTTGGCGAATACGATGATCTTGTTTTTCTTGGGGTTCTTCCCAATGTTGAAGAATGGAATGCTCATAAGGCTGATTGTTGGTAACTCTTGTCATGGAGTTTTGGTCACCGCTATTATGTCCGCCTCGTGGCGGCATAAAATAGTTCCGTGTGACGGTAAAAGACGCGCTCCTTTTCTTTAGGCCTGTATTCTAAGGGAGTTTGGCCCTGCAAGCGGTTAGTATGGCTTGCGGTGTGATTTTCTGTTGCAAAGATAGGGACTATCCTTCGAAACCGCAACAGTAGGCAAGTATAAACCTCTGTTTTGGCAATATTCCCAATGAAAAAAATGGTTTTCTCAGAAAAGGGCCCGACTTACGGAAACAATTGTGACTATAGCAACGTCTCAGGGACTATAGAATGGAGTTTTGTCATTGATAGATATAAATAAAAGCATGATAAAAAAGAGAAAAGATTTGCTGCTGCTGAAGTTTTTAGTTATCTTTGCAGGAAAAATATATGATTTATCACAAAAATTTCCTGTAAAGATGATTATACCAAGGCAAAATTATGTGGACATGCTTGCTGCAGGACGGGGAAATGGTCTTGTGAAGATTGTTACCGGCGGCAGACGGTGCGGGAAATCTTTCCTGCTGTTCAATCTCTTTCATCGTTTTCTGAAAGAGCAGGGCATACAGGACGACCATATCATAGAATTGTCTTTAGACGACTTGAGAAACAGTGCGCTGAGAGACCCTATGAAGCTGTTGGACTATATAGACCACCACACTACAAATGACGGTTCTGTCTATTATGTGATACTGGATGAAGTCCAGGAGGTGGACCGTTTTGTTGAGCTGCTGCTTAGTCTGATGCATCAGCCTAACCTTGAAGTCTATGTGTCTGGCTCCAATTCGAAGTTTCTCTCTTCCGATGTGGTTACGGAGTTTCGCGGGAGAGGGCAGGACATCAGGGTATGGCCACTTACCTTCAAGGAATATTCCGAAGCGTCTGGCCAGCCTTTGGCGCAGTCATGGCTGGACTATTATACTTATGGCGGACTGCCTCAGATTTTACAGTTGCACGGCGATAGGGAGAAACAAGATTATCTGCATGAGATTTATGAGCTTACCTACCTGAAAGATATCGTAGAACACAACCACCTGAAAAATTCTGAAGGTCTTCGCAGGCTTGTGCAGGTACTCGCCTCCGGCATCGGGTCGTCGGTCAATGCCTCGCGCATCAGCAATACCTTCAAGTCGAAGGGCGAGAAAACCATGGGGGCCACCACCATAGGCTCCTATCTTGGATACTTGCAGGACGCTTTTCTGGTAGAAGAGGCCATGCGCTTTGACGTTAAGGGGCGGAAATACATCGGGACGGAATCAAAATACTATTTCAATGACTTGGGACTGCGCAATGCTGTCCTGAACTTCCGCCAGCAGGAAATCACCCACATCATGGAGAACATCATTTACAACGAGCTGCGCTCACGCGGCTACCGTGTGGATGTCGGGGCTCTGGATCGATGGAACACCAACGGGAATGGGGAGAGAAAACGCCAGCGGCTGGAGGTTGACTTTGTCGTTAATAATGGAGCCGACAGGCTTTATATTCAGTCTGCCTACCGTATACCGTCACTGGAGAAGGAAGAGCAGGAACGACGCCCGTTGCTCGGAATCGCCGACAGTTTCCGAAAGATGATTATTGTCGGTGATCCCATAAAGACGAGCATTGATGACAATGGTATCGTCACCATGAACATCTTTGACTTCCTGCTTAACAAGAAAAGTACGGAGGTTAACTTGTAGTATGCTGGTTTTTAACCGTTATAAAATGAGAATGTTCCTATGACAAAGGATTCACATAATACTGGTAAAGGAGACGGCAGGTCTGATGATAAGAAGGGAAAGTCCAAAGACCGTCTTGCCCTCGGCATCAGCCTTGGAATGTTGTTCGGTACAGCCATTGGCAGCATCAACGACAACATAGAATTTTGGCTGCCTATGGGGATGATGTTTGGAACGGCTTTAGGAATCATCTTCAGTGATGATGGGAACTAATATGGAGGAAGGCAATAAAATACGCCAAGGAGCACGAATGGACTCTCCTTGGCGTTGTATTATGTAATGTTGAAAGTCTATGTTTTGTCAAGCTCCAGATATTTCCATATGGGAAGGTAGTTACTTATACCTTTCCTGTATCTCTTCTAATGACAGACATTTGATGCCCATGTTCTTCATGTCGAACACATTGGCCGCAGCGACCTCAGGGGTTTTCGCAGAGCAAGCGTCCGTGTCAATAATAGTTTCGTAATCATAGCTCATCGCATCATTGGCAGTACCTCTCACACAATTGGGATATTGTGTGCCGCAAAGGACAACAGTCTTAACACCCATACGTCTCAGCATATCATCCAGATTTGTATGGAAGAAGGCGCTGTTGCGATATTTGGGAAGGATTATATCTGAAGAGTCTGGTCTTAGACCATCAGCCAGCGCACCTCCCCATGTTCCGGGAACACAATAACCGCCTTTCCCATCAAGAAACAGGGGAATGCGTGGGGCATCCACATCAACTCCGGAACTTCGATGGGGTCTTATAACCCATACTATCTTCCAGTTCTTCGTACGGCCATAGGCAAGAAGTTTCTGAATGTCGGGTATTGTGGCCTTGGCACCGGCTACGCACAGTTTGCCTTTAGGGTCAACAAAGTCATTCTGCATGTCTATCACCAGAATGGCAACATCATGTTTCTCTACTTTGGCCGTAGGGTATTCTTCCTCCTGGGCAGATAGTGACAGTATGTTGAACAGCACCATCAATACCAATACAATCTTTTTCATAAGCGAACTAATTTTATACAACATGATATGTAAGTGATTGCAAAAGTAAGCATATTGATAGATATTTGCAAGTTTTATAACCAATAATTACATATACGTATCACTTTATGTTTCATATTGTAATAAAAGAAGCAAATAATTAGTTAATTTGTAGGCAAAACAACTGTTAGAATGGCATTGTGTTTATATCTGATAACAACTTTATAATTTTTCTGCAATCTCCCTCACCTTATTTATATAGTCCGGAGCACTGGCATAGCCAATCCGCTTGAGAAAGAAATAATATCCTTCGCCGTCACGGTGCTTGTACTGCACTTTGTCCCGATAGGCGATGACACTCTCCTCCCAGTGGTTGAAGGTGTAGTAGCCCTTTGAGTGTCTAAGCCCGAAGAGATTGTTATGCTCGTTGCAGACAGGGGAACGGAAGTGGCCCGTTTCGAGGATGGCCTGGGCAAGGACTATCTTCGGATATTTGATGCCGTGTTTCTTCAGTGCGGCATAGAGGTTCTCAATGGTCAGTTCCTTTGCATTCGTCTTCTCATTATTATATATAGGAGTGTCGTTGCCGGAGAATTCAGCAAGCCGTTTGTTGAAGGACTCCACTTGTTCGTTCAGCGCATGGATGAATGGCAGGGGATCGACACTTGTCCAGCTGTTGTTGGCCGTCAGCCGCTGAAGTTGTAAATGGAGATGCGGACCGGTGGATCGGCCGGTGGAGCCGACAAGTCCTACGACTGTTCCTGCCTGTATCATCATGCCTTCCTTGGCATAAATCTCACTGAGGTGACCATAGAGGCAGCGGAGGCTGCCGTGGTCAAGGATTACATAGTTGCCGTAGCCGGTGTCACCATAGTGCACAGTGGTCACTCTGCCCGGGAGCATGCTATAGACTAAACCGTTTCCGTATCTCAAGTCGATGCCGTCATGGAATTTTTGACACTTAGTGAATGGATCTTTACGGTATCCGTAAGATGAGGTTACCGTAATATAATCCAATGGCATACAGATGTTTAGACGCTTTTTAAGAATACCCAAAAGCATGCTGTCTGAAGTGCTTGGAAAGGACACTTCTGGAATATTTGGCTTGGGTTGATGTTTCTTCACCAATTTTTTTTCACTCGTTTTATGCTGTATTTCCGGGCTTTTCACTTGGAAGTTCTTGGAAGTTGGCGGTTTGTTTCCTAACTTTGCGGTCAGAAACGAAAGCAAAGGCAGTCTGAAAACGGACTTTTTGGTCTCTGTCTCTGTCTCAGCCTTGGGCTTTGGCTTTGTTTCGTGGAGTACGTCACGGACGTAAGGGTCCGTGGAAATGGATAACGTGTCGGCAGCCGGACCGACTTTCTCAGCAGTGTAAAACTGTGCCGGTGATTCCAATACATTCATCGATAGCATCAGGACCACAGCGCACTTCAAGGTGTGTTTCATGGTAGTAGTATGTTTAGTTTGACATGGATTTTCACCACAAAGTTAGTATAAACCAGTAGAATAACCAAACCATCAACTATGAAAACAGAACCAGTACCATTCGACAAATTTGCCAAAATCGGCATCTATCCCAAGGATCTCATGCGCATGCCAAAGGACTTGCGCAATGCTATCCTGAGCGGTGAGCTCTCGCCGCTGATGCGTGTCAACGTGCCTGTGGGAGACAACTCGGCGGTGTCCATTCCAATGAAAATCCAGCTCGTCCATGACAAGGATGGCCGTCTGCAACTGCTTACGTATCAGATACATCGTGAGCTTGATAATAACCTGAAGCTGAACGATACAGAACTGGAGCGCGTGCGCAAGGGTGATGTCATCCAGAAGGAGTTTCAGGAGGACGGCAAGCGCAAGATGCGGTATGTGCAGCTGGACAAGGAGACCAATGCTTTGATGTACCGCGATGTGGCAACTGTTAATTTTGAGGAAAAACTTCAGGAAGTTGACAGAATCAAGGACATCGGACTCGGAATTGGCCAAAAGGAAGCTCTCGTTTCGGGCAAACCGGTAGAACTTGAAGTCGGTGACCAGAAAGTGACCGTAGGTGTTGACCTCCGTGAGCCGGTAGGCTTCAAGGTAATGCAGGGAGATATGGAGGAGTGGAAGCGACAACAAGCCATCCGATACGACGACGCGCACGAGGGCTACATAGGCTACGTGCAGACCGACGAGAATCGGTGGGAGTACAAGCAGGTGGTTGACAGGCTGCGCCACGAGGAGAGGGTAGGGCTGACCGAGAGGGAAAAGACTGACAAGAAAGAGGATAAGAAGAGAGGTCTTTCGCTCTGATTCTTATTCCTTAGTTCTATTCAACTACAAACCAATGAGACTTCATCCACCATGTCAAACAAACAAGAATGTACGTTCACCTCCGTAGCTCCATATCCGAAAGTACGTCAGCTGGCGCACGGACTCAAGGACGGTGACTACGCAAGTATCTGCAAGGCTGCGGAGATGATGGCGGACGGGATAAGGGAGATGGCAGCAGGACGCAACTGCGTGCTGGTGCCAATCCCGAACCATCGAGGCAGGGCTGTTTATACAAAGACGCTCGCCAATGAGATTTCCCGAAGGACGGGCATCCCGACGTGGGACATCCTTTCCTGCCGGCCACACATGCCGCTGCACTATGCCAAGAAGAACGACCTCAAGCCGGAGGGCATATACCTGA
>Ga0310695_10015737_pt1 | contig 10029 bp, 6 predicted proteins | sample RumenRJG_04DNA_FD_203882 | JGI IMG/M metagenome (GOLD analysis project Ga0310695, IMG submission 203882) | Bovine rumen microbial communities from Lethbridge, Alberta, Canada - RJG_04 (v2) (version 2) | ecosystem: Host-associated > Mammals > Digestive system > Stomach > Rumen | place: Canada... | reverse complement strand
AAGGAATTTCAGGAGTCGGCAGAAATAAGCTGTCAGGTCACTATCGATGGCTATACCGATTTCATATTCGTCAATCGTTTCGGAAATGTCCATAATCAGGGTACTTTGAACAGGGCTATTAAACGTATTATCCGTGACTGCAATCAGGAAATGCTTGACAATGAAGGTGCAAATAAAAATGTCCTTCTCCTTCCAAATTTCAGTTGTCACAGCCTGCGTCATACCTTTGCAACAAGAATGTGCGAGGCAGGTGTGAATCTGAAAGCCATGCAGGATATTCTTGGTCATGCTGATTATACTACAACAATGAATATTTACACCGATGCAACCGAGGAATTGAAGGAGTCCGAAATCAGTGAACTTGATGAGTTTCTGAAAAAGGACGAGCAGGAAGATTCAGAAGACGAATAATAATCAGCGTTGCAGACGGTAAAATGTTCTGCAACGCTATTTTTATTTTTTATAACTGATAAAATTGTAATATATGTGTTGATATTTTTTTATAACCGGTATATAATATCAATAACAGAAAGTTATACGGAGCGTGATATGAATGATAAAAAGAGAGTTGTATATGAGTAAGATAAGACCGTTCATTGATCTTGAGCTTATCAAGGTATTGACAGGTTTCAGAAGAAGCGGAAAATCTGTTATGCTGGAGCTGATAAAAGAAGAATTGCTGGAACGTGGCTATAAAAAAGAACAGTTTCTGTCATTCAATTTTGAAAGGTTAGATTTGCAGCCGCTGTGTAATGCCAATTCACTGCATACAGAAATTCTCAACCGTGCTGAAAGCATTGACGGAAAGGTGTATTTGTTTTTTGATGAAATACAGGAAGTAAAGGATTGGGAAAAGTGTGTCAATTCTCTGAGAGTAGATATTGACTGTGACATCTATATCACAGGTTCAAATGCAAAACTTCTGTCCGGAGAGCTGGCAACCTATCTTGCAGGACGCTATGTTGAATTTGTGATTTATCCGTTTTCCTTTGACGAGTTTCAAAATCTTTATCATACAACATATCCGAATACAAGTACATCAGAATGCTTTCAGAAATATCTTTCCCTTGGCGGTATGCCATATCTGAATCATTTGCATTATGAAAAGGAGCCGTGCAGTCTGTATCTTGAAGATCTGTACAGTTCCGTTGGGCTGAAAGATATTGTCAAAAGAAATGGAATCAGAGATGTTGACCTGCTTGAAAAGATAATAGCTTATGTAATGTCAAATATTGGAACTACGTTTTCGGCAACGTCCGTTTCAAAATATTTCAAAAGTGAAGGGCGTACAGTCGGTGCAGAAACGATTTTGAACTATATCCGTTATGCCGTATCAGCCTATCTGGTTTATCAGGTAAAGCGTGAAGACGTTCAAGGCAAACAAATTCTATCGTCCAATGAAAAATACTATATTGCTGATCAGGGTATAAAAGAAGCGGTATTCGGTACAAACGCAAAAGACATTAATCTTGTTCTGGAAAATATCGTATATATGGAGTTGCTGAGACGAGGCTATCAGGTGACTGTCGGAAAGGTCGGCACAAAAGAAATTGATTTTATCGCTAAAAAGCAAAATGATAAAGTCTATGTTCAGGTGACATATCTTCTTGCAACGGAAGATACCATTGAAAGAGAATTTTCTGTTTTGGAACAAGTCAGAGATAATTATCCGAAGTATGTTGTTTCGATGGATGAGCTTGATTTCAGCAGGAACGGTATCAAGCACAGAAATATAAAGAATTTTTTATTGACAAAGCATGACTATATAAGTTGATGTTCAGAGGTTTTTGTGTTAAAATTTTTATAGTGACTTAAAGGAAGGGGAATCAGATATGAAAGCCTTTACAACTACAGGAGTTTGTACGAAAGAAAATAACTATATGGTCGATATTACAGACAGGCTTATAAAAATGAAAGCTATGGTAGATGCCGGAAATTATTTCACTGTCACCCGTGCCCGTCAATACGGAAAAACGACAACACTGAATGCTCTTTATCATTATTTGCAGGACGATTATATAGTAATCAATCTGAGCTTTGAGGGTATCGGGGAAGCCGAATTCAGTTCCGAACAAACATTCGTTAAAGCCTTTTGCAGAAAGCTGAAAAGAGAAACTCGTGCAGGACTGGTCGTTCCCGATAACATAAAAATTCAGATAGACGATTTCCTCTCCCGAAAGGCAGAGCAGGCTTGATGAATTATTCGATACACTGTATGACTGGTGCTACGAATCCGAAAAGGAAATAGTTTTATTTATTGATGAAGTCGATAGTACTACGAACAATCAGGTGTTTTTGGATTTTCTTGCTCAGCTCAGGGACGGCTATCTCAGAAGGCAGTCAAGAGGTATTCCTATATTCAAATCCGTTATCCTTGCAGGTGTCACAGATATCAAAAGCCTGAAACGTAAAATTCGTTCCGATGAATCTCATAAATTCAATAGTCCGTGGAATATAGCCGCTGACTTCAATATTGATATGAGCTTATCTGTCGAGGGCATTAAGGAAATGCTTGACGAATATGAAAATGACCATCATACAGGCATGGATACAGCAAAAATAGTACAAGAAATTTATGATTACACAAGCGGTTATCCATTTCTTGTCAGCCGTATTTGTCAGATAATTGATACCGAACTTAGTATTTGGACGGTCAACGGAATAAGTGAAGCGGTTAAGCGTATTCTTTTAGAGAAAAACACCCTGTTTTATGACTTGCGAATATTGTGCGGTTTCACGAAATTTCAGAAATTTGCTCATTTATAGGATTCAAGTATTATTATTTTTTGTATTTATAAGGATCATTTCCATCTGCTTTCTTTACGAATTTCCCTTTAAATTACGTCAATTCCACTCTGACGACAGGACAAAGTTCTTCGTTTTTAAAAACGACATATTCAATCTCTGTCGGGGAAACCGCTCTTATGCAAATTTTGGCATCAACATCTGTATGACTTATCTTCAATCTTTTCTTCGATACCTTATCACTTGAAACTTTATTTGTGACCACCTCAGGCAAAGTTGAATAATACAGTTCAAAATTTTCCCTGCCGGCATTGACGATTTCATACCACTGATTATATTCAATATTTCTGTCTGTCTTGCAGATAAATTTATTTTTCCTTGCAATTCCAAGATAATATTTGAATTTGGCTTCTTTCTCATGTGAGCAGTCGGATTCCACTTTGATTTGTCCGCCGCTTCTGCCCTCTATCAGTCCGTATGCAACACCTGTTTTTCCGGTAGGCATGAGTATATCTTCTTCATCTGTTTCTATGCCACGATTTTTCTGTATTTCAATAGCTTCCGGAGTGCCGAGTGACGGGAATATCACAAAGAATTCGTCTTTGGTTTCACCCTTCAGCATTTTCGTATAAACAGGGATATATTTATGGAAACAAGTCTGAAGTATAGGCGATTTTCCCGAATTGCCTGCAATAAATATCTGTACCTGACCGACAGAATCTGTATTTACATCATCTCTTTCAAATATCGGCTTCATTGCCTCAAAGAAATTATACACACCCTTGTCAATTTCATTTTCAAGAATACCAAGCAAATCAACTTTGATATTATCTTTTTCATTGTCGATATCAAGCTGGAAATTAGCCTGCGGAGTTCCCTCTTTATCGAAAAGCGTTACTTTCACAAAGCCGTCTTTTATAATCGTACAGTCACTGTCCAATTCATAAAATTCATCTTCTGCAAGGATAGAGGGAACAATATTTTCTTCCGAAAGGTCTTTTTTTCCGTCATAGGAATGTAATCCCTCCCAGAAAGGTCTGAGTGCTTCCATAAGGGTTTTTGTATTTCGCCTTGCCTCCTGAGATGACGAAATCAATATTTCACTGCCCGGAAAATCATCACAATCCACCGGCTTGCAAAATGAAAATCCTGCCGATTTGTCATTTTTGCGGAGTTTGTCGGCATTGGCTTTGAATACCTCAAAGGCGAGCTTTTCAAGCAGATTTTCACCGCCAAGATATTTGTCGCCGCCGTTTTCGATATGCCTGATGACATAATCGTAAAGCTCTTCTTCTTTATTGTCGAAATCAGCCTCACGCCATATTCCGAAATCATAATCCGTTGTACCGCCGCCGAAATCGAATATGCCGTAATAGATTTTTTCATCGCCCTCCGGCTCAAAGCCATAGCTTTTCAAAGCCGTTATTGCATAGGCTTCCGGTTCACTGATACCCGAAACCACACTGAATTCTTTCATTATCTCCTCATTTTCGAGAACGGCATCGGGAAGGGATTTTTTCAAGCCTGTACGGAAACTTTCAAGCATTTTGTCACGGGCAGCCTTTGAGTACATGGCAGGAAATGACAAAATATAATTCATGTAAATTCCGTTACGCATATTATTGATGAACAATCCGAGATAATACGCATATATCGCAACGGGATCAAACTCTCCCTCCAATTCAAGATAGGGCGGGAGCAGTTTTATATTTCCGTTCTGGTCGATTATTTTTATCTGACTGTAACGCTCATTACTGCCGCACCACTGCTTGATATCATAAAAATAAGAATAGAATTTGCCGCTGTCGCTGCTGTCTTTGAAGTTGTTGGCGGCACGATGTGAAACATACAAATCAACAAAACTTGTATGAGGTCTGCCCTTCTCGCCTGAGTAGTCATTAAGAAATGTTTCAATATCAATAAATTCGAGGATAGTCGGATTTTCATAATGATAGCGTTCCGCCTTTTTGCTGAGTTCGCCAATGCCGATACGCAGAAGTTTGGTTTTGTCGCTGCCGTCCTGACATGAAACAATCGTGCTTTTCGTGCCGAAGTCGATACCGATAAGACCGTCGGGGCGAATGTCTGCCACAGGATTCCTTGCAATAAGCGGTTTAGGCAGTTCAACCATCTGACCGCTTTCTTTTTCGTCCCAAAGCTCCCAGTGTCCCCTGTTGATATCCTCCACGCACTTTCTGTCATCGGGTTCAAGGTCAGCCCTCACCTCATCGGCACTCAAAACAGTTTCAATCAGGTCTTCAAACATCTCATCATTCATTGTGCCGATTTTCCTGTCATTTTCGGGCAGCAGGTTCCAGAATTCATCACAAACATCTATAAGCTGATTGACAACATTGTTATATTCGGCATTGAAAAAAACATCTTTTATTGCAGGCATAATATTATGTTTTTTGAAAACATTCAATAAGCTGTTGAGAAGATTATATTTTTTATCATTTATAAGTTCCCAATTATCAAATGTTGCCTTTTCTATAAACTCTCTTTCCGAAAAAGTTCCCTGCATACTGACTACAATGTTACGTATCCTGAAAGCGTCTACAAAAGCATTAAAAGATTTATATTTATCATCATTTATCAATACCCAATTACTGCCTATCAGTTTTTGTATGAACACTTCTTTTGTCATCGGTGCGGAGGTTATTCTTATTTTTTCTTTATCACCTGATCCCCAAACAATACGATTACCATTAGATGTATCTACACACTTATTATTACTATCGCAGGTTATATGTGTACCTGAAGCGTAGCTATTATTCATCGCATTTATAAGACTTTGCGGAAGCTGATTCTTTTTGGTATAAAACAGTTCTTTCGCCTGTGCATACGTAAAACATACAGTATTGATACCGCATAATTTTGAAGCGTAACCACTATTCGGATATGAACTGCTTTTTTCCACAATCATCTGGAACTTTGGTACATAATAGACCTTGTCACATTCTATCCAAAGGTTGTTTGCAGTGATATTTTCAAGGGCATTTTTAAAGTCTTTTTTAAATTCCTCAAAAAGTGTTTTTACTTTGTCAAGAATGATTTCGGATTTTGCCATCGGCGTCATCAATTTATATAATCTGCTGTCGGTGCTGATGTGTGTTATTGTCTTTGAAGCTTCTATATTTCTGTTGTTTATCATAGTTTTTTCACTCCTGTAATTTTATCTTTCCGCTTTCACGACTGTTTTTCTGACAATTTTTCCTGTGTTTGCCGAAACGTAGCCACGAAGCTGTATTTCTCTTACAATGCCTTGTGCAGAGCTGTTATAACCGCAAATGTGACGGCTGTCGTCATAGCGTATGCCCGTATTGTCCTCACTCCATACATACAGCGGTTTTTCCGCCGACTCATTCAGCAATTCAAAGAAATAGCCGAATATATCTCTCAAAACGCTGATATCCTCACCGTTAAGCAAAAGATATTTTGTATGGTCCCAAAGCATTTCAAGATTGCCGTACTGTGAACATGACGATATAAATGCCATAATGCTTTTATCGCTGATGATATTGGATATCTGTCTTTTTATCCTGTCATCAAGATTTTTATATCTGTCGTACAGCTCAAAAGGCTCTTTGAAATAGCCTTTCAATTTATCCGAAACGGTCTTTGCTTTTTTGAATTCAGCCTTTGTTTCGGAAAGTTCGGATTCGAGTTCATCAAGTTCTTTTTTATTTGAGTTGTACTTTTCAAGTATGTCGTGGTTATAGCTTTTCAGGTTGGTAATATCTCTTTGTTTTTCATTGATTTGATTTTCGAGTCTGTCATTTTCCGCTGTGATTTTGTCAAGCTGACTCTTTAAAGAGATATTCTCATTTTCAAGTCTTTTATTTTCCTGCATGGCAATATTGAGCTGCCTTTGATGTTCTGCTGACATAATTTCCGAATTATCGGGAGTTTTATTTTTTTGTTTCAGCACCCTATTCAGTTTCTTGATAACATCTTCGTCATCAAGAAGTTTCATAAATCTGTACTTTAAGCTCAATTTGTACATCTCCTTATCAATATATAATTGTCATTGGCTTTTTCACCTGTACAGGTTCGGTTTTTTGGGGTTCGGGGGACTTTGCGGAAAGTTTGGAAAGCCTTTGTTTCATCAGTGACAGTATATTCTGATTGCTCATATCATCTGTATGAAAATAGGCTTTCACTATTTCAATACTGCCGATACCGTTCAGACACTGATAGGCAAAGGCAATATCCTGCATATCGGCATTAACGCCCGAAAGCACCTTTTCGCCATACAGGCGGTAATATCCTGACAAAAGAGTATTTCCGCCTGCAACGCTCTGCAATACATATCTTTGGTCTATCCTGTTGGAAACATCAGAAAACAATTCCTCTATTTTGCTGTAGTGTTTCAGAACGGCATTTTTGGCATATCTCGCCATTTCAAACAGAGTATCATCTTTCTCATTTTTCTGTATCACTTCCATCTGAAGATTTGTTCCGTCGGCAAGGCTTTCGGAAGTGATTTTCAGATATACATAATTGATTTCATCTTCCGCATTGACAGATAACGGCTTTGTCAAAACATATACTTCGCCGTTTATTTTCACGATTCCCTCACCGATACAGATCATATTATCCTGAATGTTTATGTGACAGCCTGTGATAATGCCGTCGCCGTATTCGGAATACAGGTTTCTGATGAATTCACGGGGGTAATCTCTCAATGCTTCCAGCATATGCTGTTTTAATATAAGACCTTTCTCAAAAACGGGTATGAACAAAATCAATCACCTTACTTTCTGCCGTCAAAAAATGTATTCTGCAAAATATCCATTTCAAACGAACAGAATTCCGCATTTCCTCTGTAGAGTTTCGCCTTTTCATCTTTATACACGGGGAGAATATCAAAACCCCATTTTTCTTTATCAAGAAATACAAAGATATATTTTTTGTTGGCAGGCATTTCGTCTATCATATCCTGAGATATTTTTCCTTTGGATATTCCGGTCAGTTCATCAAAGTTTGTCCTTGCAAAAGAGATATTTTCATATACATACTTGTACGGCTCACGGACATCTTTATCAATATTTCTCATGTGCAGATAGATTTCCCTGCCGGAATTGGTGATTCTTCTTCTTTGTGCAGGCTGATTCCAGTCAAAGCCCTGACAGAACATTTCTTTATCTTCCCCATTCTGATTCCTGATATAAACGGAAACAGGAATATTTCTTGTTTCATTCTGCAAAGTCACTTCAATATTGGATTTTTCCAGAGAATGAAGATACATGACAGCACCTTTCAGACAGGTCAGTTTCAGTTCTTCCGCTTCATTGCCCTTTGAATGGATACGACCGCTTTTAATTTTCTTGCCGGGAAGGAATTCTTTCAGAGCGTCCATGAAAATATTGATTTTCGAGGACTGTCCCGACAGCTTTATCTGACTGTAGGTATCAAGCTCATTGCTGTAGGAATCCGCTGAAGCACGGTTATTATAGAGAGGATTCAAAAACTTTCTGATAAGATAATATATATCCGCACGAAGAATTTTATCTATTTCCTTGGCATTGTATATGATATTGGGATAGCCCTGTTCTTTCAGAACACCGTTCTGCATAACGGATATTCTCCAGTTTTCAATTTTCTTGGTATGCAGATCGATATCATCCGCATCATTTTTCTGCTGGAACGTATATCTTGAAATAGATGTCCTGTAAAATTCCTTTTTCATCTCCTCAGCGAGCTTCCAGAGAAAATAGAAATTGTTCTTTATTTTATCATAGATTTCTTTAGGTTCATTTTCATGGTCTTTATATCTTGTAGGAATGACTTTTTCCGCTTTCTCATATTCCTTATCGAGTATTTTATATACTTCTTCATAGCGTTCCTTGACTCTTATATCATTGTCATCACCGATTTCTCCCTCGATATATGAGAAAATGGAATTGATATCCTGTTTGATGATATCATCAACATTGACTCTTTTTCCGTTGAGCTTGTGGGCGTACACGATTTTCATATACTGCATGATACGATAGGTGATATTATTTCCGCCGAAATTCACATCGCCGTTCATATGCTGTGTCACTATGTCAAGATTGATAATGCCGTCTTCATCTTTTTCTATTTTATATCTGCATGAGGCAAGATCGGACGTACCTCCGCCGCAGTCTATGATCAAAGCCTTTTCCTCCCGGTCATTATTGTAATTGCCCGACTGTATCTGATTGTTGATAATACTGAACAGTACGGCGATACCTTCATCAATGGCATTTTTCTGTTCAAGGACATATCCGTTTTTTTCAAGAATTTCCGCATACAAGCCCAATACTTTTTCCTTGAGTTTCACGGGGGCGGATATATGCACATTTCTGAATCTGCATTTGAACTGATTCTGAGCATTCTTTATCACAAACATCAGATACTTTGAAATAATTTCCTTACGGCTCACAACCGCCTTGTTGCCTTTGGAATCCTTGATTTCTTCATTGACATCTATATTGGAAGTCCAGCGTTTAATTTCCATAAAGCAGCTTGCCTGCGGGCAATAGTTATCTTCTTTGACTTTCCTTGCCGCATCATAGCCGAAAGAATATATAATATCATTTTTATCGCTGCAGTCCTCCACATAAACGATTGTCGGCACGATACTGCTGAACGATACCATATCCGAACCGTCATCTTTGTCATGCACAATGAATTTCACGATATTTTCGGAATTCAGTGCGACATTCCCGTTGATAACGGCAATATTTGAAATATTATCCACATAGGAATCATCAAGAAAACACCCTGCCGTTGTATTCGATGTACCGAAATCTATGCAGATATGTGTGGAAGCAGTCACAAGCTCCTGACAGTTCACCTCAACAGGCACTTTATACTGCTGCATATCCATTCCCAGAAAAGCAAAATAATATTTGGAGCTTTTATTGTTCATAATAAAAAGTTCCCTTGCGTCAGCCGTCAGGATATACTGCTGTTTGCCGTCAATGACAACGGATTTCAGCCTGAAAAGACCTGCAAGGTCATTCTGACCGTTGACAAGTACGACTGTATCAAAAAACCTTATTTTCTCCAAAGTAACATACAGTCTGTCACGTTCCGTAATATCAAGACCGTCAAAAATATCTATCTTGTTCGGTACAGAAATATGATGTTTTTCCGTAAGAGAAGAAAATTCCACTTTCGCTGTATAATCTTTATTATTTTTTTCCTTTTCTGCAACAAGCTTTACACCGTTTTTTCCATTGAGTTCATTGATTATTTTTTTCCAGCCGTGCATTTTTTCATACTCTCCTTTATCTTCAGATACTGTCTGCT
>Ga0310695_10015736_pt1 | contig 10029 bp, 8 predicted proteins | sample RumenRJG_04DNA_FD_203882 | JGI IMG/M metagenome (GOLD analysis project Ga0310695, IMG submission 203882) | Bovine rumen microbial communities from Lethbridge, Alberta, Canada - RJG_04 (v2) (version 2) | ecosystem: Host-associated > Mammals > Digestive system > Stomach > Rumen | place: Canada... | reverse complement strand
CTGCACTCACCACAGACAGCATCCAAGACTTGCTCAAGCCTCTCAGACAAAAGGCAGAGGAGACAGATGACAGACAGCTTCATATTGACTTCAAATTTGATTAACATATATTAAGAGACACTAGTGGGCGGGCATAATGGGTTGTGGATATTTGATACAAGCTTTATATCTTACAGACAATAAAATAAGGAAAGATGTTGTAATAGAATGTTTGCGCCAATCTCTTTTATCTTTAGATGCAATAAAAATACTTGCTATAGAGAATAAAATGCTGTATAAGGATTATAAATTACCTTTGGTTCAGATAATAAATTTTATTTATTTCTACGAAGTATTTAACTCTATAACTCTTTTACAGCCGATGAAAATGGCATTTGATGAGTTATATGAGCGAATGAATAAGCTAGTTGAAAATGGTGATAAACGTGCTTTGGCTGAGGCGTCAGGCATTGCTTATAACTTGGTAGAGCTAGCTTTTACCATGGACTCAAAACGCGTCGGTTCTCAAAAGGAACTCGAAACAGTCATAAGTTCAGATTTTATACTTAAAGATCCAAGCCTTCTACTCTTAACGGATTTTTCTATGGCATTATTAGGTAAGACAAAGTATGAAGGATTCAGAAAAGAATTGCAAAAAAATGTTTCAACACTAGCACCTGCTATTCGACAGATCATTGACCAGCCAATTCAAAAGCTTCGATTCACTTCACTTGATACAGTTAATGCACAAAGGAAAATAAAGTTGTTGGTAGAAGGAAAAACTGATGCGGAAATTATGTCACATGCATTTTCTGTCTTAACAGGTGGTTTTATGCCGTATTGGTCAATACAGCAAAGTGGACGCAAAAAAGATACGGGTTCTGCTGATGAAGTTAAGGAAACCATATTACATTCCTATCCTTTATTGGATAAAGACGATATAATCATTGGAATTGTTGACCATGACAATGCAGGCTTATCTGCCTATGGCTATTTGAAGAATGATTTTGAAGAAAAAATTCATAACACATGGAAAAAACATCATGACGGAGAAGTCCATATGGTTTGCCTTCCTGTTCCTGGCGAGATGGATTTTTATCTAAAAACTCGACAAGAGGACAACTATTTTGAAATTGAACATTATTTCGGACATGACTATCTTCTGTCTAAAAATGTAATACGTAAAACTGAAATACCAAATATATACCAAGTAAACGATGGACGCAAGGCAAACTTCTCCAGAGAAATGAACGATGTAGAAGATCCTCATGTATTTGAACATTTCTTGCATTTGTTCAAACTAATTGACAAAATTACTGGAGTTGATGTGTCATATGTCATTTAGTCACTCACTTCATCATTATACCATAATGTTCGTACTTGTTAAGCACGAAGAAAGGAATATATAGAAAAGGACAAGAAAGAACAGGAAGAGCATCACACGGATGCTTCTCGATATTTGTTGATTGATAACATTAAGGATGCTTATGGCGTTCCTTATTTGTACCAAAGCCTCTGTAAGTCACTGATAATCAGTAGTGGCTAACTTTGAGGAGGTCAAATGAGACGCATAAGTAAAGACATAACAAAACACTATCAAATGGCGTGTAGCTCAATGAGTTACACGCCATTTGCTTTTTATGGGCCCGTTCCTGTTTCCTTCCCTACGACCCACAGGCATACATTAACCCTAAATACTCGGAATATGTCAAAGAAAATATTTTCCGCCCAAGAGTGGGAGAATGCCCCTTCTAAAAAGAACTCCCCTGACAAGTCGTCTCCTATTTCCAGTTACAGCTCTTCATCTGACGTACAGTCACGAGTAGAGGAAATAATCTCTGAGATAGAGTCTAGGGGACTTGACATCGCACACAGTTACGACGAATGGGTAAAACTGGGATTTGCTCTAGCCTCAGAATTTAAAGAAATGGGAAGAGAGTACTTCCACAGGCTCAGCAGATTGCACCCTGACTATGAATTCAATACCACTGATAAGCAGTACAACAACTGCCTAAACAGTAAAGGAAGTGGAGTGGTGTTCTATAAATTAAAGTGTTAATAATTAATGATTTATTTGCTCGATTCAAGGAAAAGTCGTACCTTTGTGGTATAAATCAGACGAAAAGATGGATAAACTGACAATATACCGCAAGCCGATGGGCGAAAACCTGTTTGAGGAGGAGTTCACAGTCGAAGCTCTCTCGCAAATGGGCAATCCCCTGGAGCGACTTTCCTCACTGGTGGACTTCGAGATGTTCCGTCCAGTTCTTGAAGAGGTGCTGCTGACCAAGGAGTGCAAGACTCCTGCTGGCCGCAAGCCATGGATGTTTATGACCTTAACGGCAGGAAACAGTCTGCTGTAAATTTCAAGAAAGGAATTTATATCATCAACGGTAAAAAGTATCTCGTAAAATAAAAGCATCATGATGAGACCGGTAAAGACTGTATTCGTTGCCATGCTGGCATTGGTCCTGGCATTGGACGCCGGAGCTGTGGAGCGCAAGAAACTCAATTTCAACGCTGATTGGCTGTTGTGTGTAGGCGATGAGCCAGAAGCCACCAAGTCCACTTTCAACGACAACCAATGGAAACGGGTGACGCTACCATACGCCTTTAACGGTGACGAGGCTTTCCGCAAGGACATCGTCGATCTGACCGACACCATCTGTTGGTATCGCAAGCACTTCAAATTGCCCAAGGAAGACTTGCAAGGCAAAGTGTTCATTGAGTTTGAAGGTGTGCGCCAAGGGGCAGACTTCTACCTGAACGGCCATCACTTAGGCTTCAGCGAGAATGGTGTGATGGCCTGTGGCTTCGACTTGACACCATACATCAAGGAGGGTGAGAATGTGCTGGCTGTGCGTTGCGACAACAGTTGGACGTACCGCTCCCGCGAGTATGACAGCCGCTACCAGTGGAACGACCGCAATTTCAATGCCAACTACGGAGGCATCCCCAAGAATGTCTATTTGCACATCACTGACAAACTCTACCAGACGTTGCCGCTTTACTCGAATCTCGGCACAACAGGTACCTACGTCTATGCCACAGACTTTGGTTATTCATGGCCTCGTCATTTGAACAAGCGTGTGGCGACAATCCATGCTGAGAGCCAAGTGAAGAACGATGACAGCAAGCCTCGCACCTTCCGCATGACGATGTGCTTGCGCGACCGTGAAGGCAAAATGCAATTCTATACTGAGTCAGAAGTCGTCACCCTGCAACCTGGCGAGACCACCACTCTGCATGCCGCCAACACGACTACAGGCGATTTGCACCTGTGGTCATGGGGGTATGGCTACCTCTACACTGTCGAGACTTCATTGGAGGAGAATGATGAGTCTTTTGACCAAGTGATAACTCGCACAGGTTTTCGCAAAACAGAGTTCAAGGATGGCAAGATATGGCTCAACGACCGTGTGCTGATGGTGCATGGCTATGCCCAGCGCACTTCCAATGAATGGCCTGGAGTGGGCCTCTCCGTTCCCGCCTGGCTCAGCGACTACTCCAATGGTTTGATGGTGGAGTCGGGTGCCAACATGGTGCGGTGGATGCACGTCACCCCCTGGAAACAGGACATCGAGTCGTGCGACCGCGTTGGACTGCCCCAAGCCATGCCTGCAGGTGACGCGGAAAAAGATGTGGATGGTGCACGTTGGGAGCAACGAAAGGCCCTGATGCGCGATGCCATCATCTACAACCGCAACAACCCATCCATCCTCTTCTATGAGAGTGGAAACGAGAGTGTCAGCCGTGATCATATCATGGAAATGAAGGCCATCCGCGACCAGTATGACCCTCACGGAGGACGCGCTGTCGGCAGTCGCGAGATGCTCGACATCGACGAATCGGAGTATGGTGGTGAGATGCTCTATATCAATAAGTCGAAGAAGCATCCTATGTGGGCGATGGAATACTGTCGTGACGAGGGGTTGCGCAAGTACTGGGACGAGCAGAGTTATCCCTACCACAAGGAGGGCGACGGTCCTCTCTATCGCAATCAGCCAGCACGGGAGTACAATCACAATATGGACCAGTTTGCCGTTGAGATGGTTCGTCGCTGGTATGACTATTGGCGTGAGCGTCCAGGTACAGGCACACGCGTTTCATCGGGTGGTGTGAAGATTGTGTTCTCCGATACCAATACCCACCACCGAGGTGAGTCGAACTACCGCACAAGTGGCGTCACCGATGCTATGCGTATTCCAAAAGATGCTTTCTTCGTGCATCAGGTGATGTGGAACGGCTGGGTGGAGCCAGAGACTCCAAAAACCTATATCATCGGTCATTGGGACTATGATGCGTCTGTTGTCAAACCTGTGTATGTGGTTTCCACTGCCGATTCCGTGGAACTGTTCCTGAATGGACGTTCGTTGGGCAAGGGCAAACAGCGTTACCGTTACCTTTTCACATTCGAGAATGTTCCTTTTGAACCTGGGACCCTTGAAGCCGTTGCTTCCGATGGCAGTCGTTACAAACTTGAAACAGCAGGTGAACCCTATCAATTGAAACTCACGGCAATGGAGAACCCCGCGGGCACGAAGGCCGATGGCGCTGATATGGTGCTGTTTCAGGTGGAGGTGTTGGATAAGCAGGGCAGGCGTTGCCCACTCGATGACCGGATGGTCAATTTCGAGTTGAAGGGCGAGGCGCAGTGGATTGGCGGTATTGCCGTGCGCAACAACCAGTCGCTCCAGCGGCCCGACGACAATCGTCCGGAAGGGCTCCTCGATGCGGCTGCCACGAAGAACATCTCTGACAACTATGTGGGTGCGACATCTCTTCCTGTGGAATGTGGTGTGAACCGTGTCTTGGTCCGCACAACCACCAAGGCTGGAGTCATTCGTCTTACAGCCCAAGCCGAAGGACTGACGAAGGCTGAGATAAAAGTGAAAACGAAAAGAGTGAAAAGTGATGATCTCCTTCTACAACTCTCGCTGAAGGGTAGTTTGGTACGTGGGGAAACTCCTCTTACCCCTTCCTATACAGAACTGGCAAGCGGGGTGAAAATAGTTTCAGCCAAGGCTGGTTATGACTCAGACCATGCTTCCCGCAGTTTCGATGACAACGAACTCTCGGAATGGAAGAACGACGGTCGTCTTTCCACGGCTTGGATTACCTACAAACTGGAGCGTGAGGCTGTCGTCGATGACATCTGCATGAAACTCACAGGATGGCGATTGCGCAGTTATCCCCTTGAGATTTATGCCGGCCAGACACTCATTTGGAGTGGAGAAACAGAGCGCAGCCTTGGTTATGTCCATCTGAAACCCATCCAACGAATAACAACCGACGAAATCACTGTCCGTTTGAAGGGTGCAAGTAAAGATGAAGATGCCTTTGGCGGTATTGTGGAAGTCACTGAACCCGCAGCAGGAGAACTCGACCTCTTCAAGGCTAAACAGGGCGGCGATACCAAAAACGAGCTCCGCATCGTAGAGATAGAATTCTTAGAAACACTATAGAAATATTAAGGGGTATTCATCGGAAATACCAAAAGCGCTTTTTTGCGGTTGTCAAAACTACAGAGGGGGTTGCCCACATAGCACAGCGCACCGTTGGTGGTGATGTAGCCGTCGATGAGATGCTCAATGGCTCCGAGGTTGGTAATGATAAGCGGCGGACGACCGGTCACGATATACACCCGCGAGCCGTTGGCCTTCGCTTGTGTCAACGCGTGAACGGTGGAAGGCGGAATCTCGTGGGTCTTGAAACTCACGAGCGTGCCGTCAATGTCGAAGAATAAAGCGTATCTCTGATTCATAACTGCGCGTTACATTCTCCGAAGAAGGTTGTATGTCGATTGAACTTGTATGGGTACTTGCATGGGTACTTGTATGGGTGTTATTCTCGTCATCCTTATACCCAATCAGCATATATCGATTCTTACTGTAACAATCAGCTTCTCAATATCATATTGACTGAGAGAGTTTTCTTGGGGGGCTCGCGATTTGCGACAACCTTTATAGTTTCGTCCTCTTTCTTCTTGCTTTTTTGCCTTATATTCTTATAACGTTTTTAATTTCTGTTCTATTGCTCAATTCAGCATCTTCTCTCTTCCTTCAGACATCTTAAATGTGATATCAATTTCGCATCTGCAGGCAGCCACTTTACACTATTCAAATCATCCTTAGTGAGCCACCTTGCTGCCTCATGCTCATTCAGATGCAGAGAATCTGTCATCAGTGAACAAAGATAGCAATGCATGGTAAGATGAAACTGCGGATAGTCGTACTCCACCGTACAAAGGAACTGGTCCACGCACCTGTCCCTGTGGCACCTTTATTTTGGCTCCCCCCTATTTATCAGAATTTAGTCGTCGATAAGGCATTTGCCTGTCATTTCCTCGGGTTGTTGCAGTCCCATGATGTGGAGAATGGAAGGAGCCACGTCGGCTAAGACGCCGTTTTGCACCTTCGCGTTCTTGTTAGATGTCACATAGATGAAAGGAACTGGATTGACGGAGTGTGTAGTGTTGGGCGTGCCGTCGGCATTGAGGGCATGATCTGCGTTGCCGTGATCGGCGGTGATGATAGTTTCGTAGCCCATCTTCGTGGCTGTTTCCACCACTTCGTTCAAACACTTGTCAATTGTCTTCACTGAAGTTTCAATGGCAGTATAAACACCTGTATGGCCCACCATATCGCTGTTGGCAAAGTTCACCACTATCCAGTTGTACTTGCCGCTCTTGAGCGCCTCTACAAGTTTGTCCTTCACTTCGAGGGCCGACATCTCGGGTTTCAAATCGTAGGTAGCCACCTGGGGTGAGTTCACCAAGATGCGATCCTCGCCCTCGAACGGCTCTTCACGCCCGCCATTGATGAACGAGGTGACGTGGGCATATTTCTCAGTCTCGGCAATGTGTAACTGTTTCAGACCCTTGCTGGAGATATATTCGCCGAGAGTGTTATGCAGATTATCTTTTGGAAAAAGGATGTGTACACCAGTAAAAGTATCGTCGTAGGGCGTCATGCAGTAGTATTGCAGATTGGGGATGGTCTGCATGCCCTGCTCCGTCAAATTCTCCTGTGTAAGCACGATGGTTAGCTCCTTGGCGCGGTCGCTGCGGAAGTTGAAGAAGATGACCACATCGCCCTCCTTGATGCAGCCGTCGACGTTGCTGTTAACAAGCGGTTCCATAAACTCATCGGTGTTTTTATGCTCCTCCGTATGGGAGTCGTAGCACGACTGTACGCCCTCCACCATGTCGGCCACCTGACGCCCTTCACCATGTACAAGCAAGTCGTAAGCCAGTTTGATGCGATCCCAGTGCTTATCGCGATCCATAGCGTAGTAACGGCCAATGATAGAAGCGATTGCACCTACCCCAACCTCATCCATGTACTTCTGCAAGTCGGCGATAAAGCCCTTGCCCGACCTTGGGTCGGTGTCGCGACCGTCCATAAAGCAATGTACATAGCAGTTTTCAATATCATAGGTTTTGGCGATGTCGATGAACTTCAGCAGATGGGCGAATGATGAGTGTATGCCGCCAGTGGAGGTCAAGCCCATCAGATGAACGCTCTTGCCGTTAGCCTTTGCATAGCCGAAAGCCGACTTGACCTCGGGGTTCTCTACAATGGAGTTGTCGGCACAGGCGTGGTTAATCTTCACAAGGTCCTGATAGACTACGCGTCCAGCACCAATATTAAGGTGTCCTGTCTCCGAGTTTCCCATCTGTCCGTCGGGAAGCCCCACGTACTCACCAGAAGCCTGCAACTCGGTGTGCGGATAATTGGCTGTCAAATAGTCGATGTATGGCGTGGGGGTGTGATAAATAACGTCACCCTCGCTCTTATCGCCGATGCCCCATCCGTCGAGAATGACCAGGAGTGCCTTTTGGGCCTGACCATCATCATTAGCGGCAGGATAATCGGCAATAGCTGACGTACATGCTATGAACATGCTTGCGACGTAAATGAGGGTGGCGGCGAGCATCCAATTAATTAGTCTTTTCATAATTAAACAGTTATCTAATGTATCTTATTGAACATCCGTATTTTCTCCAGCATGGCTGCAGCCCAAGCAGCGTCGCCTGGCATCTGGTAGCGGAAATATCCGGCTACTAGCTGTCAGGGGACTAGCTGTCAGGGGACAGTCCCTTGACAGGCACGAATCAAGAGCATATGGTAGTTTTAGATCATTATATAGGGCCATATACCTTTTTGTCTATTATTTGATAATAGTCATACTCTACCACCAACCTTTTTCATCATTATTCTCTGACCAGCGGTCCATGCCGTTATCATTAGAATCGTCTTCAGATGCGGGATCCCATCCTCGCATGTTGTCGTCATCGTAATCTTCGTCAAACATAATCTAATCCTCCCTAATATTAAAAGTTAGTATTGCTTTTTATCAAAAAAGATATGCCATAATATGGTACCAATAAATATCGATGGCAGAAACCACCATGGAGTAATGCACCATGCAATGAATAAAAATAATATGATCCAAACCCATAAACCCAACATAAGCCAATCACTTTAATAGTTTCATACTGCAAATATAAACATTGAGGTGTTGCAAAACTTGCAACACCCCCTATAAATTTAATATCTTTTAAGGAAAACTAGACCAGAAAATCGTCTTACAATAAAAAGTCCCCAAATATTTGGAACTTTCAAATATACTTTGTATCTTTGCACCGTCAGAACGTAAGTTTTGGCTATCCGGGTAGAATCCCGCGTGGGGTAAGGCTTTATCGATACTGCCCATTTAAAACCACCTTCGGGTGGTTTTATTTATTTTCGGAAGCTATTAATCATCATTTTGAATAATTTATGTAAAACAGAGCCTCCTCTATAGATTGACATTTTGTAAAAATCTGGATATGATGTCCCCAGGGAATCTGACCAAAGAAAGTTGGCATCTTCAATTCGTCAACAGCGTGTTGACGATTTAAGATTTTCAGCGATTTCTGCAAGTTTTTAGCGCAAAATCAGCGCAAAACAGCTAATCAAAGTAGATTGTAACGCCTTCAATCCATGTGGTATCTAACATAATAGTAGTGCCTGGTGAGGGCTTTTCCGGGTGATTTTGATGCCGAAAGTGTGATAAAGCGCGGTTAGTGGTGTGGGCATTGATACATCATTTTGGGTGATAAGCGCAAAGCTAGCAGCGCTGTTTTAGACAGCGACTAGATATAACTTGCTGATAATCAAATAATTAAAGCAGTACAGAATACAGAAATACAGAATACAGTTTTTTTGGCGAGGGTATCATTCGAAGTAGCAGAAAATGTGTATAATATTTTTACTATATATATAATATATATATTATATATATAGTAATATTAATCTTGCACCCGTTAAGTGCTCCCTAGAAAACTGTATTCTGTATTTCTGTATTCGCTAGGTGTGAAAAAAATATTTTCCACGTGTGGGCGCAAATGTGCTCTCGTGTTTTAACAATTCATTAACAATTGTATTTTGGATACCTCGCCAAAAAGTCGTACCTTTGCATTGTCAAAATTAATGGAGACACAGAGAGTAAATAACAACATTATTAACAACACAAAAATTAAACTAAACAATTATGGCACTAAAAGTTAAAGCACAGGAAAAGTTGCAGAAGATTGGCACTCACGCAGGCAAGTACCGCTATGTGATGATGCCGGAGATTTACACCTCGCTCTCGCAGGACAAAGTGATCAAGGAGGCTGCTCTGCGCAGCGGTGTGAGCAAGGGTATCATGCAGGCATGCTGGGATGCTGCAGGCGAGGTAATCAAGGCGTGGGCCACAGAGGGTCACTCGGTAGCGCTGCCTGGTCTGGGAACCATGCGATTCGGTCTGCGAGCAAAGTCGGTGGCTACTGCCGACGAGGTAAAGGCTGGACTGATCAGCACCCGCCGCATAGTGTTCACCCCAACAGTCGACCTGAAGGACGAGCTGGCTAATACCGCCATCCAGATTACCTGCTACGACCGCAGCGGCAAGGAGGTGAAGCGAGTAACGAGTTCTGACCCAGGTACAATCGAGGATCCTGAGAATCAGGGTGGAAATCAGGGTGGAAACACCAGTGGTGGTGGTAGCACCCGAACCGACGAC
>Ga0310695_10015735_pt1 | contig 10030 bp, 7 predicted proteins | sample RumenRJG_04DNA_FD_203882 | JGI IMG/M metagenome (GOLD analysis project Ga0310695, IMG submission 203882) | Bovine rumen microbial communities from Lethbridge, Alberta, Canada - RJG_04 (v2) (version 2) | ecosystem: Host-associated > Mammals > Digestive system > Stomach > Rumen | place: Canada... | reverse complement strand
TAAGAACAAGCCTCGCGCCAGAGGGCGGCCGAAAACAAGAGGTGACCCCCGGGCGGGACCCGGCAGACTGACCTGAAGTCAGCCATGGGAAAGGGAGCCGCGCTAAACCCGCGCCCCTCCGAAAGAAAGAGGACCCGCCCGGCGGAACGCCTCAAACCGAATGTGTAAAAAGCTCCGGTAGAAATCGAAAGGAGGATTTCAAATGAAGCACAAAGCATACAAGCGCATCGCGGCTTTGGTTCTGGTGCTGATGCTCGTCTTTGCGCTCTCTGCCACCGCTTTCGCGGCGCAAGAGATGGATAGCAGCGGCGTCGTGGGAAGTACGTCGGCATCGCTTGATAAAACCCTGAATATTCCTGTAAAGCTCAAGGTTTACAATCCTGAGACCGTCAATGTCTATGCTCCGAATATCACCTATACATTTACTGTGGCAGCAGGCTCTGATGGAAAAGAAATCACCGACAGTGATGGCGTCAAGGCAAAGACCAAAACAGCTGCCGTTCCCACTTATGCGAGTACGCTCAGTTGGACGAGTGCATCTACTCTGGTCGGCGCTTCCAGCAGCGGGGATGATTCTTCGACTGCAAACGTGCAGAATCTTGCCTTGGATTTTTCCGGCGTAACGTTTGGTGCTGCCGGCGTATACCGTTATACCATCACGGAGAGTGCGACCTATACGGGCACCGGTGTGACCGCCGGTGAGACTGGTTTGGACACTGCGGATAATACGAAGCACGTCCTGTATCTGGATGTTTATGTCAAGGATGACACCGCCGCCGGCGACACCATATACGGTTATGTGCTGCACACTGCCGATGATGAAACAACGACTTCGTCTACCAAGGTCGGCTGCTTCGAAGATGAGTATTATACCTCCAATCTGAAAGTTACCAAGACGCTGGTTGGCGATGCGGCAAAGAATACCAATCAGTTTCCGATGAATGTGGCGTTTGATGCAAGCTCCATCACTGCGGGCTTCCATCTGGTCACCAGAAAAACGGGTACTAACGCTACTGTGAGCACTCTTGCGGACAAAACCTACACAGATGCGGCCGCGGCTGTCGCCAACGGCGCCACCACCAACTACATCGAATATGTGGGCATTCCGACTGGTGTTACTTTTACCGTGACCGAGACCAATAACGTCCAGGGTACAACCTACAATGCTCAGTATGCGATCGATGGAGGCACAGCGAGCACGGCAGTTCCGAAGTATTATAATGAAACGTTGGCAGCAACCACTACGACTGTTGCAGAGAATACGGCTCATACGGTTGCTTTTACCAACACCCTGGCACTTATTTCCCCGACTGGTGTTGTGCTGCGTGTTGCACCTTACGTGTTCATGATGGCTGCCGGCATATTCCTGCTTACCCTGTCCCGCCGTCGCCGCCACGCGGCAGAGGACTAAGGCCCTTTTGAGGAAAACGGCGATCTGAATGATCAGCGATTCCCATCTTCCGGGAGGACGGCCTGAACAGCTGTCCTCCCGGGAAATCATCGGCGAACAGCCGATAGGCGCCCCTGAGCACATCAGAGGCGGCTATGAACTGTCCGCGGTTTATGACATGCATTCGGTATCTACTATGCAGAGGCAGGGAAGACCTATGACAATGCAAAGCGAAAAACAATACGATCCGGAGACTCGCGAGGAAGCCGCCGAGAAGATGAAAAAGAAGCTCAAGCGCTCCGAAAAGTCTGTAAAGGATTACCAGTATTTTATTATACGGCTGTTTGTATTCCTGCTGGTGCTGTGGATCCTGTTCTTCCAGATCGTGGGTCTGACGCATATGCCCAGCGGAGATATGGCACCGCGGCTCGATGCGGGCGATCTGGTGCTGTTCTACCGCCTGGATAAAAACGTGAAGGCTCAGGATGTGATCGTGATCGAGAAGGTCACGCCGGACAGTGACGGCGAAAAGGCTCTCTTTATCAGCCGCGTGATCGCAGCGGCCGGTGATACCGTGGAGATCACAGAGGACGGGCACGTGATCGTCAATGGCAACAGCCTGATCGAATCCAACATCTTTTCTACTACGCAGCCCTATAAGGGCTATACCGAATATCCCTTGACCCTGGGCAAAGGCGAATGCTTCGTTCTGTCAGACGCCCGCAGAAACTGCGAGGACAGCCGGTATTTCGGACCCGTTGCCCGGAAAGAGATCCAGGGATCGGTGATCACCATCGTACGCCGCAACAATCTGTGATCTGTTGAAAGAGCACGTATAATCTATCTGAAAGGGGGGAACGCATATGGCATATGAGGGGCAGTCAAGAACTGTAGAAGAGGCGGTTGAAGAAGCATCGGCCCCATCGAAGAGCAGCTGGAACGGCTTGCTGAACAAACTTGTCGGCGCGGGCAACAGCCTGATCTCGGTGCTGTCCACTTTGCTGGCCGCGTTCCTGATCCTGTACTCCGGTTATGTGCTCTATGATACTTTCTACATCCAGGATCAGGCGTATACCAGTGCATTGGAACTGGCAGAAAAGTACAAGCCGAGCATGGAAGATATCGTCGACGGGAATGTACCCCCCGCACCGAACAGCGTATCCTTAAGCACGCTCAATGAAGACTATCGCTCCTGGCTCACAATTTATGGAACGCAGATCGACTATCCGGTTGTCCAGGGACAGGACGACGTTTTTTACGCCACGCATGATGTCTACGGCAATACCGCGCTGACAGGAGCCATCTATATGGCCGCCGCCAGCAGCGGAGATATGTCGGATACCTACAATATCATCTATGGCCACCATATGGACAACGGCGCCATGTTCGGCTCTCTGGATGACTTTCGGGGAGAGGCGTATTTCAACAGCCATAAAACAGGGGTGCTGGTGTCCGGCTCCGGCGTCTATGATCTGTATGTTTTCGCGGTTTTGGATACTGACGCATACGATGGTATGGTCTATACAGTGGGCAACCGGGATATCCCTGAAATCGTCAATTACCTGCGAGAGGAAGCTGTTCAGTTTGATGAGGCTTCTGCCAGCCAGGCTAAGCGAGTCGTGGCGCTGAGTACCTGTGCCGATGCGGTCTCTGACGGTCGGCTGTTGGTCTTCGCCAGGATGGAGCCGCGCAGCTTCAGCCTCGAAGCGGAAGGCTATTCCGGCGTATATGACGGAGGCGAACACGGACTGGGCAAGCTGACAGTGACCGGCTCTGATGGCGAGAATATCGCGGGAAGCAGCACGATCGAGTATTGGACACAAGCGACAGGGTGGACTACCGAGAAGCCTGTCATAAAAAATGTAGGGGATGTGCAGGTCCGCATCCGTGTGACCAACCCCGCTTATGGCGGCACCCAGGAGAAAACGGTCACGCTGCATGTGGATCCTCTAAGTGTAACGGTAGCTGCTGTGGCAGACCAGAAGGTCTATCAGGATACCGATCCCGCTTTTGCAGTCGAGCTGATCAACGATGCCACCGGGAAGGTCATTGCCCGCAGTGTGAGCGTGAACGGCGCCGGGACGCTCAAGACCCCCTGGGGAGATGTGATCACCTATACCGTCAGCCGGCCGCGCGCAGGCCGGGATGAAAATGTCAACACCTATTCCAGCGCAATCATTCCCACCGGTGGAAGAAGGCAAGGCAACTATATCGTCAGCTATCGCCCAGCTGATTTTGAAATCACCAATGGCACGCTGGCGCTGCGGGTGGAAGGGTATACCGGCGTCTATGATGCGAACGCCCATGAGCCGACGGTGCGGCCCACGGTGAGGAACGGCACCACCATTTCCTACAGCCTGGACGGCGGCAGAACCTGGACAGTGGCCAGCACCGACGGCGGGGTGACCTGGATCAACAGACTGCCCAGCATCACCAATGTGGGCGAACAGAGTATCGTGATCCGGGCGACCAACCCCAACTATGCGACCGTGCAGCAGACGGTGACCTTGCGTGTGACGCCCAAGCAGGTGACCGTAACGGCCAACCCAGCCAACAAAACGGACGGGGAGGACGATCCTGTATTCACGGCTACGGTGACCGGCGTCATCGACGGTTTCCAGATCGTTTATACTGTGACACGACCCAATGCGGACAATGAGACCGAGCCGGGCGTATATCCCGATTCCATCGTTCCGGTAGGCGCGCAGCTGCAGGGGAACTATGTGGTGACTTATGTGCCGGCGCAGTTCCAGATCACCGCTGCGGCCCCCGAAGAGATCGAGGATGTCCAGCCTCCTTTGGCGCAGTTTTTCAACCAGTTCCAGCCCACCGGCGGCTCCCATGGCACCCGGGCCTGGGCTCTGGTCAACCTGATCTGTGTCCTCGTAACGGCCTATCTGTTCCTTCCTCTGCTGCATCTGCGGGAGAAGTTGGGACGGCCGAAGACGATGCGCAGCTTCAATGAAGCGAAGGAAGAACTGCGAAATCGCACAGATCTTTCTGCTGGGGAAGAAGCAGAGCGCAGGCGCATCGAGCAGGCTGCCCTGGAGGATCGGGCCGGGCGTGATGATCCCCGGCTGGGCGAGGTCACTGCGGAGGAATTCCGCGCTGCCGTTGAAAAGTTGTACTACCCGCTTCAGCGCTTCCTGCGCCGTTTCCGTACCGGCCTTGGACTGGAGTTGATCGATACGATCGCAGCGATTGTCGCCTTCATCCTGACCGAGGATATGCGTCTGCCCATGGTCCTGATCGATCGTTGGACGCCGCTGATGCTCTTGCTGCTGGCTGTGTGCTGGGTCGTCGATGTCCGGCTGCTGCGTTGCCGTGAGGCAGAACAGGAAGAGGAGCGGGAGACCGCCACAGTCTGAAAAGAACACATATCATAACAGGCATGAACCCGATCCTGCCCAAGGCAGGATCGGGTTCACACGTACTTATGTCGACTGATTATCAGGCTTTCTTTGAGGTTTCACCCGCTTTCCGGTTTTATTTTGTGTAATAACGGAAAAAGGCTTGACACGAGCGGTTTTCATTGTTACGCTGAGTCTGGGAAGGATTCCCAGCCAAACGGATAGATCATATTATTATATGATGAATAAAGAAAGGAGTACAGCACGATGAAAAAGCTTTTATCCTGGCTATTGGTCCTGGTGTTCCTTTGCAGCTTCTGTGGCGTACAGGCCTTTGCCGACGATGCAAATGAGATCTGCGGGAGCTATACGCTTTCCGGCATGGATGACGGAAGCGGAACAGATATGTCTCAGTATCTGCCGATGCTGGCAGCTATGGGCATGAGTGCGACGCTTGAGATCGGGGAAGACGGCGCCGCCACGCTGGACCTGTTTGGTGAGGTGGAAGAGTTTACTTTCAATTTTGAAAAAGGTGTTGCCGATGTGGATGGCACAGAGCTTGCCTATACCTATGAAGACGGCACGCTGACCTTCGGCGCCGATGGGATGACCATGACCTTCACAAAGGGTGATCTGCCGGAAGCCAAAGGAGAAGGGACCTTCGATTATTATGAGCTGGAGTCCTATGTGAATGAGAAAGGCGAAGATCTGAGCAAGGAAGCGGCTGCTGAGGCCAAAATCGATCAGACGCCGAGTCTGATGATTTTTGAGGCGGGAGACGCAGTCCTGGACTTCTATGGACAGAGCATGGATCTGGCGTTTGATTTTGAAAAGAATGTGTTTGTCGCTGAGGAGAAAGAAATCCCCTTTACTCTGGATAAAGAGGTGCTCAGCTTCCAGGACACCGAGGGCGCGACGCTCAGCTTCCGTCTGGCCGACCCGGGCTATGTGGGTCCCTACAGTCTGATCGCATTGGTTTCCGAGGAAGAAGGAGATATCACAGAACAGTTGGAGCTGCTCTCTTCCATGGGGCTGGCCCCCACGCTCAGCATAGATGAGGAGGGCAAGGGAACCCTGGACCTGTTTGGTGAGCAGACCGATATCCTCTTTGACTTTGAAGCCATGACAGCGCGGGCGGAAGACGATGATGAGACCGTAATGACCTTTACTTATGAAAACGGGATCATAACCTTTGAAGAAGAAGGCAATTCCATGACCTTTAAGCGCGTCATGAAACCGGCTGTTTCCCTTTCCGAGATGGAAGAGCTTTTTGCTTCCTGATTACAGCAGACAATAAAAAATGCCGCCCGACAGGGCGGCATTTTTTATGGTCCCATTAGATTCGTTTCCACTTGGCGCCGTGGGGGATATCGGTGACTTCAATCCCCGCGGCCTTCAGCTCGTCGCGGATCCGGTCGGCCTCGGCGTAGTTCTTGGCCTTCTTGGCGTCCTGCCGGGCCTGGATCTTGGCTTCCACGGAGGGATCGCTCTCGCCGGACTCGGATACGATGGTGAATTCCCCGGCTGTGACGGTCTGCTTTTTCAGCTCCTCCCGCTTGGCGTCGGCCTTGGCGATCAGGCTCAGACTCAGCACCCGGTCAAAGTCGGCCAGGACAGCCAGCTTGGTGGCGTCGTTGGTCTTATATTTGAGTACGTCGTACAAGGCGGTAACGGCCAGAGAGGTGTTCAGGTCATTATCCAGCGCGCCGGTGAACTTGGCCCTGAGTGCGTCCACAGCCGCCTGCTCAACCTCTCCGTCTCCGGGCTTGAGGGAGGCGATGCGGGCAATCAGCTTCTGGTAGCTCTGTTGGGCGTTGTCCAGGTTCTCCCAGGAAAAGACCAAGGACTTGCGGTAATGACTCTGCAGGCAGAAGAAGCGGTAGGCCAGGGGATCGTAACCCTTCTGTTCCAAAAGATCCACGGTCAAAAATTCGCCGCTGGATTTGGACATCTTTCCGGAAGTGGTGTTCAAGTGGAGGACATGCATCCACCAATTGCACCATTTGTGCCCCAAATAGGACTCGGATTGGGCAATTTCATTGGTGTGGTGGGGAAAAGCGTTATCAATTCCGCCGCAGTGGATATCCAGGTCTTCCCCCAGATGCTTCATGGAAATGCCGGAGCACTCGATATGCCAGCCGGGGTAGCCCACGCCCCAGGGAGAATCCCATTTCAGGGCCTGATCCTCAAACTTGGATTTGGTGAACCACAGCACGAAGTCGTTGCGGTTGCGCTTGTTGGTATCCTCCTCCACGCCTTCACGCACGCCTACATCCAGATCCTCGGCATTAAAGTCATTGAAGACATAGTAGCGTTCCAGCTTGGAGGTGTCAAAATACACATTGCCGCCGGCAAAATAGGCGTAGCCGGTGTCCATCAACTTGCTGATGATCTTGATATACTCGTCGATGCAGTTGGTGGCGGGTTCGACCACATCGGGCGTCTTGATGTTCAGCTTGGCGCAGTCGGAGAAAAAGGCGTCGGTATAGAACTTGGCGATCTCCATGACGGACTTGTTCTCGCGCTTGGCGCCCTTGAGCATCTTGTCCTCGCCCTCATCGGCGTCGGAGGTCAGATGGCCCACGTCGGTGATGTTCATGACGCGCTTGACATTATAGCCCACATAGCGCAGATACTTCTCCAGAATGTCCTCCATGATGTAGCTGCGGAGATTGCCGATATGGGCAAAGTGATACACGGTGGGGCCGCAGGTATACATCTTGACGATGTCGGGATGGTTGGGGACGAATTCGTCCTTGGTACGGGTTGCGGAATTATACAGCTTCATGTTTTACTTGGCTCCTTTGAAGACATCGATGTTTTTCATAAAATATTCGACCCCGGAGTACACCGTGGTGATCAGGATCAGCGCGTTGCAGATCCAGTTGAGGGCCTTTACCTGAGGGAATACCAGCATAGCGGCCAGACCGATCATGGTGACGGTGGTCTTGATCTTGCCGGACCAGGCGGCGGCGATGACGCGGTTTTGTTCTACGGCGATAAGGCGCAGGCCGGATACCGCGAATTCCCGGAACAGGACGATGGCCACCACCCAACCGGGCATCTGCCCGCGTTCGATGAAGTAGCACATGGCGGCCAGCACCAGCATCTTGTCTGCCAGCGGGTCCATGAATTTGCCAAAGTCCGTGATCTGATTATAGTGCCGGGCTATGTAACCGTCCAGCATGTCGCTGAGACTGGCAAGGATGAAAGCGGCCAGAGCCCAGCCCAGATGGCCGGAATAGGCCAGAACCAGAAACACCGGGATCATAATGATGCGGAATATGGTGATCTTGTTGGCTGTTGTCACGATCAAACCTCCTCCCCGTAAAGCATGCCGTCCTCGGCATAGGTGATGCGCACGTCGACGATCTCGCCCTCCTGGCCGCCGTCCACCAGGACCTGCCCATCGATCTCAGGAGAGTCGGCGTAACATCGGCCGGTCATTCGCTGCAGCTCTTCGTCATAGCTTTCGCACAGCACGCGGATGGTCTTTCCTACGAAGCTCTGGCAGAAGTCGTCCATGATGGGGGCCTGCAGCTGGAGGATCAGATCCGCCCGGCGCCGGGCCTCCTCTTCGTCCACATGGGGCATGGAGGCCGCGGGGGTCCCTTCTTCGGGGGAGAAGGGGAACACGCCCACACGCTCGATCCTCGCTTCCTGCAAGAATTCACAGAGCTCCTCAAATTCCGCCTCCCCCTCACCGGGCAGACCGGCGATCAGGCTGGTGCGCAGCACCAGACCGGGAATGCGCTCACGCAGCGTCTTAAACAGGCTGCGGATCTCATCACCGGTGCCTCTGCGGTTCATGGCTTTGAGGATCTTGTTATTGATATGCTGGATGGGGATATCCAGGTATTTTACGATCTTATCATTGCCCGCGATCTCATCGATCAGTTCGTCGTCAAACTGATCGGGATAGAGATAGTGGAGCCGGATCCATTCGACCCCGGGGATCTGCGCCAGCTCCCGACAGAGCCGGGCCAGACATCGCCTGCCGTAAAGGTCCGTGCCGTAGCGGGTGATATCCTGGGCGATGACGATCAGTTCCTTCACCCCGTGCTCCGCCAGGTCCCGAGCCTCCGCCAGTACGTGTTCCATACTGCGGGAGCGGTAGCGGCCGCGGATATAGGGAATGGCGCAGAAGGCGCAGAAATTGTTGCAGCCCTCGGCGATCCGAAGATAGGCCCAGGCAGGACCGGTGGAGACCACACGGGGGATCTCCTCCACGGGGCCGTTCTGGTCGGCAAACAGGCGCGCCTGACGGCCTTCCATCACAGCGTCCGCCGCCTTGACGATCTCGCCGAAGCTGCCCACGCCCAGCACCGCGTCGATCTCCGGAAGCTCCTCCTGGATGGAATCCCGATAGCGTTCCGAGAGACAGCCGGTGACGATCAGGCCGCCCAGACGACCTTCTTTTTTCAATTCCGCCATCTCCAATATATTGTCGATGGCTTCGCTTTTTGCGGCGTCGATAAAGCCGCAGGTGTTCACGATGACCAGGTCCGCCCCATCCGGATCGGGCACCAGCTTGTAACCGGCCTCATCCATCAGATAGAGCATCTGTTCACTGTTCACAAGATTCTTGGCACAGCCAAGAGAAATCAGAGCAAAGCTTGCTTCCATCAATACTCCTCGATTTGCGCCTGGTGCCTCCGGAGGGCGGAACGGATCTCCTCCCAGGAATAACCCCGGCGGTAGAGCGCGTTGCTGATTTTCTGGACCTGCGCCCGGTCCTGCGGATCCTTCAGACGGGAGGAGATAAACTTCTCCAGCTTGTCGTCGGGCTCGGGCATGGCCTCCATGGCATCGTCCCACAATTCCCGGGCAATGCCGCGCCGGCTGAGCTCCGAACGGACCCGCCCGGCACCGTAGCCTTTGGCCGCATAGTGGCGGGCTACGGCGGCGGCGTAGCTTTCGTCGTTGAGAAAGCCGTTCTCCTCCAGCCATTGGGCGCAGTATTCCGCCGTGTCCTCCGTCTCACCCTTCTGCAGCAGCTTGTCCCGCAGCTCTTTCCGGGACATGGCGCGGCGGGAGATCAGTTCCAGCGCCCGCTCCCGGCCCAGTGCCCGGGCGGATCGGCGCCGCAGCTCCTCCAGAGCGTCTTCCTCCAGATCCCGGCCGGAATACAGCCGAAGATCGGTGATGACCCCCAGCGTGGAGCGGATCTCGCTCTCATCCTCCAGCACCACGGTGAGCCGGTCAGAGGAAGTCTGACGGATGGCGGTGATCAACATAGCCTTTATCTTCTGCGTCAATCGCCGTCGAAGTCGGCGGCGCTGACGTCCAC
>Ga0310695_10015734_pt1 | contig 10030 bp, 7 predicted proteins | sample RumenRJG_04DNA_FD_203882 | JGI IMG/M metagenome (GOLD analysis project Ga0310695, IMG submission 203882) | Bovine rumen microbial communities from Lethbridge, Alberta, Canada - RJG_04 (v2) (version 2) | ecosystem: Host-associated > Mammals > Digestive system > Stomach > Rumen | place: Canada... | reverse complement strand
ACGGCTATGTGCAATCTGCTTTTTTGTTAATAATCGAGAAGTCTTCCTATCTTGAGGGGTTTTTCAGCGCCCTCCAAATTATGAGTCTCGTTTTTTATGATATCACTTCATCCATCACGACATCATGCGCCTCGGAAGGCACTTCCGCCACACGCTGGAAGGGGAAGCACACACCTATTTTATATATATCAGGATGAGTGCTGAGGAAGCGGTCGTAATAGCCTTTGCCTCGTCCCAGACGGTGACCGGCAGCATCAAATGCCATACCTGGCACCAATGCGAAGTCTATCTGGTCAAAAGCGATGAAAGGCTCCCCTACTGGCTCCATGATATGAAAGGCGCCCTCCTCAAGATCCTCACGCGAAGCATAGTGGCGCAGTTCCATCGACTCATCACCTATCACCTTGGGTAGCACTACCGACACGCCCTGGGCAGCCAACTGGTCTACCAAAGGACGGATATCCACCTCGTCGGGCAATGGCCAATAAGCCATCACGGTCCGTACATTCCGTGATTCCGTCATTCCCTGCAACTTCCTGACGATATCTTCCGACATCCTGGCCAACTGCGCCTGATGCTGTTTCTTCGCTTCACGCATCTGGGCTCTCAGCAGGGGTTTCGTGTTCGCACCGTTTCTGGCAGAGAACTCACACCCACAGTATTGTTGGTTATAGAACTGATTCTCCTTGAGCAACTGGTTCCTGCGTTCCTGCAGTCCGCCCTTGCGCCAGTTCTGTGCCCAGAACACGGTTCCAGGCACCTCAGCCATGGCTTTCTGTCCTGCCCGTTCTATCTGTCCCAAACTCTTCCAACGACTGGAGGCCAGTGTGGTAGCAAAATAGCGGAAGCCAAGTTCCTGAGCCTTACGGGCCGTTTCCGTCAGTCGCAACGTAAAGCACTGCTCACAGCGCAGTCCCCGCTCAGGCTGGTTTTCCAACCCGCAAACGCCCGTACGCCATCCTTCGTGGTCATAGTCACCGTCTATCCATTCCAATCCCAGACGCCCGGCATGGCGCTTACTCTCGTTCTTGCGGATCTCATATTCCTCACGAGGCCAGATATTGGGGTTGAAATAGAAGATGGTGGGACGCACGCCATTCGCCATCAGCCATTCTACAATAGCTGATGAACATGGTGCGCAACAAGCGTGCAACAGCACCTTGTCGCAACCCTCTGGAATCAAAATAGCCGGCTGTTTCAACTCTAAACTCTTACTTCTTACATCAGACATCAGACATCTTACATCTCAAAGCCCCCTGGCTTTCCAGATGCGATCCTTGGCAGCATTAATCTCCTGGAACTTCTTTTCTGCGGCCTTACGTACGTCATCACCCAGTTTTGCCACACGGTCGGGATGATGTTCCAGAGCCAGACGACGATAGGCTTTCTTCAACTCATCATCGGTAGCATCCGCACTCACGCCAAGCACCTTGTAGGCATCCTCCAGTGAGTCACCCTCCAGGTGCAGCATCGCATCCACTTCCTGAGGCGACATCTGCATCCACTGGGCAACCTCCTTCAGTGCAGCAACCTCCACCTGATCCACACGCCCATCGGCCTGTGCTATCATCACAAGGAAGTTGAGCAACTGCAATCGTCCTGAATAATCTACATGATAGGCAATCTGATTACAGGCCTGCTGGATATTCTGCCTATAGGCGGCATTTCCCTGACGGTCCTGCTCAGCAAACAACTGGCGCATCAACTGATCGCCCTGCTGAGCTGCAGCCTCGCCAAAATTCTGACGGAGCATACCTCGTACCAGTTCCATTTCCGAATGCATCACCTTGCCATCGGCCTTTACGATATAGGCCGCCAGCACCAACATCGAGATAAAGAAACTATTACGGTCACCTTGTTGCGACTGCTCATCGGTGAGGCGCAAAGTCTCGCCCTCACTACTATTGACAGCCGTATCAAACAGTGCGCCTATTACAAATCCTAAAATACCCCCCAAGGGTCCAAAGGCGCTCCATCCCAGATAGCCGCCAATCCATTTTCCAAAAGCCATATTTTTTTTATTATCCTATGACATTCATCAGGAAGTCAACGGCACCGTTCACGCCAAACTGCTTAACGTTCAACGAGACGTCATAGTTGCGGGCATCTTGCCATTCACTGCCTGTAAACGTCTTTGTATAGAGCTCACGACTGTAGTCATTGTCAACGATCATGGCAGCCGCGTCGCTCTCTGAAATATCATACTTCCGCCCTATGCGTTTCTTCCTGCAGTCTACATCTGCATGGATGAATATTTTCAGGGCATTCGGATGATTGCGGAAAATATGGAAGCCGCAACGGCCCACGATGACGCACGACTCCTGTGCTGCAATTTTCCTGATCACTTCAGCCTGCGCCTCAAACAACTGGCGTGAGGTCTGGTCGTGCTCCTGTCCATTATACTCGGCTCCGGCCATATACGAACGGTAGAACTGTGTGAAATCATCACGCCACAACGGATTGCGGGATTCTATTTTCTCTACGGCCTCTTCCACAATATTATATTTTCGAGCCATTTCGTTCAGTATCTGCTTATCCAGCAACTTCACATTAAGCCTACGGGCTAATTCGGCTCCAATCTCGTGTCCACCAGTGCCAAACTGTCGGCTGATGGTGATTACAAATTTCTCCTCCTTATTCATAAGCGTATAGATTTATTAGGTTTCACGTAAAGCATTATGTACATCGGCAAAATTACGAATAAAAATGGAATCCGCCAAATTTTCATCCAACTTTTTCCATATACGATGCACACATTTCTGCACAACGCTCACCATCCACGCCAGCCGATACGATACCACCTGCATAACCGGCGCCTTCACCACAAGGGAACAGGCCCTCTACTTGCACATGCATCAGGGTCTCGTTGTCACGGACAATACGCACCGGACTCGATGTTCTGGTCTCCATGGCAATCATCACAGCCTCGTTTGTCAGGAATCCATGTGCCTGCTTACCAAAGGTCTTGAAGCCCTGTTGCAAGCGCGAGGCGATAGGCTTTGGCATCCAGAAGTGCAACGGAGACGACACCAGTCCCGGGGCATATGAACTTCTCGGCAAATCATAGCTCAGTCTGCCATTCACAAAGTCTGCCATACGCTGGGCAGGAGCCGTCTGCTTCATATTACCTTGCTGCCAGCACATCCGCTCCAGTTCCTCCTGGAAATACATCATCGAAAGTGCGGGAGCAAATTTTTCACTCTTCACTCCATACTTTCCACTTTCCAGGTCTTCCGGTCTCACCTCGACCACCATGCCCGAGTTACTCCATTGTGTACCTCGGTTGGCAGGACTCATGCCGTTGACCACAATCTGTTCAGGACCCGTAGCGGCTGGAATCACGAAACCGCCCGGACACATACAGAACGAGTACACGCCTCGTCCGTCAGCCTGTGTCACAAAGGCATATTCTGCAGCAGGCAGCCATTGTCCCCTGCCCTCCTTACGATGATACTGTATCTGGTCTATCAATTGCGAGGGATGCTCCAGACGCACGCCCACAGCAATTCCCTTTGCCTCCAGATGAATCTTTGCCTCATTCAGGTAGCGGTAGACATCACGCGCCGAGTGACCTGTCGCCAGGATCACCGGCCCAAGGAATTCTTTTTCATTAGCCACACAACCAATTACTTGCTGCCCCTTCATGATGAGCTCCGTCATCTTAGTCTGGAAATGCACCTCACCACCACAACGGATGATGGTGTTGCGCATAGCCTCGATGACCTGAGGCAACCTGTCCGTACCGATATGGGGATGGGCATCAGCCAGGATATTGGTCGAGGCACCGTGCTGACAGAACACGCGCAGTATCTTCTCTGTATTGCCACGTTTCTTCGAACGGGTATAGAGCTTGCCGTCAGAATAGGCACCAGCACCACCCTCACCAAAACAGTAGTTGCTCTCGCCATCCACCTGTTGGGTACGGGAGATATTCGCCAGGTCCTTCTTGCGTTCGTGCACATCCTTGCCTCGCTCCAGCACAACAGGACGGAGGCCCAATTCGATGAGTCTCAGGGCAGCAAAGAGTCCGCCAGGACCAGCACCCACCACAATCACCTGTGGCATGTTGCTCACATCCTGATAGTCCACATGTTCAAACTCATCCTCCGTAGGCAGCTCGTTCACGTAGACACGTACCTTCAGGTTCACGAAGATGGTGCGCTGGCGGGCATCTATCGAGCGCTTCAGAATACGCACAGCCTTCAGTGCGCCCAGGGCAAGGCCCTGTTCCTCAGCTATATATTTCCTTAGTTTATCTGCGCTGGCCGCCACCTGCGGCAAAACGCGTAGTTGATATTCGTTTGTCATTGGATGCAAAATTACAAATAAAATATGGAAAATCAACATGCGCCGGCAAATTTTTCACTTTCCGCGCATCACTTTTCACTTCAAAATGATTACCTTTGCACCCCGTATCATAAAACCTATATAAAATATGAAATGTCCTAAATGCTCACACGAGAACGACGAGAATGCACTGTACTGCAATAAATGCGGTATCAAGTTTGACAAAAAACAAGACTGGAACAGTATCCTGATCATGGCCTACTGCTTTTCCATCATCTTCCTGGCTATCACCAATGCATGCATTGGCTATCTGTTCGACTGGATCGGATGCACCTGGCAGACCAAGCATTTTGTCTATCTGTTCCTGAATATCATCGCTGCATTGCTCACATTTGTCCTGCCCTTCGGTATCCGCAACACCTGGATGAAGGTTGTGTCATTCATCCTGATTGCCATTGCCGCAACAATCAACATCTCGAGGAATATTTATGCAATTATCGAGACATATAACACAGGATTTTAAGACAATACAGAAAAAATATTGACCAAAAAGATGGTCGAATAAAAATTTTGCATTACCTTTGCAGCGCCAATGGAGTAGTCCCCGCTTGTTGAGGGGTACCATTCGGAAAGATAAATTGCATAGGAATATGAAAGTAATGAAATTCGGCGGAACGTCCGTAGGTTCCGTAAAAAGCATTTTGAGCTTAAAAGAAATTGTGGAGGCAGAGGCTCGGACGCAACCTGTCATTGTAGTAGTAAGCGCACTCAGCGGCATCACCGACAAATTGATTACGATGTCGCAGATGGCAAAACAGGGAGACGAGCGCTATCGCGAGGAATTCGACGCGATGGTCAGACGCCACCACTCGATGATAGACACTATCATCCAGGACATCAACAAGCGCGTAGACTTAATTAATAATGTAGACCAGCTCTTCGATCAGTTGAAGAGTATCTACTATGGTGTTTACCTGATTCACGATCTGTCGAAGAAGACCGAAGACACCATCGTATCCTATGGAGAGCGTCTGAGTTCCCATATCGTTGCTGCGATGGTGAAGAATGGTGTTCGTATGAACAGCCGCGACTTCATCCGCACACAGAAGAAGCAGGGCAAGCATGTTGTCGACACCGAAGAGACCACCAAGCTCGTCAAGGAGGCCTTCAGCAGTGTGTGTTGCGATTCTGTCGCAACAAATAAAATCTACGTCGTTCCCGGCTTCATTGCCCGCGACAGTGACACTCACGAGACAACCAACCTGGGACGTGGCGGTTCCGACTATACCGCTTCTATCCTTGCTGCCGTACTGAATGCTGAGGTGCTGGAGATCTGGACCGATGTCGATGGTTTCATGACAGCCGACCCCAAAGTCATCAAGAGCGCTTATACCATTAACGAACTTTCTTACGTAGAGGCGATGGAACTGTGCAACTTCGGTGCAAAGGTTATCTACCCGCCAACCATCTATCCCGTCTGCGTAAAAAATATCCCCATCAAGGTTAAGAACACCTTCAATCCTGAACATCCGGGCACGCTTATCAAGGCTAACATTGAGAACGACCAGAAGCCTATCAAGGGTATCTCTTCTATCAAGGGTACTTCCCTGATTACCGTCACTGGTCTGTCAATGGTGGGTGTCATCGGTGTCAACCGCCGTATCTTCACCACCCTGGCCAACAAGGGCATCTCTGTCTTCATGGTATCACAGGCTTCTTCAGAGAACTCCACCTCTATTGGTGTGCGCGACGAGGATGCCGAGGCTGCAGTAGAAGTGCTGAATGCTGAGTTTGCCAAGGAGATTGAGACGGGTGCCATGTTCCCCATGCAGGTAGAGAGCGGACTCGCTACTATCGCCATCGTGGGTGAGAACATGAAGCAGACACCTGGTATCGCCGGAAAACTGTTTGGCACTCTCGGACGCTCAGGTATCTCTGTGATTGCTTGTGCCCAGGGTGCTTCCGAGACGAATATCTCATTTGTTGTCGACGGCAAGTTCCTGCGTAAGTCGCTGAACGTGCTCCACGACTCGTTCTTCCTGTCTGAATACAAGGTGCTCAACATCTTCATCTGCGGTATCGGTACCGTGGGTGGCATGTTGCTCGAACAGATTCGCACCCAGCAGCAGTTCCTGATGCAGTCACGCCGCCTGAAGCTGAATGTGGTTGGTATTTCTGATGTAGCCAACTTCGTTCTCGACCGTGACGGTATCGACCTCGATAACTACGAGCAGATTCTGCGTGCAGGCTTCCCCGCTAATACGGAGCATATGCGCGACGAGATTGTCAAGATGAATATCTTCAACTCTGTCTTTGTCGACTGTACCGCCAGCAAGCAGATTGCCACGCTCTACCAGACTTTCCTGGAGCACAACATCTCTGTTGTTGCTGCTAATAAGATTGCCGCATCAAGCGATTACGACAGCTACCTGAAGCTGAAGCAGACGGCCCGCGACCGCGGTGTATGGTTCCGCTATGAGACCAACGTAGGTGCTGGTCTGCCTATCATCGGTACCATCAACGACCTGTGCAACTCGGGTGATAAGATTCTGAAGATCGAGGCTATCCTCTCTGGTACGCTGAACTTCATCTTCAACGAGATTGCTGCCGATGTGCCCTTCTCTGAGACTGTTCGTCGCGCCAAGGAGCAGCGCTACTCTGAGCCCGACCCACGTATCGACCTCAGTGGTACGGACGTGATCCGCAAACTGGTTATCCTGACGCGTGAGGCTGGCTATAAGGTAGAGCAGGATGATGTAGAGAAGCATCTCTTCGTGCCCGACAGCTATTTCGAGGGTTCTATCGATGATTTCTGGGCTAAGCTGCCTGAACTCGATGCCGACTTCGAAGCCCGTCGCAAGGTACTGGAGAGCGAGAACAAGCGCTGGCGCTTCGTGGCTACGATGGAAGCCGACGAGAAAGATCCTTCTAACTTCAAGACCAGCGTTGCCCTGAAGGAGGTACCTTACGGACATCCTTTCTATGGTTTGGAGGGTTCCAACAATATCGTGCTCCTCACCACTGAGCGTTATAAGGAGTATCCGATGCTCATCCAGGGCTATGGTGCCGGTGCAGCCGTTACCGCAGCCGGTGTCTTCGCCAATATCATGTCTATCGCTAACATCTAAAATAGTGTGCTGGACGGTTCTGCCGTCCAGCCTTTTTCCTTATGAAGCATATCATTATTTTAGGCGACGGCATGGCCGACCATAAGGTCGACCGCCTTGGCGGGAAGACCCTTCTGCAATATGCACGTCCTGAATACATGAACCGCCTGGCAAAGGCAGGCCGTACAGGCCGTTTGGTTACCGTTCCCGAGGGTTTTCCCCCGGGCTCCGAGGTAGCCAACACCGCCATTCTGGGCTATGACCTCAACAAGGTCTATGAAGGACGCGGTCCTCTGGAAGCAGCTTCTATTGGTTACGAGATGCAGCCCGATGATTTCGCCATCCGCTGTAATATCATCACACTCGAGGATGGCAAGATTATCACCCACAATGGTGGTAACCTCCAGACGGAGGATGCCCGCATACTCATCGATTATCTCAACGAGACTCTCGCCAAGCCCATCAACGAGAAAGAGGGCTGCGAGCGCGTCAAGTTCATCTGTGGCATCCAGTATCGCCATCTGCTCATCATCAAGGGTGGCAACAAGCACATCGTCTGTGCTCCGCCCCATGATCACCCCAACGAGCCCTGGCGTCCCCTCCTGGTAACCCCGGAGCCCGGTTTAGCAGACAGCGATACCATCGATGTAACCACTCCCCGCCCTCACAGGGAGGGGCTGGGGGCGGGTCGTACCGCCTCTCTCATCAACGACCTCATCCTGCGTTCGCAGGAGCTCCTCGCCCAGCACCCCTTCAATCAGGCGCGTGCTGCCCGTGGTGAGCGTCAGGCCAACAGCATCTGGCCTTGGAGCGGCGGCTATCGTCCTTCCATGCAGACCCTCATGCAGCAGTACCCTCAGGTAAAGACGGGTGCAGTCATCTCGGCTGTCGACCTGATCCAGGGTATTGGCAAATATGCCGGCCTGCGCATCATCAAGGTGCCCGGTGCCACCGGACTGGCAGATACTAACTACGAGGGGAAGGCTCAGGCTGCCATCGATGCGTTGCAGAAGGATGACTTCGTATTTGTACACGTAGAGGCTACCGACGAGGCTGGCCATGATGGCGACCTCGACCTGAAGCTCAAGGCTATCGACTACCTGGACCAGCGTCTCATCAAACCTATCTTCGAGGCCACCGAACAGATGAGCGAACCTGTATGCATCGCCATCCTGCCCGATCACCCCACACCCGTGGAGCAGCGCATCCATGTCAACGAGCCAGTGCCTTTCCTTATATATTATAAAGGTATAGAGCCCGACGCTGTGGAATACTACGATGAGGAGTCGTGCGTCACTGGTAGCTACGGACTCCTGCGCCTCCAGCAGTTCATGCAAGAGTTTATGAGAATCAATTAGAATTATCAATTATCCATTGTCCATTATCAATTCATATGAAATACTATAGCACCAATGGAAAAGCCCCTGTGGCAGATCTTCGCAAAGCCGTGGTAAAAGGCTTGGCTGAAGACCGCGGACTCTATATGCCTGAGGTTATCAACAAACTGCCTCAGCAGTTCTTCACCGACATGCCGAAGATGAAGTTCCAGGACATTGCCTTCAATGTGGCCAGTGCCTTCTTTGGCGACGATGTAGACCTCGACAGTCTGCAGGACCTGGTATACGACACCCTGCAGTTCCCCTGTCCTGTGGTCAAGGTCAAGGAAAGCATCTACTCCCTCGAACTCTTCCACGGTCCCACCCTGGCCTTCAAGGATGTAGGTGCCCGCTTCATGGCTCGCCTCCTGCAGTATTTCCTGCGTCGTGGCGGTTCCGTATGTGGCGACGGTTCCGTATGTGGCGACGGTTCCGTATGTGGCGACGGTTCCGTATGTGGCTGTGGTACAGCCACCAAATCCAAGTCCGTCAACGTCCTCGTTGCCACCTCTGGCGACACCGGTTCTGCCGTGGCCAATGGTTTCCTGGGCGTCGATGGTATCCATGTTTATGTGCTCTATCCCAAGGGCAAGGTATCACCTATCCAGGAGTGCCAGTTCACCACGCTGGGCAAGAACATCACCGCCATTGAGGTCGATGGTGTCTTCGACGACTGTCAGGCTCTGGTCAAGAGCGCCTTCATGGACAAGGAACTCAACGAGCACATGATGCTCACCTCGGCCAACTCCATCAACGTGGCGCGTTTCCTGCCCCAGGCATTCTATTACTTCAATGCCGTGGCACAGCTTATTGCCCTTGGCCACAACCCCGAAGACATCGTCATCTGCGTGCCATCAGGCAACTTCGGCAACATCTGTGCAGCCTTGTTCGGCCATCAGATGGGCATGCCCGTGAAGCGCTTCATCGCTGCCAATAATGCCAACGATATCTTCTTCAACTATCTGCAGACGGGCCAGTACAATCCCAAGCCCTCTAAGCAGACATTGGCTAACGCTATGGACGTGGGCGATCCCTCAAACTTTGCCCGTATCATCAACCTCTATTCTGAGAACGGCAAACTGTCGCCCGAGGAGACCCACAAGCGCATCACCAGCCTCATCAGCGGTGCCACCTATAGCGACGAACAGATTCGTGAGACCATGCGCCAGTGCTACAAGGAGACGGGCTATATCCTCGATCCTCACGGAGCATGCGGCTATCGCGCCCTCAAGGAACAGCTCAAACCCGGCGAGATTGGCG
>Ga0310695_10015733_pt1 | contig 10030 bp, 10 predicted proteins | sample RumenRJG_04DNA_FD_203882 | JGI IMG/M metagenome (GOLD analysis project Ga0310695, IMG submission 203882) | Bovine rumen microbial communities from Lethbridge, Alberta, Canada - RJG_04 (v2) (version 2) | ecosystem: Host-associated > Mammals > Digestive system > Stomach > Rumen | place: Canada... | reverse complement strand
TACGCTTTACCGGCGACAACTTCCGGCAGGAAACCGCCAAGCGGAAAATGGAGAGCATGAAGAAACTGATTACCGACTGAAAGGAGTATTGCCTATGGCAGATAACAAGCAGCACGACACCCGCACCGCCCGCCGCCCCGACTGCGTGACGGAAATCCGCATGGGCAATTCCGTCCTTGTCGTGTCCGGCTATTTCAAGAAAGATACCACGACCACCGCCGCCGACAAAATGGCGCGGGTACTGGAAGCGGAAGCCGCTGCTACGCAAAAACCGGCAATTTGACCGACTGTAAAGAAGCAAATTTAACGCTTTTGCCGCTGTACAGCCCCCGCTGTTCCGTGGTACAATGAAACCACGGAATAGTGGGGCTGGCTGTCGGAAACGGAGGATTTTATGTTAAGACAAGCCACCCAAAACCTCATTACCGCCCTTTATCCGAGATTGTCCCATGAGGACGAGCTGCAAGGCGAGAGTAATTCCATATCGAACCAAAAAAGGATACTCGAAACCTACGCAAAACAGAACGGCTTTACCAATCTGCGCTGGTACACCGACGACGGTTATTCCGGCGCGAACTTCCAGCGGCCCGGATTTCAAGCCATGCTTGCGGACATTGAAGCCGGGAAAGTTGGTACGGTCATTGTCAAGGACATGAGCCGGTTAGGGCGAAACTACTTGCAGGTAGGGTTTTACACGGAAATGCTGTTCCCTCAAAAGGGCGTGCGTTTTATCGCTGTCAACGACAATGTGGACAGCGCAAACGGCGGCATGGACAATGATTTTACCCCTCTGCGAAATCTGTTCAACGAATGGCTGGTGAGAGATACGAGCAAGAAAATCAAGGCAGTTAAAAGAGCAAAAGGCATGAGCGGCAAGCCCGTTACCAGCAAGCCGGTGTATGGCTACCTCATGGACGAGGACGAGAACTATATCGTTGACGAGGAAACCGCGCCGGTTGTCCAGCAGATTTACCAGCTTTGCCTTGCGGGGAACGGCCCGACCAAGATTGCCCGTATGCTGACGGAACAGCAAATCCCCACGCCGGGGACGCTGGAATACCGCAGGACAGGCAGCACACGCCGCTACCACCCCGGCTATGAGTGTAAATGGGCGACGAACACCGTCGTTCATATCCTCGAAAACCGGGAGTACACCGGCTGTCTGGTAAACTTCAAGACGGAAAAGCCCTCTTACAAGACCAAGCACAGCGTAGAAAATCCCATTGAGAAGCAGGCCATTTTTGAGAACCACCATGAGCCGATTATTGACACGGAAACATGGGAGCGTGTGCAGGAGTTACGCAAGCAGCGCAAACGCCCGAACCGCTATGACGAAGTGGGGCTGTTCTCTGGTATGCTGTTCTGCGCCGACTGCGGCCATGTGATGTACCAGCAGCGGTATCAGAACAAGAACCGCAAGCAGGACTGTTACATCTGCGGCAGCTACAAGAAGCGCACCCGCGACTGTACGGCGCACTTTATCCGCACCGACCTGCTGACCGCCGGTGTCCTCTCCAATCTCCGGCAAGTGACGGAGTATGCTGCCAGGCACGAGAGCCGTTTTGTAAAGCTGCTGATCCAGCAGAACGAAATCGGCGGCAAGAGAAAGACCGCCGCAGCCACCAAGCAGCTTGAACAGGCGCAGGAGCGGATTGCCGAAGTGAGCCGCATTATCAAGCGGCTGTATGAGGACAATGTGAACGGCAAAATCAGCGACGAGCGTTTCATGGAACTGTCGGCAGACTATGAGCAGGAGCAGCGGGAACTGAAAGACCGCACCGCCGCATTGCAGGCGGAACTGGACAAGTCGCAGGCGGCCACCGTTAACGCCGAGAAATTCATGGGGATTGTCCGCAAGCACCTTGCCTTTGAGGAATTGACACCCACCCTCTTGCGGGAAATGATTGAGAAAATCGTCGTGCATGAGTGCAGCTATGACGAGAACGGCACCCGCAGGCAGGACATTGAGATTTATTACAGCTTTGTCGGCAAAATTGACTTGCCCGAAGCCTAACGCCCGACCTATCCGACACAATGGCCAAGTGCCGGATAGGAACGGCAAAATTTTTTACACTTCTATTACTTCTTTATCGCACATCAGCAAAAACACAGGGAGACAAGCAATATTTGTATGTCCGTAAGCGTATTGGTAGTAGGAATACATCTACCTATGTTGATGTATATTCCGAAACGCTGTACCAGCTTTTAATTAAAAATGCTCGTGAAAGGCGTGAATTAGAGAAAAAACTTCGGCAAATAGACCGCAAATTGCTACAGCTTGGATATACAGAAGAAGATCTTGACCCACGAGTACAGAAAAATCTTGATTTTGCCCGTATCAATATGAAAAGTAATATCTACGATCAGGCTATTCTCGAAGGTGTTGCGACTTCTTTTCCTCAAACAGAGGAAATTATCGATAACAGGATAGTAAGCGGTATGAGTGCCGACGACGTACAAAAGATATTGAATCTGAAACATGCTTGGGAGTTTATTCTTGATAAAGATGTTATCCAAAGCAAAAGTGACTATTATCTGTTGTGTCACATTGCAAAGCAGGTCAACGAAGGTTTTTTTACTGACGGAGGACGTATAAGAGGTGTTCCGGTTACAATTGGTGGTTGTTCCTATGTTCCACCTTTGCCTATTGAGATGAACGTAAAGGATAAAATCAGTGACATTGTCAATCAAACAGGAGAAAATACAGTCGATACGGCAATCAAACTTTGCCTTTACTGTATGAGAACACAGATATTTCTTGACGGTAACAAACGTTCATCCGTAATTTTTGCTAATCATTATCTGATTTCAAAGGGAAAAGGAATACTTATTATCCCTGAAAAATCTGTTTCTAAGTTTAAAAGGCTTCTTGTGAGGTATTATGAGAGTAATGATTTGAATGAAATTTCGGCTTTTATGAAAAAGGAGTGTTGGAAAAACTTTGAATAGAGGAGAATTAAACATTGTTTTTTCTACAGAATAACTTTGAAAATATACCTTGTTTCTGCTTTGGCTGCTCCGGGGGATCCGGAGCAGTATTTTCTTTGTTTCTGCTCTGTTCAGTAAGCTGCCGTTGGATAGTTCCGGCGTGGAGTGCCTGAGAAGCTGTCAGTGCTGCTGTTGTATTTTCCATAGCAGCAGTGATCTGTTCGATTTGCTTGTCTTTAGAAACGATTTGTTCTTGCAATATACGAATCTGTTCCTGATATGCCCTGATTTGATCGTCCTTAATGCTTAATTGCTCATTCAGAAGTGCTAATTGCTTCTGCAAGACTTCTATCAATGCCTTTTGATTTTCAGTTTGCGTTTTTTCGCTCTCGGTTTGCATTTTTGGGACTTCAATCCCCACATTTTCACTATTAGTTTGCATTTTATGGTTTGTAGTTTGCGTTTTTGGTTTTTCGATTTGCGTTTTTACGCTTTCAATTTGCACCTCTGACAGCAGATACTTATTGCCGAATCGCTTTAACTCTCCTTGCAAACCTAACGCGGATATTGCTTTACTGATTGTTGTCTTGCTCACGCCCAACTGATTAGCGAGTTGCTTGATTGTCATTTCCATATTTTTTCATTCCCATAAAGTAAGCATTATTTTTTCTCTGTTGGGGAGTTAATCGTAGCTATAAGTGCATTTATCTGAGCTGTATATGCTTGCTGCATCTGTTCGATTTTGGTTTGATACAGTTCTTTGGTGTCTGCAACGGCTACTTTTACAGCCGAAGCTTTATCCTGTGCTGCCATTTCAGCAGCAGCAGCTATTGTAGCAGCAGACTTTTCCTGTTCCTCGACTAATTTCTTTTCTAATTCTCCGATACGAGCTTTACAGGTAGTTTCAGACGCTTGTAAACGGTCTCTATCGGATTTATATTCGTCTGACTGGCTGGCTTTAGCCATTAGCTCTGACACCTTTGTTTTTAACTGTTCAACCTGCTCAGTAGCCATATTTGCAATTTTTTCTGACTGTTCCCTTTGTTTTTCAGCTTGTAGTGCTTTGTCCTGTGCCAGATCACACATAGATCTAAGTTCCGTAATCTCTGCTTGATGTGCTATTTGTGCTTGTTCTGACTGCTCTGAAAGAGCTGTATAGTCTGCTAAAAGCTGTTCATTTCTTGTCTGTAAGTCCTCTATCGTCTTAACTTGTGTATTCATACGCTGTCTGTAATCTGCTCTGACACGCTCTTCAGCACTAACAGAGAGGTCAAGGGCAGAAATATAGGCTCTGATAACACCGTCTATACGGCTTTTAAAATCATCAATAGAGGTTGCTTGTCCGGGTAACATACCTTTGGCTGTTTCAAGCTCATAGGAGCTTATAAGGGCCGAGAGAGCTTCGTTCTGTCCGCCAGCTTGTTCGCAGACTTCCTTGAATTTAGCATAAACCTCATCATCAGCTCTTATTGAGCGTACTTTCTTTTCCATTTCTGCCATTTTATCAAATCCTTTCGTTGTAAAAGTAGAGATCGTCAATATTAGTATAACATATCTCAAAATATGGTGTCAATTACGTATTACAAATAAATACACTGTAATGTATTACAATTACAGTGTATTTGAAATTATTTAGGCTTGCTGAGTAACGCTGAAGTCTTTATTTCAACTTTGGAGCGCTCAATGAGATTTTTGTAAATGATTGTAAATTTAACAGCATAACAGCTTCTTCCTCGTTTGAGCATTTCAAAGTCAAAGGATATGTCACTGAATTCATTGATTTCTCTATGAGCAGGTTCTAATACCTTTATTCGGAATAAGCTGTTATCTTTGGTATATGACTTAATATTATCTACCATTAGTTTTCGTTTGAGTTCATCAATATCAATAATCCATTCATAAGGAACAGGGGTGTTGATTCTTGTCATTCTTGGACGACTATCTCCACAAGCAGATTGAAATCCGATATATGCCCTGAACATTTCGTATAGCCTGATAGAAAATTGACTGTGCATACACAAGATATTTCTCAGCCCGTAACTCAAATAACGGCTTTGAAGCTCAAAAAGATACGGAGCAAGATCTTCATCAAGTTTAATATGTACTAAACCATTTTTATTATTGAGAGTAACTTTACTAATCCAGCGAACAAGGGTTTCTGAACCATCAGGAAGTCGTAACCACATAGAATTGTCACTTAGTTTTTTAAGAACCTTTTTAGTTCTGGTATACAAATTTCCATTGTTATCAATTCCACAGACACGAGCATATTCCAGAATATCAAAATCATAATCAAGCACATATCCATTATTAGCAGTCGTCAACGGTTTAATCATAGAGCAAATATACGCAAGTGTCCGCTGTTCATAAACAGTGTAGTTATATCGAGTTTGCAGAACGAGATCATTGCTTTTTACAACAAGATATTCTCTCGATTGATTTACTTTTTCCATTTGAATTTTATCCATTGTATTCTCCTTTTTTTATAAATCATTGGACATAGAGATTATACAACTTTTCCCAACCTATATCAATAGAAGTAGGAAATATTTTTTGACAAGATTTCAACTTTCAACAAACTCCAACTAAAAGGTCGTAATGGTGCAACGACCTTTTAGTTGGAATTCAACGACCTTTTAGTTGGAATTCAACGACCTTTTAGTTGGAATTCAACGACCTTTTAGTTGGAATAAAAAAAGAAAAAAAGTCTTGAAAACAGCTTCCAAAGCGACTTTTTTGAAAAGCTGAGTGTGCGTATAAATAATATAAAGCAATATAAAGCATATATAATATGCAAAAAACGAAAAAAACGAAAAAAAGATGTTGAAAATTTGCCAGATGTTGAAAAATGCCCTTATCAATTCGCAGAAGAAGTGGGGGGACTTTGTAGCTTTGAAGTACGAATAGGCTGACCGTTTTGTTTTTTGTCTCGGTAATATACAATAAGCTGTTTGATAGGCTCAATGTCCTCTTGTTCCACAGGTCTGCCGAGTATACTTTCAATCAATGCTCCTGTTTCAATCAATCGTTTTGTACGAGCTTTTCTTTCCAGAGCCTTTTGTTGCTGTTGTAGCTTTTTCTGTTTTGCTTTGAGCTGTGCAAGCTCTTTTTCTTTTTGTTCTCTCTTTGCATCCAATTCAGCAATTCTTTCTTCATAGGATTTCAATGCAATCACTCCTTTGTCATTCTGCATTTATCGGTGCAAAAGCACCGATTTTATTTTGCTCAACTATGTATCATAGCTGTTTTTATAATACACCAAATCTTGACAAACTGCAAGTAAAATCGTAAAATAGTAGTTGAGCAAAATAACCGAAAGGCGCACTTATACGGACACGCCTACGGCATATCCATATTGCGTGCGTGGGGGCTTTGCCCCTCAACCCCACCAGAGCTTTCCCCTCTGGACTTCCCTACCATCAGAGAAAGGAGATTTCGCATTGGCTATATATCACTGCTCAATCAAAATCATTGGACGTAGTACAGGACGTTCCGCAACATCGGCGGCAGCTTACAGAGCCGGTGTGAAAATCTACGACGAAGAGTTAGGAGAAAGTTTTGACTATAGCAAGAAAAGAGGCGTGGCTTTTTCAGAAGTGCTGTTGTGTGACGATGCTCCGAAAGAGTTTATCAACAGAGAAAAACTCTGGAATTCTGTGCAAGCTATAGAAATACAGAAAAATGCTCAGCTTTGTAGGGAGATCGAGGTTTCCTTGCCTGTTGAACTGTCAAGAGAAGACCAAATCAGACTTGTAAGAGAATACGTTAAGCAAAATTTTACCTGTAGTGGGATGTGTGCGGATTGGGCTTTGCACGATAAAGGGGACGGAAATCCTCACGCTCATATCCTATTGACGGTCAGACCGCTAAAGTCTAACGGAGAATGGGGATCAAAACGCAAGGACAGCTATGCTCTTGATGATCAGGGAAACAAAATTCCTGTTATAGATCCGAACACAGGAAAGCAGAAGATCGGTTCAAGAGGTCGGAAGATGTGGGAAAGAATATCCGTACCGTCAACAGATTGGAACGACCAAAGCAGAGCTGAGGAATGGCGTAAGGGATGGGCAGATGTTTGCAACAAGTATCTGCAAGGCAGAGCAAGGGTAGATCACCGCAGTTATGCCAGACAGGGAAAGAAACAGCTGCCGACAATGCACGAGGGATATGTTGCAAGGAAAATAGCTAAGAGAGGTAAAAAGTCAACCATTATCGAATACAATGCCGATGTCAGACGTACAAATGACTATTCACAGGCAACAGAGCAGGATTTGCAAGCCGTTGAAGCTGAGCTGAAACAGCTTAATGCCGACTTAGAAAAACTCAAATCAGAACAGAAAGGACAGAAAAAGAATGAACTCAATGAACGAATCAGGCAATTACGAGAGCGAGCAAGAAGAATTGATAATCCTGATGGAACAAATTCAGACAGCGAACGAGAGATTGCAAGCCGAACTGAAAGGATTGCAACAGAAATACGGTCTGCTGCAACACCGGAACAGCCAACAGGAAACACAGATACAGACGCTCTTATCAGACAAGCAGAAGCTGTCGGAGCAAGTGCAAAAGCAAATGTTGCAATTAGCACAGCAAGCCGAGCTCATAGAGAAGCTGAACGAGAGCGACAAGCAACTCTCCGAAGCCAACAGGAAACTGAAAGAAGCCGAGCAGAAGAAGAAAGAAAGCGACAGTTTACTAAAAGAAGCAAGAGGTCTTTATAGTGCGGCTAATCAGCGAGAAGCACAACTCAGAAGGGAGAAAGCTCAATTGCTTGAGAGTATTGATAAGTCCGCAGAAGAAAAGGCAAAACGAATGGTTCAGCATATTAGAGATGAATACGAAAACAAGCAAAACCGAGTTAATAAATTTGCTGTAGCTGCTATATCAATCCTGATGATTTATTCAATGTGCGTGACGGGTGCCTGGATCAGCGACCACACAGGCGTATTTGTAGGTCAGACAGGCATTGCCAATTTCTTTGTTTCTTTTGGTAATGGATTTGTTGGTGTATTGAGTGGTATAGGATATTTGCTTGATAACGCTGTAAATGTTTTACAAAGCTCTATAGGAAATTTAGTTGCTGGACTTATAGTTTATGGTCTTGTTGCTGTTGCAGGGCTTTTAGCGGCGTTTCTGGGCATCTGGAAGGGTATTCCGAAGCTAAAGAAAAATTTTGGAAAAATTATCCGTACATACGAGCGAAACGGTGTTGCAGGATACAAGAAGGCTATGACGGTCTCCCTTTGTGTTATTGCCTTATGTTTTGCGATTTTGATTGCCGAGTATGCTATGGTCAATGTTATAAATTGTTGGTTATTAATGTCCGTAGGTTTTAATTTTACATATCATATTGCTACTTATGAAAAGTAAGTGTAATGAGAGCCTCCAAAATGGTAGTAATCCATTTTTGGGGGCTTGATTTGTAAATAATATACAAATCAATATTAAAATAATTGTTTAATAATTTTTGTGACGTTTATTATAAAAATGTTGTCTATATTATTGAAAGATTTCAAAATCTGCTAAAGGAGGAGATAAATTGGAAGATAGTTTGATTATTAAGCTATATTTTGATCGTTCAGAAAGAGCTATAGAAGAAACAGATAAAAAATATGGCTCTTGTTGTAAATCAATTTCTTACAATATCTTAAATAACCATCAAGATGCAGAAGAATGTGTAAATGATACATATTTTAGTGTATGGAATGCTATTCCTCCTAAAAACCCTAATTCATTTTTTGCTTTTTTGAGTAAGATAACGAGAAATATATCATTAAATCGATTAAAGTTTAAAAATACTAAAAAACGAGGTGATGGAGAAGGCGAATTTGAATTGATTTGCGAGGAATTGGATAATTTGCTCACATCAGAATCTTCTGTTGAAGATCAATTTGACAGCAACAGGTTATCAGAAATAATTAATGATTTTGTTGGTAAATTACCTATAGAAAAAAGGACAGTTTTTATTGGAAGATATTGGTATTTTGATTCAATTGATGCTATATCAAAAAAAACAGGATTTTCTTCAAGCAAAATTAAAATGCTTCTTTTTAGAACAAGAAAACAATTAAAAAAATTATTAGATAAGGAAGGGATCAAACAATGACAGTGAGTACTCTTATTTATTGTATCGGAAATATAGATGATAAATATATCGAATCATACAATAACTTTAAAAAAACTAAGATGTTTATAAATATTGTTAAGGGTTCGATTGTAGCTGCATGTTTTAGTTTAATATTGGTTTTGGGAATTGGAATTTTTTCTTTTATTTCTAAAAACGAAATATCTTCCCCGTATATACAAAATTCAGTTATATGGGATGATAATAATATAGGACAAGATCAGAATATAGAGAGTTCACTTTCTCTGGAAAACGGTCAAATTATAATTTCTGAATCTCTTCAAAATGCGATAAATAAATCTAAATCAAAAAATGATATATTTGCTGTTTATGTTACTGAAACAAGTGGTATAGATAAAGAAATCTTATATAAAAATTTCATCCAAAAATTAAATTTAAAAGAAAATTTTATGGAAGATAGTGTTATATTTGCTACGGCAGAACAAATTACCAATATGAAATGTCCACCTGACTATTCAATTTTTCTTACATTAGCAAATAATTCAAAAAGTTTTAAAAAGGAAACTATAGTAGATTCAAATTATATATCAAATTTAGATAGTAAAACAATTGATGTAACTGTATATTTGAAATTTGATCAAGAAAAAGTGATAAATGATATAAAAGAATATGAAAAAACAATGTCTGAAGAAGAATATCAACAACTATACTATAATATGGTCTCAGCTTTGATTCAAAATTCTGTTAATGATTTAATAAAAGATTTAAATGTAGATAGGGAAACAATATCCGATATAGGTATATATATACCACGATTTACAATACGGGTTGATAAAGATATGCTTGAAAGAATATATGAATATGAAAATGTTGAATCAATAATTTTGTGTACAAACGATGCAGGTCAGGATTTATCATAATTTGAAAGAGAGGGATAACTTAAAAATAATTTATTATCATTCAATAGGAGGTGATATACTACTTAATTAAAAAAATAAGACTAAAAAATAAGACTAA
>Ga0310695_10015732_pt1 | contig 10031 bp, 7 predicted proteins | sample RumenRJG_04DNA_FD_203882 | JGI IMG/M metagenome (GOLD analysis project Ga0310695, IMG submission 203882) | Bovine rumen microbial communities from Lethbridge, Alberta, Canada - RJG_04 (v2) (version 2) | ecosystem: Host-associated > Mammals > Digestive system > Stomach > Rumen | place: Canada... | reverse complement strand
GCATAGCGGTCAGCAGGCTGTTCATCACCGGCTCGCGCAGCCCCGCGCCGTCCAGAATCGCGATGCAGGCGTCCGTGGTGGCGGCGTCCATCAGCGCGCGGCAGGCCGCCGCGTCCGCGCCGCAGATCGCCGCGTGGGCGGTGAACAGCTCCGTGCGGCAGTCGGCATACTTCGAGTGGGTATTCATGATCCCGCCCGCGAGCTTCACCAGCTTGCCGATGTGCCCCACCAGCAGCGCCTCGCGATACCCCAGCGTCACCGCCAGGTCGAGGGCGTCGCCGAGGAAGTTGGAATACTTCACGCTCGGTATGTTCTTTGGGTTCAGATCGCTTTCCCGCAGGAAGTCCGCGCCGTAGTTCCCCGGCGTCAGGATGATGCGCTCCGCGCCCTCGGCGCGTTTTTGCCGCAGTTCGGTCTCGATGGTATCCACGATCGCCTGTTCGCTCATGGGCTCCACGATACCGGAGGTGCCGAGGACGGAAATGCCGCCCTCGATCCCCAGCATCGGGTTGAAAGTCTTTTGCGCGAGTGCCGCCCCGTCCGGCACAGATATTTCAATCGACAGTCCGCCGTCGTAACCCGCCTCGACGCAAACGGCCTCCGCCGCCTCCGCGATCATGCGGCGCGGCACGGAGTTGATCGCCGCCGCGCCGATGGGCTGATCCAGTCCCGGCTTCGTCACGCGGCCCACGCCCTCGCCGCCGCCCACAGCGATACCCGTCGCCGCTTTTTGCACCGTGGCGCAGATCAGGCAGCCGTCGGTCACGTCAGGGTCGTCCCCCGCGTCCTTGCGCACGGCGGCGATCGCCGCGTCATCCACGCGCTCGCAGCGCGCAAGCGGCACAGAAACCGCCGTACCGTTCGGCGTCACGAGCCGCGCGGTCTCCGGCGCCTCGCCCGTCAGCAGCAAGCGCGCGGCGGCGGATGCCGCCAACGCCGCGCAGGTGCCGGTGGTGATCCCCCGGCGCAGCAGCTTCTGTCCGCTGCGGACAAAGCCGCTGCGCTTCGCGAGCGCCGCGATCTCCGGATAGCGCGCTAAAATCTTGTCGTAATTCTCCCGCCGGTGCGGGAAATTGCAGTCAATGCAGCTCTTGTTTCCTTTTTCCGTGTAGTGAAAGTTCCCGCCGCATTGCTCGCCCAACGCGTAAAGCGGGCAGTAGCAGAACAGGCAGTTGAACTCCTCCTCCGCCACGCCGTCGTGGCAGGGGAACTTTTCGCAATCGCGGTTTTGGAAAAAGGCGTATGCCTTCTCCGCTCTTTTCTTCACGGAAAAGCCCGCGTAGGCGCCCCGTGGCAAGTCGTAGAGGGCTTCGATGTTTTCATCGCTCAACACGTCTTCCGGCGCGCCGGCGCACTGCACCGCGCCGTCCTTGACGCAGACTGCCGTATCCGCTGCGCGCCGCGCCAGCGCCAGCTCGTGGAGCGTCATCACCACCGCGAGGTTTTGCCGGTGGCTCAACTCCTCCAGAATGTCCAGCAGCTCCAGCTGATAGCGAATATCGAGGTACGCCGTCGGCTCGTCCAGTACCAGCACCTCCGGCTCCTGACACAGCGCGCGGGCAAGCAGCACCCGCTGGCGCTGCCCGTCGCTGAGCGCGCCGAAGTCCCGCTCCGCGAGGTCTTCGATGTGCAGCCGCTCCAGCGACGCCTCCGTCACCGCGCGGTCATGGTCGGAGAGGATCCCCAGCGTTCCCGTATAGGGATAGCGCCCGAGGCTCACCACATCCCGCACCGTCAGCCGGTCGGTGCGCAGGTGTTCGGTGGTGAGAATGGAGAGCTTTTGCGCCAGCTCGTTGGGCGAAAGCGCATCCATGGCATTTTCGCCGAGGTACACCGTTCCCGCCAGCGGCGCAAGCTGCCGCGAGATCGCTTTGAGCAGCGTGGACTTGCCCGCGCCGTTGGGGCCGACCAGCGTCACGATCTCACCCGCGCGGACGGCAAAGCTCACGTCGCGCACCACGGCGCGGCCGCCGTAGCCCGCGGACAGATCGCGGGCGTGCAGCAGGATCTCGTTCATGGCCGCGCCTCCTTTTTGCGGGATAGAAGCATCCACACCACCACCGGCGCGCCGAAGATGGCGGTCACAGAGCCGATGGCAAGCTCCGTCGGTGCGAACACCGTCCGCGCGATCAGATCGCAGCCGAGGCAGAATACCGCCCCGCCCAAAAAGCAGGACGGCACCATGACAATGGGTTTTGCCGTGCCCAGCAGCCGCCGCATCAGGTGCGGCACCGCCACCCCCACGAAGGACACCGGTCCGGCGAACGCCGTCACGCAGGCGGACAGCACGCTGGAAAGTAATATCAGTTGCCAGCGGAACGAGTGCAGGGAAACGCCCATGTTCCGCGCGTAGCTCTCGCCGAGCTGATAGGCGCTCATGGGCTTGGTGAGCAGCACGCTCCACACAAGCCCCACGCCCACGATGGGTGCGATGACGCGCAGGTTCGCCCAGCTGATACCCGAAAAGCTGCCGAGCGACCATGAGCGCAGGTTCACGATATTGGAATCGTCCGCGAACGTCACCACCAGATCGGTGATCGCGGAGCAGAGATATCCCACCATCACGCCGCAGACCACCAGCAAGGACATTTGCTTTACCTTAGCAGAGATCAGCAGGATCACGCCCATGACCAGAAGCGAGCCGACGAACGCCGCGCCGTAGAGTCCCGCGGAGCCGGCAATGACGCCGCGGGAGAGCAGCAGCACCATCGTGAGCGCCACGGTCAGCTTCGCGCCCGACGAAACGCCGAGGACGAAGGGCCCCGCGATGGGATTGGCAAAGAACGTTTGCAGCAAAAAGCCGGACACCGCCAGCGCGCCGCCCAGCAGCGCCGCGGACAGCATCCGCCGCAGCCGCAGGTCGACGATCCGCGCGGCGTAGCCCTCCGCGCCCCGCAGCGAGACGCTGCCCACCGCAAGGCTCATTGCGCCAAGCGCCAAAAGCAAAAGGGTGAGCAGCGCAAAGGCAAGCGCGTAGCGCGTCTGTCGTTTCACGGCTGTTCACCCCTTTGTGTGGTTGTTTCCCAAATATTATACCAGCTTGCGGAGATAGGTCAACTCTGCTCCCTTCGCGCCGGTCAGCACGGCGTGGAAATCCGCGATCATGCCGCCGACGGCAGAGGTCTCCTGAAAGAGATTCTTTTCCGTCACCCAGACGCTGCCGGTCTGCACCGCCTTGAAGTCCGCAAACATATCGTTCTCCGCGAGCAGCTGCGCGAGGGAGTTCATCGGATAGATCGTGCTGTTGTAGATCAGCACGTCCGCGTCCCGCGCCCCGGCGTAAAACGCCTCGAACTGCATGTTGATCGTGGAAAGATTGCTGTCCTCCCCCTCCAGCTCCGCCGGAACGTACACGCCGCCCGCAAGGGCGATCATCTTGGAAACATAGTCCCCCGGACGGCGCACGTTGACGTAGCCGTTGGGGCTTACATAGAACACCGCCGCGGTCTTGCCCGTGCTCTCGGCGGCAAGAATGTCCGACAGCGCGGCGGTCTGGGCGTTGAAGTACGCCTCCGCCTCCGCTTCCTTGCCCACCAGCAGGCCGTAGAGCTTGATCCACTCCAGCCGCCCCAGCGGGTGGCTTTCGTAGCTGGACCGCTCGATCATCGTCGGGATGCCCAGCGCCTCCAGCTGCTCCCGTGTGGCGGGGCTGTGGAGGATCATTGTGTTCTCGACGGCGAACGAGCAGCCTTCGGCGAGCAGCAGCTCATAGTCCGGCGCGCGGTACTTGCCCGCGTACAGGATCTCCCCCGCGTCCATGGCGTAAGCCACCTCCGGAAGGCTCCAATCCGCCGCCGTGGTGCCGGTAAAGCGCACCGCGTCCAGCGCGTCCAGCTTGCAAAACGGGTCCATCGCGGACGAGGACGCGAGATAAATATGATCGAGCGGCGTGCGCAGCACCGTCGCGTCCGCAATCTCGGGCGCTTCCGCGCCCGCGGGGACGAGGAGATACCGCTCCTCCCCCGCGATGGTCACCAGCGCCGCGTCGCCGTAGTAGTCCACAGTGAACTGCTCGGCGTAGGCAAGCGCCATGCTGCCGGCAGGGTGCCGTGCGCTTGCCGTCGGCTCCGCCGTATTCTGCGCACAGGCAGTCAGCAGCAGCACGCAGAGCAGCGCGGCAAGAAACTTTCTTACCATTGGTGTGTCTGAAGCGTCGCGGAGTCGAATGTCAGTGTGTACTCGATCTCATAGGGCTGGCTCATGGCGGTGGTGTCTGCGACGACCGGAAGCGGGCGGTCAAACGCCGCGACGGGGATGGTGAACACGGAATGACCGTTGCCGATCTCCGCGTCGTAGCGCACGCCGTCCACCAGCATATAGTCGTAGTTGGCGCTGCTCCATGTGATCTGCGCCGTCACCGTGCCGTCCTTCACCAGCAGGAATGCCTGCTCGTCCACGCTCGCCTTGCCGCTGCCGCCCGCGAGCGTCACGTCACAAACATACGGGCCGTCGGCAAGGCCGAGACTCTCCGCCGTGGTCAGCGTCTCAAACGCCTCCAACGGCAGGGAATCGCTGCGGAACACCAGCGTGCGGTCGTACCACAGCTCCTTGCTGCGGCTCCACGCCGCGCAGTCGATCTGCTGATCCAGCGCCGCAAGCGGGAGCACGAACGTGCCGACGCCGTTTTCCACCACGGGCGCGATGTAGTCCGCCGCATCCGCGGCGGCTGCCTGCTCGGCGGTGCCGAGGTAGAGATAGCCGTAGCTGTCGCTGCTCATGATGAGCTTCGCCATCATTGCGTCGCCGCCGACGGTCAGCTCGCAGTCCGCGATCTTGAACATGGACGAGCTGCTCTCCACCTTGATGTTGTAGACGCCGTCGAGGAGCTCGGCGGCGGAAACGGGCGTCATGCCCTCGCTTCCCACGTTCTCCACCGTCGTCATCCGGGACGCGTCCGCCACGGCGGAGGTGTTGCTCTGTTCCGTCTGCTCTGCCTGCGGCTCTTCCGCAGGAACGCTCTCCTGCACCGTCTGCGCGGCGCAGCCCGTCAGCAGGCACAGCGCCAGCAGCGCCGCCAGCCCCCTCTTTTTTCCATTACATTTCATTCATAGCCTCCTGTGTGTGCGCAATGTAAAGCTGCTGGATCGCCTCGACGCTGCCGAGGCCCTCAAGGACGCACTCGACCTCATAGCCTGCGGTCTCGAAAACGCTCTTCCAGCTGTCCTCATCGTCGCCCGCCATATCGTTGTTGGCGTGGTCGCCCGCGACCACCATCAGCGGGCGCAGCACGACGCGCTTATAACTGCCCTGCTGCACGGCGGCGAGCACGTCCTCCACAGAGGGGAACGCCTCGACCGTGCCGATGAAGTAGTTTTCCATGCCCTTGGCGTCCAGCACGCCCTGCATCTGCTCATAGACGCCGTTGGAGTCCGCCTCGGTGCCGTGGCCCATGAACACGATGGCGGTCTCGCCGTCATCATACTGCCCGGTTGCCGCCACGATGGCGTCCGCCACCGCGTCGAAGTCGCTGTCGGTCTGCAGCAGAGGCGCGCCGATCTTGATCTTCTCGAAGGCGTCGGCATAGGTCACGACCTCGGAGATAATGTCGTTGTACTCGTAGCCGTCCATCAGGTGCGTCGGCACGACCAGCAGTTCCTTGACGCCATTATTGACCGCGCGCTCCAGCGCCTCGGTCACGTTGTCGATGACCTCGCCGTCGCGGGACTTCACATGGTCAATGATGATTTGGCTGGTGAACGCGCGGCGGACGCTCCAATCGGGGAACGCCTGCTCCAGCGCGTTTTCGATCGCGCCGATGGTGAGGCGGCGGCTGTCATTGAAGCTGGTGCCGAAGCTCACCACCAGCAGTTCCTTCTCGCCGATCTCGTCCTGATTGCGGGGGTTGTCCAGCGATGCGTCGCCGGTGGTGTAGTCCTCGTCGTCCGCTTCCTCCGCAGCGCTCTCCGCGGGCTCCTCCTGCTTCACTTCCTCCTGCTTGACTTCCTCCTGCGCCGGAGTCTCCTCCGCAGGCGCGGCGGTCTTGCCGCCCGCGCAGCCGGTCAGCAGTCCGCAGACCATCGCCAGCGCCATCACACATGCCATCATTTTTTTCATTGTTCGTTCTTCCTTTCGCAAAAAGATAATCCGTCTGCCGAAGCAGACGGACATACGCACAGCAAAGCTCAGCCGATGGCTCGGCTCAGCTCTTGAAACGCGGTTTCCGGTTCCGGCAGAAACGCCGACAGTCTCAGGTATTCTGACTTATCCGCCCATCGCGGCATCACAGTGACCGACTCGCGGGGCTTCGCACCCCATTCCCCCTGCCGCCCGAAGCGGCGAGATCTGTCGTTATTCGGTTCGCACCAATATATAGCACATTTTTCGGCAAAATGCAACCGTTTATGCCGGATTGACGTGGATCATGATGTGTTTGACCTGCGGAAATGCCGTTTCCACGTCGTTGTGCACCTGCTCGGCGATGGCGTGGGCGGCCACGAGCGGCAGCTGCCCGTCCACGGAGATCTCCAGCTCGATATAGACGCGGTTGCCGAACTCGCGGGTGCGCAGCAGGTCGATGTGCTCCACGCCCTCGTGACCCATGACGCAGCCGCGGATCGCGCGTTCCGTCGCCTCATCGCAGCTGTGATCCACCATCTTGTCCACCGCGTCGCGGAAGATGTCGATCGCCGCCTTGCCGATGAACACGCAGATCACCACACTCGAGAGCGGGTCTAGAATGGGATAGCCCAATCTTGCCCCCGCGATTCCCAGCAACGCCCCCACGGAGGACAGCGCGTCGCTGCGGTGGTGCCACGCGTCCGCCATCAGGGCCTCGGAATCAAGCTGCCGCGCGTAGTGGCGCGTGTACCAGAACATACCCTCCTTGAGCGCGATGGACAGCACAGCCGCCAAAAGCGCCGCGACGCCCGGCACCGGCAAATCTTCCCGATGCACGATCTTTTCGATGCCGCTCCAGCCCACCAGCAGCCCCGTCCCCATCAGAATCGCAGACAGAACAATGGCGGCGACGCACTCCATGCGTTCGTGTCCGTAGGGGTGTTCGCGGTCGGACGCCTTTTCCGACGCCTTGACGCCAATCATCACAATGACGGTGCTCACCACGTCCGACGCGGAGTGGATCGCGTCGGACACCATGGCGCCGGAGCGCGCGAGCACGCCCGCGAGCAGCTTGATGATACTCAGCAGCACGTTCGCGGCGATGCTCCGCCGCGAGACGCGCATGGTGAGCTGTGTACGGTTTTCCATGCGGCTCCTCCTCATAAAGAAAAAACACCCGCGGAACGCTCTGTCCCGTAGATGTTGTCTACTGTCACCATCGTGACCCGGCTCCCAAGGGCCTGCTCAGTTGTTGTAGTGCCAGTATACAAACCCAAAGCGCGGAAGTCAATCGAAATCGTGCGAAATCCACAAGCTTTTACCGACGTGAAAAAAACGCTTGACTTTATCGCTTTCATGTACTAAACTTCATTCCGTTAAAGCTGTAAAGCGCAAAAGTGCTTGACAAGAAGAAAGGATTGGTTTGATATGGTTCTCAAGGTGCTTATGCTGCTGGTGTTCTTCGGCGTGATGATCGGCATCGGACTGTATTGCCGCCGCAATGCCACCGACGTCAACGGCTTCGTCCTCGGCGGGCGCAGCGTCGGTCCGTGGCTGACGGCGTTTGCCTACGGCACCTCCTATTTCTCCGCGGTCATCTTTGTCGGCTACGCCGGTCAGTTCGGCTGGAAGTACGGCATCGCCTCCACATGGGTCGGCATCGGCAACGCGCTGATCGGCTCGCTGATGGCGTGGGGCATCCTCGGCCGCCGCACGCGCATCATGACGCAGCATCTCACAAGCGCCACCATGCCGGAATTCTTCGGCAAGCGCTTCGGCAGCAAGTCGCTGAAGATCGCGGCAAGCGCGATCATCTTCATCTTCCTCATCCCCTACACCGCCTCGCTCTACAACGGCCTCAGCCGTCTGTTCGGCATGGCGTTCAACATTGATTACTCCGTTTGCGTCATCGTCATGGCGGTGCTGACCGGCGTGTACGTTATCGCCGGCGGCTACATGGCGACCGCCATCAACGACTTCATTCAAGGCATCATCATGATCTTCGGCATCATCGCCGTCATCGGCGCGGTGCTCAAGTCCCAGGGCGGCTTCCTCGCGGCGCTGGACGGCCTCGCGTCGATCAGCGATCCGCTGGTCTCCGACGCGCCGGGCGTGTTCAACTCCTTCTTCGGGCCAGACCCGCTGAACCTGCTGGGCGTGGTGATCCTCACGTCGCTGGGTACATGGGGACTGCCCCAGATGGTGCAGAAATTCTACGCCATCAAAAACGAGGCGCAGGTCAACAAGGGTATGCTCATCTCCACCGTTTTCGCGTTCATCGTCGCGGGCGGATGCTACTTCCTCGGCGGCTTCGGGCGGCTGTTCACCGATAAGCTCAACCCCGCGAACGGCGTCCCCTCCGGCGGTTACGACGCGGTGATCCCCACCATGCTCTCCGGACTTCCCGATATTCTGATCGCGGTGGTCGTGATCCTCGTGCTCTCGGCGTCCATGTCTACGCTCTCGTCACTGGTGTTGACCTCCAGCTCCACGCTGACGCTGGACCTTTTGAAAGATCACGTCATCAAGAACATGGACGAGAAAAAGCAGGTTTCCATCATGCGCGCGCTGATCGTGGTGTTCATCGCGATCTCCGTGGTGCTGGCGATCATTCAGTACAAGTCCTCCGTCACCTTCATCGCGCAGCTCATGGGCGTGAGCTGGGGCGCGCTGGCGGGCGCGTTCCTCGCGCCGTTCCTCTACGGCCTGTATTGGAAGCGCGCCACCAAGGCGGCGTGCTGGGTGAGCTTCGTATTCTCCAGCGTGGTGATGGTCGCGAACATCTTCGTCCGCGCCAGCTTTCCCAAGCTGCTCCAGTCCCCCATCAACGCCGGCGCGTTCTGCATGCTTGCGGGATTGATCATCGTGCCGCTGGTGAGCGCCCTCACCGCACCGCCGGAAAAAACCTTGGTGGACGACGCGTTCTCCTGCTACGATAAGCGCGTCATGGTGCGCCAGACCGAGGCGCTGGGTGACGCGGAATGATCGTCGATATCCACACCCACACGTTTCCCGGGAAAATCGCCGCGCGGACGGTGGAAAAGCTGCAAAGCATGTCCCACACCCATCCGTTCGCCGACGGCACCGTGCAGGCGCTGCGCGACGCCATGGCAGCGGCGGGCATCGACTACTCCGTGGTCGTGCCCGTCGCCACCAACGCCCGTCAAGTGCTCCACGTCAACGACGCGTCCATCGCGCTCAACGAGCAGGGCGACGGCGTGCTGTCGTTTGGCTGCATGCACCCGGATTTCGACGGCTGGAAGATGGAACTATCCCGGCTGGCGGAGAATGGTCTCAAGGGCATCAAGCTGCATCCTGTGTATCAGGAGGCCAACTTCGACGATCCGCGGTTTCTGCGCATTCTCGACCGCTGTGCGGAGGTGGGCTTGCTTGTGCTGACCCACGCGGGGCGAGACGTGGGCTTCCCCGACGCCGCGGACTACGTCTCCCCCGCGCGCATCGCGAGCGCCATGCGCCAGACCGGCGGCGTGACGCTGATCTGCGCCCACATGGGCGGTTGGCGGCAGTGGGATGAGGTGGAGCGGCTGCTGCCGGAAACCGGCGTATACATCGATACCTCATTTTCCCTCGGCGCAATGACCTCCAACGGCGACGGGTACTATTCGACGCCGGAAAGCCTCCAACTGCTGGGCGAAGAACAGTTCGTCCGCCTCGTGCGCGCCTTCGGCGCGGAACGGGTGCTGTTTGGCACGGATTCGCCGTGGGGCGAACAGGCGGAGAGCCTGCGCCGACTGCGCGCCCTGCCGCTCACCGACGAGGAACTGGCTGCCATCCTCGGCGGCAACGCCCAAACGCTGCTGGGTCTGTAAACCCTTTACATGCGAAAAGCCGCCCCGCAAGGGGGCGGCTTTTCTCCGCGTTTTGGGTGCCTATTATCCGCCGAAGTAGGGTTTCAAGTGCATGTCGAGATACAGCACATGGTTCTCGAGGTGATGATGGACGTCATAGATCTG
>Ga0310695_10015729_pt1 | contig 10032 bp, 12 predicted proteins | sample RumenRJG_04DNA_FD_203882 | JGI IMG/M metagenome (GOLD analysis project Ga0310695, IMG submission 203882) | Bovine rumen microbial communities from Lethbridge, Alberta, Canada - RJG_04 (v2) (version 2) | ecosystem: Host-associated > Mammals > Digestive system > Stomach > Rumen | place: Canada... | reverse complement strand
GGCCGCCCTCGCTGGTCTCGCGCAGGCTCTTCGGTATCGCGCGGCCGATGCGGTCCATGGCCCCGATGACCTCATCGACGGGGATCACGGACTCGACGCCGGAGAGCGCCATATCGGCTGCGAGCGCGGCCGTCATCGTGCAGAAACCATTCCGCTTGACGCACGGCACCTCGACGAGGCCGGCGACCGGGTCGCAGACGAGACCGAGCAGGTTCTTGATGGCGAGCGCCGCCGCATGGCCGGCCTGCCGCGGGCTGCCATCAGCGATCTCGACGAGCATCGCGGCCGCCATGGCCGCGGCCGTACCGCACTCTGCCTGGCAGCCCCCCGACGCGCCGGCGATCGACGCGTTCTGGTCGATGACCATGCCGATGCCGGCCGCCGTGAACAGGCCGCGCACGATTGCATCATCACTTGCGGAGCGCTTCCTCTTGGCAAGGCACGCGGCCGCCGGGACGATGCCGCAGGAACCCGCCGTCGGGCAAGCGACGATGCGCCCCATGACCGCGTTGACCTCGCTGACACCGACCGCGCAGGCCGCCGCATACAGCGTATCCGCGTCGAGATAGCCCTTCCCGGCAAATTCGCGGAGCTTTTTCGCGTCCCCACCCGTGATGCCGAGCATCGACTTTTCCGTATTCCCGATGCCGCGCGCGACGGACGCCTGCATGACCTGCCAGTTCTTCTGCATCGACGCGAGAACTTCTTCTTCGCTTTTTTCGCTTTCCGCCGCTTCGCGCGCGAGCACGACCACGCTGATAGGAACCCGCTTCTCTTCCGCGAGCCTGATCAGCTCGGCAACCGTATTCCACTTTTCTATGGCCATCATACTCCCCTTATTCTATCGCCGGAATGCTCAATGCCAGCTCCACGCCGTCTGCCTCCTGACAGGCCGCAACAATCTCCTGATCCGGCCGCTCGTCGAGCTCGAGGATCATCATCGCGCGCTCGCCGCGGCTCTGCCTCGACACGCGCATGAACGCGACGTTCAGCGCGTGCTCGGCGAGGATATGCGTGACCGCCGTGATGACGCCGGGCCGGTCATGGTGCACGGTCAAGAGGGCCGGATAGGCACCCGTCAGCTGCACCTCGTAATCGCCGATGCGGCTGATCCGGATGTTGCCGCCGCCGACCGATGCGCCCTCGATATGGACCGACCGGCCGTCCGCGCGCTCGAGATCAAACAAGGCGGTATTCGGATGCGCGTCCGGCCGGTCCTCGGTGGTGAACGTCACGTCGAGCCCCATCTCCGGTGCCAATTGCAGCGCGTCGCGGATCCGCTCATCATCCGGGCGGAAACCGAGCAGGCCGCCGGCAATCGCCTTATCCGTGCCATGCCCCTTCCCCGTCCGTGCAAACGAGCCCGTCAGGCCGACCCGTGCGCGCACCGGCGCGCCGCCGAGGATCTTGCGCGCCATGAGCCCGAGACGGGCCGCACCAGCCGTATGCGAGCTCGACGGCCCGATCATGACCGGACCCACGATATCAAAAACGCCGTGCAACTCTTGTTCCTCCCTGCGGAAATCCTTTTCTCATAAAGCAGCCCCCGCAGAGAACCCGCGGGGGCTGGGTATCCATTCTATCTTATTTCAGAAGGCCGTGCTTCTTGAGCGCCGCTTCGAGCTGCTTCTCATGCGCGGGCTCCATCTCGCAGAGCGGCATGCGCAGCGGGCCGGCAGCATAGCCGAGCTTGCGCATCGCAACCTTGACCGGGATCGGATTGACCTCGCAGAACAGCGCGTCGATGAGATCCGTGTACTCGATCTGGAGCTTCGCGGATTCCTCAACCTTGCCGTCGAAATACAGCTGGCAGATATCATGCGCTGCCTTCGGCGCAACATTCGAGAGCACTGAGATGACGCCCTGACCGCCGAGCGACAGGATCGGCACGATCTGATCATCGTTGCCGGAATACACGACGAGGTCATCACCGACCGCCGCGCGCAGGCGCAGGATAGCCGAAAGGTCGCCGTTGGCTTCCTTGACCGCCGCGATATTCGGGTGCTTCGAGAGCTCGACATAGGTCTCCGTCTTGATGGCCACGCCCGTGCGGCTCGGCACATCGTACAGGATGATTGGGATGTTGATGGCATCCGCAATTGCCGTGTAGTGCTTCACGAGGCCCTTCTGCGTGCATTTGTTGTAATACGGCGTCACGACGAGCACGCCGCTTGCGCCGACCTGCTCCGCGTACTGCGAAAGCTCGATCGCCGTGCGCGTCTCGTTCGAGCCCGTGCCTGCAACGACTGGGATGCGGCCCTTGACCTGCTCAACCGCGAACTTGATGACCTCTTTATGCTCATCGACCGTCATCGTTGCCGACTCGCCGGACGTCCCCGCGATTACGATCGCGTCCGTCCCGCCAGCAATCTGATCCTCGATGATGCGCCCGAGTTCCGGATAGTTGATGCCCGTATCCGTAAACGGCGTAATAATCGCGACCCCCGCGCCGCGAAAAATTGGTTTCTTCATACCCAAAGGCCTCCTCAAATCTCACAGGCAAGCCTGCCACTCTCTGAAAACGGATTCGTATTTATTATCCCATGAATGGACATGAAAGTCAACAAGTCCGGATAACACAAAAAGGACCGCCCTTGCGGGCAGTCCCCTGAAATCTCGAAAGCTGAAATTACTTCAGTTCAACCGTAGCGCCAGCCTCTTCGAGCTTCTTCTTCATTTCCTCAGCGTCAGCCTTAGCGACGTTCTCTTTGACAGCAGCCGGAGCGCCATCAACGAGAGCCTTCGCGTCCTTCAGGCCGAGGCCCGTGATCTCACGGACAGCCTTGATGACGTTGATCTTCTTGTCGCCGACAGCCGTCAGCATGACGTTGAACTCGCTCTTCTCCTCAGCAGCAGCGCCGCCAGCAGCAGCACCAGCAGCAGCGACAGCAACCGGAGCAGCTGCGCTTACGCCGAACTTCTCTTCCATGTCTTTTACGAGCTCGGAAAGCTCAAGAACAGTCATGTTCTCAATGGCTTCAAGGATTTCTTCTTTCGTCATTTTATTTTCCTCCAAAATTTTGTTATTTTCTTTTTCTTGATAGCGGGAACGTATGTTCCCAAGGCAGTCAGGCGGCGCTTAGGCGCTCTCCTGCTCCTTCTTCTCGCGTACGGCGTTGAGCGCGTACACAGCCTTGCGGATGACGCCCTGCAGTACGTTGACCGTATTGGAAATCGGGGCGTTCATGCTGCCAAGCATCTTGGCGAGGAGTTCCTCGCGGGATGGCAGGGCAGCGAGGGCCTTGACCTCTTCGAGGCCGATGACCTTGCCGTCGAGCAGGCCGGCTTTGACCACCAGCACACCTGCCTCATCAAGCTTGTTCTTCTTGATGTAGCCGCAGATGACCTTTGCCGGTGCGATGGCATCCTCCGTGGAGACTGCCAGAGCCGTCGTGCCGGAGAGGTACTCATCGAGACCCTCGAGGCCGGCAGCGTCTGCTGCGCGGTGCAGCATCGTGTTCTTGACGACGTGGTAGCTGACACCAGCCTCGCGGAGTTCGCGACGGAGCTCCGTGTCCTGCGCAACCGTCAGGCCCGTGTAGCCCGTCAGGACTGCGCCCTTAGCGGAGGTCAGCTGCTCTTTCAGGCTGTCGACGACGGCCTGTTTCTGTTCTTTCACATCACTCATTCTTTTCTTTGCACCTCCGTTCTATCCGGGAAAGTCCCTTCTGAATTTTAAAACATGGTAAATCACAAAACCTCCGGCGCACAGCCGGAGGTCATTATCTTCGAAAGTCAATGACTCCGGCCTCGGCAGGCGGGATAATCCCGTTAGATGCCGGGAGCTTCCCCGGCAAGCCTGCTGTCTGCAGCCTTCGATATGCATTTATCTCTCACGCGGGGCGTGAGACGGAGACCGGAGTCTCTCTGCTTCGCGCTCAGGCGTTGAAAGCGATATGTACGCCCGGGCCCATCGTAGCGGAAACCGTTACGGAGCGGATGTACTGTCCCTTTGCAGCCGCCGGCTTAACGCGAACCAGCGTATCCATCAGGGTCTGGAAGTTCTGCTGAAGCTTCTCAGCGTCGAACGATGCCTTGCCGATCGGGCAATGCACGTTACCGGCCTTATCGGTGCGGTACTCGACTTTACCTGCTTTAATCTCGGAAACTGCCTTCGTAAGGTCCATCGTGACCGTACCCAGTTTCGGGTTCGGCATGAGGCCGCGCGGGCCGAGGATCTTACCAAGACGACCAACCGTGCCCATCATATCCGGCGTAGCGACAGCGACATCGAAGTCGAGCCAGCCGCCCTGGATCTTCTGGACGTATTCATCGGAGCCGATGAAATCTGCACCTGCAGCTTCGGCTTCCTTTACCTTCTCGCCCTTTGCAAAGACGAGAACGCGCTTGGATTTACCGGTGCCGTTCGGAAGAACGATTGCACCGCGGACCTGCTGATCGGCATATTTCGGATCAACGCCAAGGCGGACGTGGAGCTCGATGGTCTCATCGAACTTCTTCGTAGCCGTCTTCTTGACGAGTTCCATCGCCTCAGCAGGCGTATAGAGCTTGCCAGCTTCTACGAGCTTGGCAGCGTCCTGGTACTTCTTACCAGCTTTTGCCATGATCTTTTCTCCTCTCGTGGTCATAACGGTCATCAAAGGCCTCCCACGGGATGAAACCGTCAGACTCAGTCGACGATCTCAATACCCATGCTGCGAGCCGTGCCCTCGATCATGCGGGTAGCCGCATCGAGGTCAGCTGCGTTGAGGTCCTTCATCTTGCTCTGCGCAATCTCCTGTGCCTTAGCACGCGGGAGTTTCGCAACCTTGTTCTTGTTCGGCTCACCGGAAGCCTTTGCGAGGCCGGCTGCTTTCTTCAGCAGGACAGCCGCTGGCGGCGTCTTCGTGACGAACGTGAACGAGCGATCCTCGAAGACCGTGATGACGACTGGGATGATGAGACCAGCCTGGTCCTTCGTGCGCTCATTGAACTCCTTGCAGAAGCCCATGATGTTGACACCAGCCTGACCGAGTGCAGGACCTACCGGAGGAGCCGGGTTCGCCTTGCCAGCCATGACCTGGAGCTTGACAATCTTGGAAACTTTCTTTGCCATTTTGTAGATTCACCTCCCGAAAAGGTTTCGTATCTCAGGATCAGATCTCCTCGATCTGACTGAAATCCAGTTCTATCGGCGTCTCTTCGACGACAACCTTCACGCGCTGATGTTCGGCATCAATCTCCGAAATCTTGCCCGTGTAGTTCTCGAATACGCCGGAATTGATACGGACGACATCGCCGACAGCGAAATCCGTATCGGTCTTGACCGTCTGCTTGCCCGTGGCACTCAGGATGCGGTCAGCCTCAGCCTTCGTAAGCGGAATCGGATGTTTCTCCGAACCGACGAATCCCGTGACGCCCGTCGTGTTGCGGACGACATACCAGGAACGTTCGTCGACAATCATATCGACAAGGACATAGCCCGGGAAAATCTTATGCGGGACGACCTTTTCTTTGCCGTCCTTCTTTTCGATCTCTTCCTCGATCGGGACAACGACGTTGAAGATGTAGTTCTCCATGTTCGCCGTGTGGATGAGGCGCTCGAGGCTGGCTTTGACCTTGTTCTCGTAACCTGAATAGGTATGAATCACATACCAGGCCCTGCCGGGATTGTCCTTATGCAGATCCAGTTCTTCACTTTCTGCCATACTGTTTCTCTCCCTGCTCGATCGTTTCGCTTACTTTAGGAGGATGTGGAATAGACGCGCGAAGATCGTGTCGCAGACCCAAATCAGCGCGCACACGATAGCGACGGCGATGCCGACGACAATCGTGTAGTTCACGAGTTCCTTTCTCGTGGACCACGTGACCTTCTTCATCTCGGCAACGACTTCGCTCAAAAACTTCTTCACTGTATCTTCACATCCCCGTTACTTCGTTTCCTTGTGGAGCGTATGCTTCTTGCAGAACTTGCAATACTTCTTGAACTCCAGACGATCCGGGTTGTTCTTCTTGTTCTTGTTCGTACGGTAGTTGCGGTTATGGCACTCCGTGCACTCGAGCGTGATATTGTTGCGCATTTCCTTTGTTACACCCCTTTACGTATGGGAATCAGAATTTCCATGTAGTTGTTATTTGCCAGGAAATGCGGATCCGGTGGAATGGTGGAAGCATTTCCGCAAAGTCACGAATATAATTTAGCACATAAAGGAACCCCTGTCAACCGCAAGCGCGCGTTTTCCTGAAAAAAGATACGCGGCGCGGCGTGTGTGTTCCTCGTGCATAAGAAAAGCCCCATGCGGGGCATATTTCCAGATGGTGGCGGCACAGAGATTTGAACTCCGGACACTGCGGGTATGAACCGCATGCTCTAGCCAACTGAGCTATGCCGCCTTTATAGATGGAGCTGATAACCAGGATTGAACTGGTGACCTTATCCTTACCAAGGATACGCTCTACCGACTGAGCTATATCAGCAATCTATTCTTGGTTGCGGGGACAGGACTTGAACCTGTGACCTTCGGGTTATGAGCCCGACGAGCTACCGACTGCTCCACCCCGCGATAAGTGGTGGGCAGGGATGGATTCGAACCATCGTAATCCGAAGATGACAGATTTACAGTCTGTTCCCTTTAACCACTCGGGCACCTACCCATTTATCGTAAAGTAAGACTTGTATGCAATTGGTTGCGGGGATAGGACTTGAACCTATGACCTTCGGGTTATGAGCCCGACGAGCTACCGACTGCTCCACCCCGCGATGGGATTTGTTTCATCTGAGCCGATGCACTCAAACAATCCGTATCACCGGCTGACAAGATATTATTATAGTCACTTTCCGCGAATCCGTCAACCCCTTTCCGAAAAAAATATGCATTTTACGCAAAAAGCGGAGGAATCTCCCGCTGCACGCGGAAAATCCTTCGCTTTTCTTTCTATTTATATGTGGCTGCCCATGAAATATACGCGGTTTATTTCTTTTCCTTTTTCTCCTCGGTCTTCGGCTGCTCGCCCTCATCGAACAGGTAGCTGTAGCGCGTCTGGAACTCCTCGAGGGTCATGCGGTAGGCATTCGCGAGTCCCGGATCCTCGAGATCCTCTTTCTCGAGGCGCATCATGGATCCGCGGGCAATCTTGTAGTCGACGGAGTCGATGTTGACTTTGCGGACCTTGGTCTTGCCGGTCGCCGGATCCTTGATCTCCTCGAACGTCATCGGTACGGCCTTGTTGTTCTGGATCGTGATCAATGCGCCGCTGCCGCCCGACATCAGGAACTGCGCAGCCGAGTAGCCGAGCGAGTGCGCGTAGTCGATATCGTACGCAATCGGCGTCGTGCAGCGGAGCTCGTAGCCGATCTCCTTATCGATGACGGAGATCTTGATGCCGAGCTTCTTGACCTCAGCGAGCACCGCCTGTTTCAGGATCTCGCCGAAGTCGAGCTCGCTGTAGCGGATATGGCCGTGCTCATCGGTCACGACCGTGCCGAGCTTCTTGAAGTCATCCGGCGCGATTTTCTCGATGATGCCCTCGGCGATGACCGCGACGCCGTAGTTATGGCCGAACAGGTAGCGCTTGACGATGGCGCCCGTGATGATGTCGACAACCTGCTGCAGAGGGATCTTCTCCTGCGGGAATTCCTCGGGGATAATCGTCAGTGCGGCGCCCGCCGAGCGCCCCATGCCGAGCGCGAGGTGGCCGGCCGTACGGCCCATCGCAATCGTGAAATACCAGCGGTTATTCGTCGTACGGGCATCCTCCATGAGATTCTCGATCTCGGTCGTACCGAACGCGCGCGCTGTCTCGAAGCCAAAGGTCGGTACGCCATCCGGCAAAGGCAGATCGTTATCAATCGTTTTCGGCACGTGCACGACGTTGATCGTACGGCCCATCTTGCGCGCATACTCCGAGACCGCCGCCGAGCTGTACGCCGTATCATCGCCGCCGATCGTCACGAGGTGCGTGACGCCGAGTTCCGTGAGCGTCTCGACGACAGTGCGCAGATCGGATTCCTTTTTTGTCGGGTTGAACCGTGACATCTTCAGGATGCAGCCGCCCGTCAGATGGATCCGGCTGATATCCTGCGGCAGCAGCCGCACGTAGTTTTTCTCACCGCGGGCGATGCGGGAGAAACCGTCATAGATGCCGAGCACATCCCATCCGTGCCGCGTTGCCTCGCTGACCACCGCTGAAATGACGCTATTGATGCCAGGCGCCGGACCGCCGCCGCAGACGATTGCGATTGTCTTTTTGATACCGATCATGGAAAATCCCCCTTACCAACGAATCCGGCGTGGCCCTTGCCGGCCTCCGCCGCTCATCCTATTCTATACCTGTAGTATTCGCGTTTTGTCGGGATTCTCCTGCTTTCCTCTCTGTTTTCTTTTTGTCAAATTTTTCGCACGTTTTGTGTTCAGCCGAGAGCCACGTCGAGCGCCATCATCAGCGTGAAGCCGACGGCAAAGCAGACGACGCCGATATTGGAATGCTTCCCGGCGCTCATCTCAGGGATCAGCTCCTCGACGACCACGTAGAGCATCGCCCCGGCCGCGAACGAGAGCAGATACGGTAGCACCGGAATAACAAGGCTCGCGGCGAGGATGGTCAGGATGCCGCCGATCGGCTCTACGATGCCCGAGAGCACGCCGAGCACAAACGAGCGCGCCCGGCTCGAACCTGCCGCGCGCAGCGGCATCGAGACGATGGCGCCCTCCGGGAAATTCTGGATGGCGATACCAAGCGACAGCGCGAACGCGCCGCCGAACGAGATATCCCCGCCCCCCGCGAGCCAGCCGGCCAGCACGACGCCGACCGCCATGCCCTCCGGGATATTATGCAGCGTCACGGCGAGCGCCATCATGATCGTTTTCGACAGCTTGCTTTTCGGCCCCTCCGCTTCCTCCGCATAGAGATGCAGATGCGGTATGATATGGTCGAGCGCGAGCAGGAACAGCGTCCCGATCCAGAAGCCGATGACCGCCGGCAGGAACGACAGGCTGCCGAGCGCCGCGCTCTCCTCCATCGACGGGATCAGCAGGCTCCAGACCGACGCGGCGACCATGATGCCCGCCGCAAAGCCCATCAGCGCCTTCTGCACATGCATCGAAAGCTCTTTCTTCATCACGAATACGCAGGCCGCCCCGAGACTCGTCCCCAAAAACGGGATCAGCAGCCCCTCCAGCACTTCCTGATTCAATACAACCGCCTCCTATCTCTTTCCCTCCTGCAGACGCACACTGCCGAATGGATGCCAGATCCCTGCTCAGGATTTCAATTTATTCCCATCGTGGAATGCCTTGCCGACAACAGGGCCGATGACGCGGTAGGTCATGGTAGAGATGTCAAAGATGATCGGCTGCAGCTTGCCGTAATCGACTTTGCCATCGGTCAGAACGGATTCATCGGCCTGCTGTGCGACGATCTTGCCGACGAGGATGCCGGTTTCGTCATCGTAGCTCTTCATCTCGCATTCGAGCGTCACCGGGAATTCCTCGATGATCGGTGCGTTGACATGGGCACTCCTATGGACATGGCAGCCGGCCTTCTCGATCTTGTTGACCCTGCGGCCCGTCTCCACGCCGAAATAGTCCGCGATCTCCACGGTGTCCTTCGTCGCAAAGGCTACCGTGAAGGCCTTCGTCTTCTTGACATTGTCCGTCGTCTTGTGCGCCGCGAGGAACAGCGTGATCTCGCCGTAGTCCGACTGCGCGCCCCAAGCCGCATTCATGGCGTTCGGTACGCCATTTTCATCGTACGTGCCGATGATGAAAACACCCTCCGGCGCAATGCACGCCTTCGTCCCAGAAAATTCTTTGCTCATCTTCCTGACTTCCTTTCTACAAATTACCCAAATGAACATGATGCAGATATGGTTTCGCCACCGTGGCAAGGTTCTCAAGTGTCTCGCGCGGTGTGGCCGGGATCTCGCAATGATAGCGTGGGAAATAGCGCGTGATATGCAGCGGGATATCCGGGGACAGGGACGCAAGCCAGGCGGCCTCGCGAACCATGTCCTCCGGGGCATCGTTCTTCCCCGGGATGACGAGCGTCGTGACCTCGACCTCGGCGCCAGACGCCACGGCCCGCGCAATCGTC
>Ga0310695_10015728_pt1 | contig 10032 bp, 7 predicted proteins | sample RumenRJG_04DNA_FD_203882 | JGI IMG/M metagenome (GOLD analysis project Ga0310695, IMG submission 203882) | Bovine rumen microbial communities from Lethbridge, Alberta, Canada - RJG_04 (v2) (version 2) | ecosystem: Host-associated > Mammals > Digestive system > Stomach > Rumen | place: Canada... | reverse complement strand
AAAAATTTTATTAAATGAAAGCTATTCTTTCTTCAGCAAATTGTGGAATATGTTTATCAATCCCAGAAGATCCAATAACTTGTAAAAATTGTGGGAATAATTTTTGTTTCAATTGTGGAAATGAAGAGAAAAAAAGAAATAATTGTTGTCCGAATTGTAAAAATAGACCCTTTGAATTTATTGAAAATAAAGGTTTAAAACAAGTATTTAAAAATATGATTAAAATATGTGATTTTTGCAAAAAAGAAATTAATATAAATGAAATAGATGAACATAAACAAAATTGTAAAATTTATTCATGTAATTTATGTGATGGAACTTTTTATGATGAAAAAATATTCTATGACCATTATTTTCAAGACCAAATACATAAAGAACTCATAGAATTTTATTTTGATAAAAAAAAAATAGGTGAAAAAATTCCAAAAGATTTAGAAGAAAAAAAATTAATAATAAAAGACACAAGAAAAAAATTAGAGCATTTACAAAAAGTTTTAGAAAAAGCAATAAACAATGAAGGAAAAAAAAAAGGAAAAATATATGAAGATTCAAAAGAAATTCATCCATATTTAAATTTAATTCAAAATGGAAAAAATCACTCAGATAAATTAAATACAAATGATGAAATGTCACAAATAAAAATTCCTATTAATCCACCACCATATGTAACATTAAATCAATTTATGGATTTATATTATTGTGGTTCTCAAACTAATTTTATATGCGAATATAATGTTTGTGCTCCAGGTTCTTTTTTATGTCCAAGATGTATGAGATTAAATCAAAAATATCATGTATTAAAAAGACATTATTTAATTAATGCAGCTGGAAGGGTTTCTCGATGCATTAAAGGGAAATATCAATGTAATTGTGAATATTTAAAAATTGTGAAAAGTAATAATAATATTTTTTATAATAAAAATAATTGTAATAATGATTTTCTTTGTGATGCTTGTTATGAATTGAATAATATTGATATTTTAAAACAATATTTGCCTGAGGAATTTTTATATAAAGTATTAAATAATTAAATTTTGTTTATTTCAAAGATTTCATATATTAAAAATTGATAATTACTTTAATTACTTACTCCCTATCTATGAAATAAAAGAACAAAAATTAAATAATAATATTAATATTTTAAAAAAACAATATTTTCTAAATCATTAAATAAAAATTATAAAAAAAATTTATTAAATTACCTATTCTACAGTATTTTTTTCTTCTCTCTCTTTAATAGCTCTTTTAGTATATTGATCAAATCCTCCATAAGGAATTTCAACAATTTCATTATAAATAACACTCCCAATAATTAAAACAATAAAACCAATAAATTGTAACCAAGAAAAAGTTTCTTTAATAGAAAGTGGCATAGTCAAAAAGAAAATCCAAACAAGAATAGTTCTTAAAGTATCAACAACAGTTCTCGAAGTAGAAGAAGCATATTTAGTAACTAACAATCCAGAAAGATTAAAAACAGCAATAGAAGAAATATATAATAATAAAATAAAATCTAATTTATAATCACATAAAATTTGTAAAATTGCAAAAGGAGCATCTTCAAATCTAAATTCCCCATTTAAATTTTCAATACAAATTCCATCTTTTAAGTTTTTTGGCCAATTTTCACATCTTAATTGATAAAAAATAAACAATAATACATAATAAATACAAACACCCCAACATCCTTCAGACCCAACAACTTTTAAAGGATGACAATTAAATTTTTTTAATAATTTTTCTTCAGTAATAAACATAGAAGCAGCAAAAATTTGTCCAGTAGTTACTAAAATAATACCTGCAATAGGATGCTCACTTGTATTTCCATTATCATTAAAAATTGCATTTAATCCAACAATTATTAAACCAATTATTACTATTATTATTCCTAATACATGATGTCGATAATATTTTGATTTTAAAAATATTATTGAACCTAAACATGTAAATATTATTATTGCTCCACGAAACATTTGATAAATTGATGGAGCTAAATATGTTAAACTTATTGATGTTGATGTACTTGCTAAAACGTCAAAAAATGCTGGGAATAGGAAATAATAAAATTTTGGTTGAGGGATTTTTTTTATTTTTATTTTTTCTATTTCATTTGAATCACTTAATTTTTTATATTCTTCTTTTTTTCTACCTTTTATAAAATAGTATATTATTAAACATACTACTTCACCATGAAACATACAAAATGTAATAAATTTTTGATGATGGGAATATGATATTCCTAAAGGATTTGTGTTTTGTTGAAGTTTATTTGCTATTGTATTTATAGAACCTGTTAATAACATAAATAACATGAATAAATATATTTTCCATTTTGGTGTTTCTTGATTATCCATTTTAAATAATAAATTAAATTTATTATTTTTTTAATGTTTGTTTTATTTTTTTTTAAATAATATAATTCAATTTAATTATTATTAAATAATAAATTAATTATTTTAATTATATTTTACTTACTAAAACAGTATAGTCTTTTTCCTTTTTCTTAGATAGTTGGGCAATATTAGGACGAAAATTGTAAACCAAATATATGATTATAAACAAATTTACCAAAAGAATAATCGAAATGATAAAAAATGCAGAAGAATAGTTTTGTTGTTTTATTTGAATAATTTTATTAAGTTTAACATTTGGATAGAAAAATAGAGGTCTTATTGAACTAAATTTTTCAACTATTCTTGCAGTAACAAAAATACTATAATCATAATTTCTATTCAAAGTTATATTAAAAGTTAAAATATGTTCATCTGTTTCAATTTTTTTAAATAATTTATATTTTCTAATTTGACTTATATTATTAGTTGTATTTGTATCATTAATAGTTTTTATATAAATTCTATATCTTACTTTAAACTTTTTTTTATCAATTAATTTTTGACTATATGGACTATTAAAAAGAAGAAAAGTTCTATTTGTTTTTTCATTATAAGTATGAGTAATATGAAAATTATAATTAACTTTAAAATCTTCAATTTCTGATTCAGAAACATAATTATAATAAACAAAAGCACCATCACCAGGATTTCCTTTTGTAATAGATAAAGAAATTGATACTCCATAATCATCATAATAAAAAATTGAAAATTGATTTTCTAATAATTCTTTTTTAACTATATATTCATCTACTTTTAAATTTAATTCCATTAAACTATTTCCTACTTTTGATACTATAATAACCAATTTTTTATTTGGCATAAAATTTCTAACTAATCTAAATTCAACCTCATTTGAAACATAAAAAGGATAATTTATGTGTCTATATTGACTATCATATTTCTTTTGCTTATATAAATATGTCAATCCGTTTTTAAAATCTCCTTTATCAGTTTCAGAAAAATAAACAATAATATAAAATCTAGTATCTTTATCAATACTGCTAGGTAAAGTATGTATATAAGGATTTTTTATTTCAATTTTATTATTGTCTTTTAATTCTTCATCATCTAATAATAATGCATTTGCTGGAACAAAAGAAGCATTTTTTCTTAATATTCCCATTGTAAATGATGGCTTTGTATTATTATTTTTAAATTCTAATATAAATTTATCGTATGAATATTTATTTTGAGGGAAATAAAATATTCCACACATTTTATACACATTTGATGGTTTTGTTATTTGTTCTGTATAAATTGTACATAAATTACTAATAAATTTATTAATTATAACTAAACTTTCTTCTTGATAAGATTCTATTTTTACATTTACATCTATTTTTTCTGTAAATCTATAATAGACAATATCATTTTCTTTATTAAGATGAAAAGTTTTCAAATGTTCAGTATGAAATGAAATTGTAACATCTATTTTTTTTTTATTAACATTTTGAATTTGAATCATTTGATTATAATTTTCCTCATTATTATCTATATTCATTTCTTTTGGTTCATCTTTTGAAACAAGAAAATAATATAATAATCCAGTAACTTGTCCTTGATTTTGATATAATGCATATAAATTAAAATAACAATAAGATTTACAATAAAAAGAAAATATATCAGTATCAGAATAAACTCTAATATAATTTTTATTAACTTTTTGACCTCTATTTTCATTTGGGAAAATATTATCAAATTCAGGACCATTAATAGTATTTGTATAATATGAAATAACATTTCCAACAATTGGTTCAATCCAAAATGTTTCATTTGATTTAAAAATATATTGTCCAATAAAATATGCTGGTTTAAATGTATTTGTAATTTCAAAATTTAAAATTTCCAAATTTTTTCTATAATCAAAATGTTTTACCTTTATAACAGTATCTAAATTTTTTACTCCGAAAAATACATTTAAAAACATATATTCATTAAAACCAAAAAATTTAAGATAAAATGATTGTTTTTCTCCTTTAACACAATTTTTATCAATTTTATGAAGAAAAATTGTATGTTTAATTATTTTTTTATTAGTTGATAAAAGATCACCTTCAATAATAGACATATCATTACTATTAGAAGTAATTAAATAATTTGGATATAAAAATGGTTCACATTCAATATAAATTTTTTGAAAAATTGGAATACCTTCCTTCATATTAAGTGTATTATAATATTCTTCAGTAGGTTTTATATTTGTAATTCTTGAAGCTGTATATACATAACTAATAAATTTATTTCCTTCATTTGAAATTGTAATTTCAAAATATATAAAATTTGCTTGTTCTGTTTTTCTAAAATATAAATGATAAAAATAATCTGATAATTCTAATTTTTCTAAATGATAATAAGATTTTAAATTAATAAAATCTGATTCACTCACTGGTTTTATATTTGAAAATTTATATCTTATTTGAAAATTTTCAATTGGATTTAGGGAATTTGTTTTAATTGTAATAATTCCATCTTCTTTTAATGGAAGTTTTTCAATGTTAATAAATAATAAAAGTTTTTTTGAGCCTGAAAAAGATATAGTTGAATAATTTGAGGATTGGATTTCTTGAATTTGAGATTTTGAATATCGAATAAATAATAGAAAAATGAAATGGATAATTCTCAAATTTATCATTTATTTATAATTTATTTTTATGATTTTAAATAAAAAAATGATAAAAAAAAAAGAATTTATTTTTATTATTATTTTAAAAATATAATAATTATATCAAATATTTTTTATTTATAGGGTTTATTAATTTATAATTCTAATATAAAAAAATATAGCTTATGATATTAATACTATATAATCACATTTTATTTTAATTTATTCCATTTTTTGAAAAGTTCCAATATATAACTTTTTTATTTGAATCTATAATGTTAGTACTGTGTTTTTGATTCAGATTGATTTTATAATATCTTGATATAATATAATAAAAAGAATATATTTTCTTTTTGAACTTTTTATTTGGAAATAATCAATAACATTAATTCTTATGCATAATATAAAAACAATTATAATTCATAAATACTTTATTTTTCATTCAATTTTTAATTTATTCTTAAAAACATAATATATTTTTTTCAAACTTTTTCTGATTACATATTTAATATAATTCATATTTACATATCAATTAATAAAAAATGTATATAAAATATGATATATAAAAAATATTCTCTGAAAATATCAATTTTAAGTTATAAATATATTAAATAGTAAAAAATGGAAATAGTAAAATTTAATTTTGGATATATACATTGAATTGTTATTTAATATTTAATTATTAAATGATAATATAAATATTAATATAAAATGAATGAAAAAATAATATATTAGTTTCTTGATTTTAATATTAATATTTAATAAAATGATTAAAAAATTAATATTTTAAAAAGAAAAATTTTATTTCAAATGAAAAAAATAGACCATTAAAAAAAAAATTCAAATAATTGATAAAAAATTATAACATAATAAATAATTTTAATAAAATAATTTATATTTATTTTTTTTAAACAAGAAGAAAGTTATTAAACAAATAAAATATGTTTAAATAATATTATTAAAGATTATATTTTTAACTATCAAATAAATAATTATTTTCTGTTTGCGAAATTCTAATTGATAAATATGAAAAATAAAAATATAGTATTATTATTAAAAAAATAAACATTAAAGATATAATATCTATAAATGAAATATTTTCTTTCCTCATTCCAATATTATTTACAAAGTTATCATGAATAATTTCATTTTCATGAATATAAAATTTAAGGAAACAATAACCCTTTTTTTTGAACTTATTCTTATCAGGCATTTTTTTTATTTAAACTTAAATTCATAAATAATATATATTTATTATATTTTTATAATTCAAAGATAAATAAGATTTTTTCTAATTTTTTTTTAATCATTATAGATATAATAAATTTTTTACTTTTGATTAATTTATTAAAATTTAATTTATAAAAAACAATATTTTAAGTTCAGTGTTTAGTTGTTACACATTGTTTAATTTTTAATATGAAGATCAAAAATAATAATTTTATTTTTATTTTATTTATTGTAAAAAAATAAATTTTAATTTTTTAATTGACATAAAATTAATTTATTTTATAAAATTAATTATTTAATTAAAATTATTTATAATTTAATAATTTAATTTTTATAAATCTAAAAAAACTTTATTATCTTTATGATGAGTAACTTTAGGTTCACTACAATCAATTTTAAAATAATCTTTATCAATTGAATTTTCTAACAATTTTTTAAATTCATCAAAAGGAATTTCTCCATTATATTCATTTTTGATTTTTTTTAAATTTTCTTTAATTAACTTACCATTATAATAAATTTGAACATAATGTTCTTTTGAATTATTATCTTTTTCATGTAATTCAAAAATAAATGAAGATGCATATGGAGGAATAATAAAATCAAAAACTTCATTATTTTCAAGAGATTCAAAAATTTTTTTTTCAATAAATTCTTCATTAAATAAACTTTTAATAATTCTTACAATATTTGAGTCATGTGCAGAATAAACAGTATATATTTTATTATCAGGTCTTAAAAAAGTTTTTTTTGAAAAATCTGATTGGAATTTTCTTATAATTTCTGTATATAAAGCACTAACTCCAAATTTATTTAATTGTAAATCATTTTTCCCATAAAATTTATTCAATAAAACTTTTTTAACTAAATTTAAACAAGTTACATTAATATTTTTAAGATCTTTATCAAAATGATATTTAAATACATAAAATAATTTCTGTATCTCACTTATAAATTTAGATTCCGTAACATTAGTATTAGGATTTATTTTAATATTTAAAAATTTTTCAAATTCATTTTTACAAAAATTAATTTCATTTTTATCAATATTAAATATTTCTTTTAAATTCTTTTTAATTAAACTTTGAACATATTCTCCTTTATATTTACATTTAGTAGGATGAAGCATAAAATCATTTTTTGGACTAAAAACATTTATAGGAATAAATTTATAATTTGAATCAGGATTATAAAAAGATGAAAAAAAATAATTATTATTAAATATAGGACAATATTCGTTTTTTTCTTTAGGAAAATTTTCATCTTGATATTTAATTTTAATATTATTAAAAGGGTATAATCCAGATAAAAAACCTTCTGCACTGAAAATTGTTCTTTGCATTGGAGTAGAAAAAATTTCAAATTGAATTGGATTAAATTCATTATCTAAAAACTTCTTTTTATTTATGTAAATATCTCTTATTATTTTTCCTAATATTTTATGTTGATTAAATCCATGTGGAGTTAATTTCATATTTTCACCCATTAAACTATTAAATTTCCCAGTAAAAAAATTTGCAGCTGTTCTAGCTCCATGTCTATTTATTTGAATTACACTTAATAATTTTGAATTTATAAAAAAAAAAAAAGAAATAAATAAAAACATATTTTCCATTTTTTTAAAAATATAAATATTTCATTTATACTAATATTTAAAATATTTTTATTTAATTATAATTCATAAGTCTTTTCTTGATTTGAAGGAGTTGGAGTAATAAAATTTATATTTCTTTCCTCAATATCTAATAATACATTTTCAAATAATTGATTTAAATAATTTAATAAAATACAAAGTCCAAATGTAAATCCAAATATTCCTATTATACTTATAAAAGTAACCCACCATGGATTACCATAAATATTTAAAAATGGATATGGTATTTTATTATTTTCTTGATTAAATACTTTAATAATTACTAAAAATAATACAATTACACCATAAACCAAAACAGGAAGTGAACCATATAATGAATCAATGTGGCTAATATTATTTCGTTTTTTTTCAAAAAAAAGAAATCTAATAGTCACAATAATTGGAGTTAATAAATGTAAATTAAACATTGCAAAATTACCAAATAAAATTTTTAATGTTTTTAACATAGGTAATAATACAAAAAGAACAACAAATAAAATAATTAATTCTGAAACTGCAGAAGCCAATGATAATAAATATAATATATTATTCCTTATGATATTTGGATTTTTTTTGAAAAAAAGAATTGTAATTTGAAAAGATATTAAAATACAAGATACTAGAGTTGAATATAAATTTCCATCATTTGTAAAAAATCTGAAATTCCCTGAAAAACTTTTAGAAGTTAATTCTCCATAAACTGATAGAGCGAAAATAGGAGCAAATGAAAAATATGCTAGAATTATTATTATAATATTCATAATAAAAGCAATAAAAATCATCATTTTATTATTCATTTATATTTAAATATTTATAAATATCTTAAGAATATTATATAAAATGAAATAATTTAATATATAAATATATTAAATTTTTAAATAATAAAAAAATATTAAATTTATATTTGTGTTATTAAAATAATATATAAATGAAAAAAAAAATTAATTTAAAAAAATGTCAGTGTTTAATGTCTTTTGTCCTTTATTATGTGGTTCTCTTATTAGAAATATTGAATCACATTTAAAAATATGCAAAAATAAAGAACATTTAAATAAATATTATTTCCAATGTCCATTTAATCCAAATCACATTTGTAGTAAAAATGTTTTTCCCATTCATAAAGAAAGTTGTCCAGATAAAAAAGTGGAAAATTTATTTTTAACATCAGATAAAATAAATCATAATGAAAATGATTCTCCTAAAAAATCAACTAAAATTATTAAAAGTTATTATAGTGCCCCTTTTCAAAAAAAAGATCAAATAATAAGAAAAAATGGAACTCCTAATTTTTTAACTGAAAAAATTGAAAATGAAAAAATTAATGTAACACCAGAAAAAAAAGATAAAAAAAATAAAATTGAAAATATAGAAAAAGAAAAATTTAAAGATAATAATATTACACCAAATAAAGCAGAATTATTATTTAATTATAATGATAATTTATCAACTGGGAAAAAAAAAATTTTACTTAAACCAACTCCAATGAAAATTAAAAACAAAACAAATTTATTAAATCATAATGATATTGATTTAAATAAAAATTATGAATTGAATAATAGTATTTCAGAAAAGAAATTATTAGATGGGAATAAATCAAATGATTCTTTAAAAATTGCTATTACTGGAAAATTAAAAAGAAAATTAAATTTTGATAATGATTGTGAAATTAGTGGAGAAAAAGATTATAGTAGTATTTATAGTGCTAGAACTGATATTTCTTCTGATAGTTCTTTAAAAAATATAAAAAAGAAAATTAAGAAGAAAGTAAATTTTAATAAAAAAATTAGAGTTTTTGTTTATTCTAAAAAAAAAAATGATGATGAAAATTCTTTTAACGAAAATAAAACAAATAAAATTGGTAAAAAATGTAAATCAGATATTAAGAAAAGTAATTCTGATGTATTTATTGAAATTTATTCTAAATTTTTGTAATTATTATGAAATTTTAATTTTTTTTAATATAAAAAATTTTTTTTTTTTATAAAATTGTTTTAATTATTTGGAATAATAAATGTAATTATTTTGATGAAATTAAAATACTTTTTTTGAATATTTAATAAATATTTTTATATTCAAATATAATTAAATATTATTAAAATAATAAATATTTTTTATATTTTATTTACATTTTTTTAATTCCCAATTCCCAAAATAATTTTTATAATTATTTTTTT
>Ga0310695_10015726_pt1 | contig 10033 bp, 7 predicted proteins | sample RumenRJG_04DNA_FD_203882 | JGI IMG/M metagenome (GOLD analysis project Ga0310695, IMG submission 203882) | Bovine rumen microbial communities from Lethbridge, Alberta, Canada - RJG_04 (v2) (version 2) | ecosystem: Host-associated > Mammals > Digestive system > Stomach > Rumen | place: Canada... | reverse complement strand
ACATCGTCCAGTGCCTGGACGACTATGGCATCCCGCTCAAGCTCTCCCACACAATCGTGGACATTGAGGGCAAGGAGAGGGTGACTGCAGTCACGATCGCCCAGGTCGGCCCCGACATGAAGCCCATCCCCGGCACCGAGGAGCGCTATACCTGCGATACTCTGCTGCTGTCCACAGGTCTCATCCCGGAGAACGAACTGTCCAGAGGAGCCGGCGTTGAAATGAACGCTGTCACAAGCGGACCCATCGTCAATGAGATCCTTGAGACCAGCATTCCCGGCGTATTCGCCTGCGGCAACGTCCTCCACGTGCACGACCTGGTCGACTACGTCTCCGAAGAGGCGACCCGTGCAGGCACAAACGCTGCCGCATATGTCCAGAACGGATGTGCAGATGAGAAGAGCGGCACAGACATTCAGCTTGTCGCCACAGAAGGCGCACGCTACACCGTGCCCTCTACTATCAACGTCTCCCGCATGGAAGACAACCTGACTGTCCGCTTCCGTGTCGGCGCTGTCTACAAAGACAGCTATGTCAGCGTCTTCTTTGACGATGAACGCGTCCAGCACCGCAAAAAGAGGATCATGGCGCCCGGTGAGATGGAGCAGATCATCATCCAGAAGAAAAAGCTGGCGGACTACCCCGACCTCAGGACGATCACCGTCAAGATCGAAGCCGAGTGAGTCAGGAGGGACGGTTCCGGCTGACTCATTGCACGCGACAGGTCAGCCAGGACATCTCATGAACCCCGGGTGGATCAACGATAATCAGCCGGGACATCTCATGAACCCCGGGTGGATCAACGACAATCATCCCGGGAGATGTAAAGTCCCCTTACAGTGGATTAGGAGAGAATAGATTATGGAAAAAAAGAATCTTACGTGCATCGGCTGCCCCATGGGCTGCCAGATCACTGTGGAATTTGAAGGCGAAGAAGTCTTCAGCGTGAAAGGCAACACCTGCGCGATCGGCGATAAATATGCCCGCCAGGAGGTCACTCACCCCGAGCGCACAGTCACTTCGACTATCATCGTCACAGGCGGGGATAAGGAACGTTGCAGCGTCAAGACCAAAGGCAATATCCCCAAGGAAAAGATCTTTGCCTGCATGGACGCGATTAACCATGTCAAGGCCCCCGCACCGGTCCGCATCGGTGACATTGTGATCGAAAATGTGTGCGGCACAGGCGTAGATGTCGTTGCCACGAAAAACGTCTCCCAGTAGAATCGTGTCTGACAGCGGTCTTCCGGCAGCCGGCTTCAAGAACAGCCGGCAGATTCTCCACAAGTAACAGCCGGCAGATCCTCCATATGTATCCGAACGTTGTACCGATTCCCGGATCCGGGAAAAAGGAGCGGTTCATCGGGAATCCGGATTCTGCAAACGTGGAGCTGACAGGAGAAGAGTTCAGGGCAATGGAAGAAGCACTGAACAGCCTGAAGGTATACGGACACAGAGAATGGTCGGTTTTAAGGGAGAATTGAAATCGCGATTAAATATCTCCAGAGTTGTATGAGCTGGAGCATTACAGCATAACAGCCCTTCACCTTAACAGGTGGAGGGCTTGTTATGTTTGTGGTAATATTAAAAGAACTGTGACAGGGTGACAGTACGATAATTGGGACTTGCGGAGTGAATTCAAAATGGAAAAAAAAAGAAATCTGTGGAAATTGATAGCGCTGGTATTCGTGATTGCTGTGACCGGCGGCGCCGGAATTCTGATTGGCAGAAATGTAACGGCTTCGCAATATCAGGCAGAGCAGGAGCTGAATTATCGACTCAATCGAAGTGAGCTTGATGGACTTGGTAAGATCGAGGGAACGATTTATGTGACAGGACATAAAAGCCCGGATTCCGATACGGTAGGCAGTTCTATTGCATATGCATCACTACTCCGGGCACTGGGCTATGACGCACGCCCTGTCGTCCTTGGGGACATCAATAACGAAACCAGATATATTCTTGAGACAGGCGGACTGGAAATTCCGATGCTGCTGGACGATGCTGCCGGCTGCAATATGGTTCTGGTTGATCACAGCGAATATTCACAATCGGCGGAAGGACTGCGGGACGCAAATGTGATCACCATTATTGATCATCACGGAGATGGAAGCGTTACAACGGGCAGCCAGCTTATATATGATGCCCGGCCGCTTGGATCGACAGCTACGATCATCTGGATCCGCTATCGCAATTATGGAATACAGCCGGATCCGAAGACCGCCTATGCCATGGCAGGCTCGATATTGTCAGACACTCATAATCTTCAATCTGATGCAACAACCTTTGCTGACCGGGAAGCACTGAAAGCACTTTCGCTTTTGGCCGGGATCAGCGATACAGATGCCTTGTATCAGGGAATGTATCAGGCGACAATGTCATATGAAGGCATGACGGACGAGGAAATCTTTTTCAGTGACTATAAGGAGTATGAAAGAGGCGGAAAAAAGTTTGGAATCGGGTGTGTGAATGCCTATGACGAAGCCGGTGCGGGAAATCTGGCTGAACGGATGGCGAATGTCTTCTCTTCTGTTGACGCGCCGAATGGTATGGATATGTCTTTTGCGCAGATTACTATTTTCCATGATGACATTTCAATCACTTATCTTGTACCCTCCAATGAGGCGGCTGCCGAGGTGCTCGAAGCCGCATTTGGAGATGATGCTGTTTACGACGGAGTTTCTTACAGGATTGAACCAGGTATCTCAAGAAAGAAGGTACTGGTTCCGGCGATAACAGATATTTTGGAGGCTTATCCGAAAGAGTGATGCAGAATTACCATCTGATACAGGGGGATCGAAGACCTGCAGGCAGTTTTCCGTCGTCTCTGCTCAGGCGAAGCGGGAGCAGGCCATCGAGCCGTCCCGTCAGCGCAAGAGACAGGGTGCCCGCCAGAGGAAGAGTCGGCATCAAAACCCTTCACTTCAGCGGACGGAAGTTCTGCATCCTTCCCGCCCGGGGGTATTTTCCGGAATGCACTATTTGCACAAATTAATGGCTTTTTGCTATCGATATTCATGATATTTGACTATTTCTTTCTTTTCCTTTTGGGGTTATACTCGCATCATAAAAGTTACGAGACCGGTATCGTAAATCTTCCGGAAATTCTTTTTACGCCGGTCTCTAATTTTTTAAGAAGTTGCGATACCGGTATCGTAGGCAAAATGTCAGCTCCATTCACAGATTTGCTGCTTTTACTGATTGCAATGCTGATTCGGGATATGACTGCAAATTCAAAACACTGTCCGAATCTGCTCTCAATAACAGGACGGATGCACATTGCTCTCTCCGCAGCATCAGAGACAAAAATCTTTGACGGAAAAGTATTCAAGGAGGGTATGAAAAGTGGGTTTTTTTAGTTCTTTAGCGTGGATCATTATCACGTTTCTGTTTTTCACCGCTATGGTCGCTGTTGTTTCAAGTCTGAAAACAAAGGAAGATAATCTCGACACTGCAGAAGGTTACTTCCTTGCCAGCCGCAGTCTTCCCGGTGTTGTCATCGCGGGTTCTCTGCTGTTAACAAACCTGTCCGCTGAGCAGCTGGTCGGTCTGAACGGTCAGTCCTGGGCCACCAACATGAGCCCCATCGGCTGGGAAGTCGGTTCGATCTTCACTCTGCTGATTTTGGCATTTTATTTCCTGCCCCGCTATCTGAAGATGGGCACAACTACCATTCCCGCTCTGATGGAGGAGCGTTTCGGAAAATCAACCAAGCTTGTTTTCTCCACAATCATCGTTATCATGTATTCGATCCTCAACCTCCCCGTCATCCTGTATTCCGGCGCGGTTGTTTTTGAAAGGATCTTTGATATCTCCGGTATGATCGGCTGCAGCAAATTCGCGGCTGTTGCAGGTCTTTGCGTAGTCATCGGTATTGTCGGCGGCTGCTACGCCATCTTCGGCGGACTGAAAGCGGTTGCTGTCTCTGATACGATCAACGGCATCGGTCTTCTGATCGCCGGCGTCCTGATCCCCTTCATCGCCCTGTCCGTCCTGGCGAAAGAGACTGGCGGAAGCGGTATCATCGATGGCTGGAAATACATGGTCGAAGCAGATCCCGCCAAGATGAACGCATGGAGCGACTGGAACTCCGCTGAGCCCAATCTGCCCTGGCCTCTGATCTTCACCGGCATGCTGTTCAATAACATTTACTGGTGGTGCTGCAACCAGTCCTTCGTTCAGAGATCCCTTGCAGCCAAGAGCCTGAAAGAAGGCCAGAAGGGTGCTATCTTCTGCGGTTTCCTCAAATGCGCAGGTCCCCTGTACCTGATCATTCCCGGAATCATCGCATATCACCTTCCTTCCATTCAGGAGACCATCAAGAGCGCAGGCGACTCCGCGATCGACTTTGCTTATCCCGCTCTGATCTCCGCAGTTGTCCCCAAGCCGATCATGGGCTTCTTCGCAGCCGTTCTGTTCGGTGCGATCCTGTCCTCCTTTAACTCGGTACTGAACTCCGCTTCTACCATGTTTACCCTGGACATCTTCCGCTCCACTGAACTCGGCAAGAGAACCTCTGATGAGAAGTGTGTGCGCATCGCCAAATACTACGGCACCATCGCAGGTATCGTCGCCATCTGCATCGGACCCTTTGTCATGTACGCAAACGGCATCACGACATTCCTGAACTCTATGTCCCAGTTTGTCTCCCTGCCGATCGTCTGCACCATCCTGGGCGTGTTCATGTTCCGCAAGGCACCCAAATATTCGCCTATGCTGATCACTGTCTTCCACGTGATCGTCTACGGTGCTTTCATGCTGATCAAGCCCTGCTATCCCGGAACCACAGAGCCCGTCCACTATCTGTACGCAATGGCTGTGCTCTTCCCGATCGAGCTGATCATCATGTGGGTACTCAACAAGATGGGCAAGGATCCCGAGTACGAAGTCAAGGATGTGGGCGCTGTTGATCTGACACCCTGGAAATACCGCCATGTGGTATCCATCGTCGGTATCGTCATTGCCGTGATCATCTATCTTGTCTTCTCCCCGCTGGGAATTGCCAAATAATCAGAATGTTTTTCCGGGAAAACAGGTAAAGGAATCTCTCCCGGAAAATCATACAGAACGCTGCTTTCAGCGTGGCTCTTTATGCTGAAAGGCACCTCCCCCGGGAGACCGGACCATTTATTCACTTCTATTCTCCTATCTGTAGATGGTTTCGGTCTCCCGGGTTTTCAGTTCAACTTTGACGAAGGCAGGACGATCAGGTCCAAGCCTGTGTAATGGATTTTCCGTCTTGCGGCAGACGCGGGCCGGGCTGAATCAGAGGGCTCATCGCTATAATAGCGGTGAGCTTTTTTTCGTTTGTAGAAAACAGGGCGGAAGTATGGTAGTGTGGAAGTACAAATATCGATTTAAGAGTATAATGAAGTTGTAAATCTTTACAGTTCCTTTGTTGAAAGGAAAACAAACTTGCCATCAAAATACCGGGAAGGAACTATAGACATGAATAACGATGATTTCAAATGCAGATTCATAGAGGAAGAGCTGAAGACCTTTTGGCCGCAGTGGCATGTCGCGAGACGCCTGGGCGGAGGGGCTATTGGCGATGTCTTTGAGATCTACAGGGACAATTTCGAGGTTCGGGAGCTGTCCGCCCTGAAATTGATCCGGATCAGCGACACTGGAGAGGCATACGCCCCGTTTCCCTCTGCGGAAGGAGCGGCACAGTACCGGACTCAGGCGGGTCAGCCACTTATCCCTGAAGGATTTCGATCTGTGATCCAGATCATGGAAGCCCTCCAGGGTGCTCCCAATATTGTTTCTGTTGATGACTACTACCTGAAAAAAGACGCATCTTCCACCATGCTGTTTGTGCGGATGGAGCTGCTCACCGGCTTCCGGCAGCTGCTGGCGGAAAGGCAGAGGAAGCATCAGGCGTTTACCATCCCTGAGGTGCTGAAGATCGGCAGGGATATCTGCTCTGCGCTGATGTGCTGTGAAGAGAAGGGGATCATCCACCGTGACATCAAACCGGCAAATCTGTTCATAGATGATTTCGGCAACTACAAGGTAGGCGATTTCGGCGTTTCCGGACTCCTGGATACTGCCCATGTGGCACCTTCAATGACCGGTATCGAGACGATCTCCTATATGGCACCGGAAGTCTTCTCCGTACTCCCCTATAACAATACCGTTGACATTTATGCGCTGGGCCTTATCCTTTACCAGCTCCTCAATAACTGCAGGGTACCCTTCCTCCCGACAGAAGGACCCTATACTGCGAAGGACATTGACAGCGCAAACTACCGGCGCCTGCATGGCGAAGCCATCCCGAGCCTGACGGGTATCCGGGCCGGGGACAGTGCGGTGGATGCGGCTCTCGATGCGATGATCCGAAAAGCCTGCGCCGTACGCCCGGAAGACCGCTACCAGAGCGCGCAAGCGTTTTATGAGGATCTGGCAGCATGGGGGACACCGCAAAAGGCAGTGCTGCCCATGGATGACAAACAGTCCGGGACAACACCCGGATCTTTTATCAGTGATGGTCTGGACGCGGATCCTTCCCGGGGCAGCTCCTATAGTTACAGGAAGGCGGAAGAGCCCGTGCCCAAGTATCCGCCGGAAAGTGATGGGAGAAATGTCAGGAATGGGCAAAAAAAAGGAGGACCGGGAAAAGGTGCTGTGATTGCGCTTATCCTGGTGGTACTGCTTGCCTTTGGCGGATACATCATAATGCGCGGATTACACGCCACGCAGTCCTCTTCCTCTTCAGGCTCTTTGGCTTCATATGATTCTGCTTATAAAGAGGAAGTCGCCAAAGAGGAAGCTGCCAAAGAGCAAGCTTACAAAGAGGAAGCTGCCAAAGAGCAAGCCGTCAAAGAGGAAGCCGTCAAAGAGGACACCGTCAAAGAAGAAGCCGTCAAAGAGGAAGCCGGCAAAGAAGAAGCCGGCAAAGAGGAAACTTATAAAGAGAAAACAGAAAGCGATTCAGCGGAAAATGATATGGCACAGGATGATACCACGCCGGTCGGGGAATCCGCAGAAATCGTTGAGATACCGGATCCTGTACTGAAAAAGGTAATCCAGGATACTCTGGGCATTGGGGACCGGGAGATCACCAAGTCTGATGCTTTATTGCTGACTCAGTTAGAGTATGACGGTTATGACAATGAAAAAAAGGAGCACAAAGATCAGATAAAGGATATTACCGGACTGGAGGCATTTAAGAATCTGCAAAGTCTGAATCTCACCTCAAATCAGATCAGCGACCTCAGTGTCCTTTCAGGCATGACGAATCTGACTGAACTGTATTTGGATGACAACCAGATCAGCGACCTCAGCCCGCTGTCAGGTCTGACCAATCTGACGAAATTGTGGATGGGAAAAAACAGGGTTGGAGATATCAGTGCCCTTTCAGGACTGACCAATATGGATCAACTGTGTCTGTATGTCAATTGGATCAGTGATATCAGCGCCCTGTCAGGGATGACCGGGCTTACAAGACTGGATTTGTCCAATAATCAGGTGAGTGATATCAACGCACTATCAGGTTTGACGAACCTGGAGAGATTGTATATGAAGATTAATCAGGTGAGTGATATCAGTGTGCTTTCGGAACTGAAAAATTTGCAAAGACTGGGGCTGGAATATAATCAGATCAGTGACATCAGTGCTCTTGCGGGCCTGACGAAACTGGAGACTCTGCGGCTTTACAGCAATCCTGTTCTCGATAATAAATCCCGGGAAGAGATATTGGAAATCGTGTCCGGAGCAGAAAATCTGACAGAAGTTGACTTTTAGCAAAGGGAGGATAAGCAAATGAAAAGAATATTTGCAGTATTGTTAGCTGTATTTCTTCTGCTTTCGGTGGGATGTTTGACCACGAAGAATGTTAAGGCGGAAGAAACGGCAGCGCCGAAAGAAGAAACGGTAAAAGAAGAAGCAGCGGAAGAGGAAGCTCAGGAAACCGACATTGTCGGTATCAGAATGGACCTGTCAGAGGTGGAAGCAAACGCAAAGGGCACACTGCTCCCGAATCCAATCGGTGTATTCGATGACGATCGTAATATCTATGTGATGCCGATCTATTACATAGCCATGCCCAAGGAAGAGGCTTCTGCAATCCTGTATGATTTCGATGCCCCTGACGAAGAAATGAATAAACTGAACGAGCGCAAGACTATTGTCCACGTAATTGTGGCCAGTGCGATTGATCATGATCAGACGCTTAAGGTCCTTTCAGAGAAATTGGAAATTGATTATTCTGAACAGTTTGCCGGCGCGGAAGTGATCGGCACCGCTGACGGTTATACTTTCTATTCAATTCCTGAAAGAGATGAGAAGAAACTCTCCGCATTTGACGAGGAATACCTTGCTGAATATAATGCGCTCCAGAAAGAGCTGTTTGATGTAGAGAAATCCGCCAAGCTGTTTGCTCCTGTAGATCCCGCAAAGGCGATGGTCGGACAGAAACTTGAATTTACAACGACTGATCCTGACGGTAATACTGTAACGAGTAAGGAACTGTTCGCTGACAATGAGATTACTGTGGTAAACTGCTGGGGACTCTGGTGCGGGAACTGCATGAAAGAAATGGGGGAACTGAAAAAATTCCACGATAAGATACAGGAAAAGGGCTGCGGGGTCGTCGGCCTGGAGTATGAATATGAGTGGGATGATGAGGTAGTTAAGAATTCCAAAGACGCGCTGAACGGATTCGGTATTACCTTCCCGAATGTCCTGATCCCTGAGGAACTCGTAGAGCAGCTGTTAGGTTTTCCGACGACCTTCTTTGTGGACAAGGAAGGCACGGTTCTTTGCATGCCTGTTACTGGTGCATATGTTGATAAGTATGAGCGTGCACTGGAATCGCTTCTGCAAGGCGAGGCAGCTGCAGATGTCCCTGTGGAGGATGCAGCGAATGCGATTGCAGAGAATCAGGACGTTTTATACAATGTCTGTGTTACGGATGAGAACGGTCCTGTAGCAGGTGTTATTATTCAGTTCTGCAGCTCGACCAGCTGCCAGATGGGAAAGACGGATGCGGAAGGAGTGACAGGCTTTACCATGCCGGCCGGAGAAATCTACGATATTCATGTTCTCAAGGCTCCGGAAGGCTATGAGAAGGATAATACCGTGTACCATACAGAGAATGGAAAAAGTGATGTGCAGATTCAGCTGAAGAAAAAGTGATGTGCAGATTCAGCAGAAGAAAAAGTGATTCTGATCACAGGGGAGGGTGCTCAAAAAGCAGCCCCCCCTCTGTGGTCATTTTCAGCGCCTGATCAAAAATCTTACCCTCTGGATCAAACTGAATCCGGGCAGGAATCAGGGACACTTTTGGGACAATTGATAGTTGTGATATAGCTCAGAACAGCCGGTGTAAGCTCCATCAGAAGGAGTCTGCACCGGCTGTTTAGAGTCTTTAGGTATTGAGCATCTGTCAACGGCAATGGTATCGTTAAGGGGGGGGAAATTGTGGCAGACCGCGAGTTATCGTTACTGCACACGCCCTCTCGAAGGGCGCGTACAGTAACTGACGAAAATCCCATTCCAAATCGCTGCGCGATGGGATTTTCGTCGTAAAACCCGGGCTTTTCGCGGGAAAAACACTGCTTCGCATTGTCGCGAAAAACGCCTCGAATTTCGTGCCGGTCTGAAAAGTAACGATTTACCTATTCTGGACAATAAGGAGAAATCTCAAAATGAATAATCAAGTTCTGGCAAAAAAACACACATTGTGCGAAAAAGCACCGTTTCCGGCTATGATATTGGGATGCCTGATCGCTTCAGTAGTTATAGGTGTACCCACTGCGCTGGCAGGGGACTCGTTCGTTGGGCATATCGTTTCATGCATTGCGGCAGCAGTCTTTTTGATCGGTTTTAACAGATGGTTCGCGCCTGAGTTTAGGGGCGTTTTTAAAGCGGGCATTTCTGCCGGGGAAATACTCATTATATCCTTACCGTTTATATTCAAATTAGTGTTTTCATATGCTGCATCAGTTTTTGACAGCGGATTCTATTTCAATCCGACATTGCTCAGCCTGGCTATGGCTTTGGCTGCGGGCTTTTTTGAGGAGACCATTTT
>Ga0310695_10015724_pt1 | contig 10034 bp, 10 predicted proteins | sample RumenRJG_04DNA_FD_203882 | JGI IMG/M metagenome (GOLD analysis project Ga0310695, IMG submission 203882) | Bovine rumen microbial communities from Lethbridge, Alberta, Canada - RJG_04 (v2) (version 2) | ecosystem: Host-associated > Mammals > Digestive system > Stomach > Rumen | place: Canada... | reverse complement strand
GGCCTTTTTGACAGCAAATACGGCGATGTAGTAAGAGTGGTCAGTATAGGGGACTACAGCAAAGAGCTATGCGGGGGAATACATGTCAAAAATTCCGGTCAGATCGGTGCACTCAGGATCTTAAACGAAAACGGCATTGCCAGCGGAGTTCGCAGGATCGAAGCTGTAACGGGCCCGGGGATCGCTGCGCACGACAAGATGCAGAGTGAGATCCTTGATGCTGTATGTGAAAAGCTTAAAACAAAACCTGATCAGCTTGCTGTACGCATAGATTCACTTGTCACTGAAATGCAGGAAACAAAGAGGGAACTCAATGAATTGAAGAACGCTCAGCTGGCCAGTGCATCAGATGAGATCATCAAAGATGCAAAGGAAATCAACGGAGTCCGCCTGATCACAAAAAGCTTTGAAGGTCTCAGCATAGATGAGCTGAGAACCATTTCTGACGAAGTCAAAGCCGACAATAAAAACATTGCCTTAGTTCTGGCCGCAGTTAATGAAAGTAAAGTTACATTTCTTGTTTCATTAACAGACGATGTGGTACAAAAAGGATATAATGCAGGAAAAATGATCAAAGAAATAGCGAAGGCTGCCGGCGGCGGCGGCGGCGGGAAGGCTGATATGGCTCAGGCCGGAGCAAAAGATCCGTCAAAGCTGGATGATGCTTTTAAAGTTGCTGAAGAGTTGCTGTAAATGCGGAAATCTCCCTTGTAAAAAACAAATGTTTGTACTATAATGAACAAAGCATTAACAGAAAGGAGACTGTAATGGATTCAAGAAATACACTGTTGTTTGACAGCTTGTCAAAAACTGAACAGAAAACTCCAAGGCAGATCCTCGAAGAAGTTTATACTGCTCTGGAAGAACGCGGATACAATCCGATCGACCAGATCGTAGGTTACCTTCTTTCAGGCGATCCTTCATATATTACAAGTCACAATAATGCCAGAAACATTATAAGACAGATAGACAGGGATGACCTGGCAGAGGAAATCGTAAGGAATTTTCTTGACAAGTAAAATGATATAGGGTCGCATAAACGACCCTTTTTTCTTTTGCAGTTAGTATTTACATGCCGAATAACTGTTTAAAAACCAGTTCTCAGGCTTATATTATCGACAGCAATATTTTAAAATGAGAAAAATCGGATTAGATGTAGGCGACAAAACAATAGGCGTTGCAGTCAGTGACGAGCTTCTGATCGCCGCAAACGGTATAACAACCATAGAAAGAATAGGTATCAGGAAAGACTGCGACAAGGTCATGGCACTGATCAGAGAATATGATTGTGACACTGTTGTTATAGGGCTTAATAAAATGCTCAATGGCAGCGACAGCCCACAGACAGAAAAAGTATATGAATTCAAGGTGATGCTTGAAAACAAAATGCGCTCATCAGGCATGGCAAATATTAAAATCGTTTATTACGATGAAAGATTTACAACTAAAATCGCCGAAAGGGTGCTGATCGAAGGCCGTGTAAGACGTGAAAACAGAAAAAAGGTAATAGACAAGCAGGCTGCTGTTCTGATCCTTCAGGGTTATTTGGACACAATAGCAAACAGCAACACTATCAATGAGGAATAACATGACAGAAAATACAGCAACTTCAAAAAGCAAGAAAAAAACTGCGTTTATAGTTATTGCTGCAATAATCGGCATACTCATTATTGTGGGTATCGTTTTTATGATTCATGCTAATTCTTATGTTAATAAAGCATTGAAAAAGTATGACAATAAAATTCTGGACGGTGTTTCAATTGAGAATGTCTCTGTTGCTGCAATGACAAAAAAAATGGCTGCTGATACTATTAATTATCATATCGAGCACAACACAAAAAAAGGATATATTCTGCTTAAGTACAAGGATATAGAGAAAAAACTCAAGGTAGGCAAAATCGATATAGCTTATGATGTGGATAAAGCAGTAGATTCAGCTTATAACGTTGCAAGGGAAGGGAATTTCCTAAAAAAATATTTTAAACTGCACTCAATATTTGACGATAAAGAAATAACAAACATAAAGATCAATAAGAGCATAACTGACGAAACTTCTCAGGTCATCATTGATAAAAACGCCAGATTCTTTAACAGAAAGCCTCAGGACGCACGGATCACTATCGGTAAAAATAATAAAGTCATTATCGTAAAGGAAAAAGAGGGGACTGAAATCATCAAAGGCAAAACATATGAATCTTTGACTTCATTCATCAAAAAAGACTGGAATATGAAGGAAGGAACGGTGACCGTATTCGTCAAAACCGAGCAGCCAAAGGTAAAGGAAAAAGATCTGAGTCATATGAAAGATGTTCTGGGTATATATACGACTTCGTATGACTACGGTTATACCGGCAGGAGAAAGAACATAGAAAACGGATGCCGTAAAATCAACGGAAGTATTGTCGAACCCGGAAAAGTTTTTTCTGTTTATAAAGCTGTCGGCCCGTTTACGGCCAAGAATGGATATTATCTTGCCGGAACATACCAGGGAAATGATGTAGTGGACGATTACGGCGGAGGCATCTGTCAGGTCGCTACCACACTTTATAATGCTGCTATTCTGTCAGAAATGAAAATAAAAGAACGTCACAATCATGGCATGACGATCCATTATGTTCCGCTGTCATTTGATGCCGCCATTTCGGGGAATCAAGAAGATCTCAAATTCGAAAACAATAACAAAAAATCCATTTACATATACGGCAGAACGACCGATTCCGGCTCAATTACTTTCGCTATTATAGGAGAAGAAAGCAGGCCTGCGAACAGAAAAATCAAATTTACTTCAAAAACTCTTTCTGTCAATCCTCCGGGAACAAAGGAAATAATGGATAAAACCCTCGAAAAAGGCAAGAGGGTCGTTGAGAAATACGGTGTTACGGGATATTCTGCAGAACTGTGGAAAACTGTATATATTGATGGCAAAGAAAAGAAAAAATACAAGTTCAACAGCAGTTATTACAGTTCGGTCAATCAGGAAGTCAGAGTTGGGACAAAAGAGCCCAAAAAAGATAAGAAAGATAAAAAAACAAAGAAAAAGAAAAAACAGTAGTATAAATGTCACTGATCATATGATGACCGGCTTCGTCGTAAAGCGAGGCCGGTCACTTAATTATATCTATTGACTAACGCTTAATTTATGGTAAAATATTACATGCAATAAGCATAAACAGGGTACAATTATTCTGAAATAAGAATAGGAGTACCTTTCATGAGTTTGGAAAATATAATTAAAGATTATCTGAAAAACAGAAAAAAGTATCAGAAGGTCGTCTGTGAAAACATTAAATGTATTCATGAGGAACTCAGCCATTATAATACGGACAGTTATCCTGATCTGAATGATTTTGTAATTTCAGGAAAAACCATGATACAGCCGCCGACAAAGGGTAACAATTTTGTAGATCAGACAGCAAAAGCATTTTTCAGATATCAGGAACTCACAAATAAATTCCTGGAAAAGCAGAATGAGCTTTATAACGAAAAGCTTGATCATTTAAATTATCTTAATTCACTTAAATGTCTTTATGATTCGATAGATCTTCAAATCATAAAACTTGATCCAAAGAACAAAATATCGATTGAGATATATATCAATGGAGGGAAAATCAGACAGATTGCAAATGAACTTGATTGTTCCTATAATACAGCCCGGCTGATACTAAACAAAAGCATAACCAAAATAATAAACGGGGTAGATGAAAAACTGCTGATGGATTTTGAGCAGCAGGAAACAGATAAGGATAATTAAAAACAGAAGGATTTGGATAAACATACTTAACTATTCCTAAAATCATAATTTTGGGAATAGTTAAGTATTTTAATGACCCAAACTCGGATTTTTTATATAAAGCTGTGTACATATGTTTACAAATGTTGAAATTCCAACAAAAAACAATGCGAGGCTCAAAATTGCGTTTTAAGCGTCTTTTTTTGATACCATAAGGTAATTATACCTCGAAAATCAATCACAAACTGCCCTAACAGCTAATTTTGGCCTCTGGACCATTGAGTAAAGTAATTAAGTTGTAGAGATTTGGAGTTAAATAGAAAATCTATGAAACTGGCACTTTTAATATCTGTCCGGGATGAATGGCCGCATCATCAAGGTCATTTGCCTTCTGTATAAGATATACAGCCTTGCGTTTATCCATATCATCGGACATATTGTTTGAAGCTATATCCCAAAGAGTTTCACCGGGAAGAACTTCTACAGTTATGAAATTGTCATTTGATTCGCCGCTGACAACATTCAGACCTAAAATCGAGTTAAATCCGATAACAGCCATTATTATTATCATTGCAACAAAACATGTGAATCTTATTTTTGATTTTACTCTTATCTGCTTTCTTCTTTTTATACGATTATCTATTCTCATTTCCATGATCACACCTCCGATATTCAATATGATGGCAATTCCATCATATTCTCATCTCCCCTGTTCACCTTTCTGAACGTTTGTTCGTATATAAAGAATAAACGAACGTTCGCATTTTGTCAACACTTTTTTGAACATTTGTTCGAGCAAAAAAAGAACACCCTTATTTTCATGGTGCCCTTTGATTATTTACATAGCTTTATACATATCGCGGAGGCCGCTGACAGATCACTTATTATCGGTCAGATCATTTTTGCTGTCATTATTATCAGGATGCGGAGACTTCACTGCTTTCCTTTCTATAAACGCGAATATGTGCTTGTGAAAAATGATCCCCAGCACAAACAAGACAAGAGCTATGACGGCTATAACTATAGCTGATATATAGCTGGATGCAGCTATATTCTTTCCTATTAAAAGTGATCCCATCATTCCTGGTATCCTGCCGAGAAGAGATGCTGCCAGAAATGGCTTTAATTTCATTTCAGAAACACCAGCAGCGTAATTACAAAGATCCTTTGGTACACCGGGTATCAGAAAAATGAAGAATACGATGATTATCGCTTTGCGGCTGCGAAGCCTTTCAACATAGTGATCCATCTTCTCCTGTCCAAAGATGAAATACATAGCATCTTTACCCAGCAATTTTGCTACATAGTATGTTAAAAATGATCCTATAGCTGCACCAATTATCGAATACAGACATCCGAGCCAGAATCCCCATGCAAGCCCGGCGCCCATCTGAAGCCATTGCCCTGGTATAATACAAATTACGATCTGTAATATCTGAGCACCTATATAGATCGGAACGCTCAGCATTCTGTTGCTGTTTAAAAGATTCTGGACTTTGTTAACGCTGGATACTGAATCGATCAGCTGGTGCTGGAAAAACCAGATATAAGCAGGCAAACCTATAACTATAACAAAAAGAAACACCAGCTTAACATATGCAAGGATCTTTTGGTTTTTTATTATATTGTCATTATTATATTTCTCAGTCATTACAATAAATAAATTACGACAACCAACTATAATTTTATGCATCCTTCTTTGATCATGCTGTCAAGTGCCATAAGCACACCGAATTTAGAATACTCATATGTTAATCCGCCCTGAAAATACACATTATAAGGATCGCGCATCGGTCCGTCGGCAGACAATTCTATGCTGCTTCCCTGAACGAATGCACCTGCAGCCATGATCACCTGATCGTCATAACCCGGCATATCCCAGGGTTCAGGAATGACAAATGAATCGACAGGCGCTGCCTTTTGCACACCGCGGCAGAATGCAACCAGAGCCTCAGGAGTCCTTAACTTGACGGCCTGTATGATATCACTGCGTTCTTCGTCTGGAGCAGGACACACTTCATATCCAAGCGTTTCAAAGACTTTTCCGCACAAAACCGCACCTTTCAATGCACCATTTACTACTTTGGGGGCCATGAACAATCCCTGCAGCATATTTCTTGTCTGACCGAATGTAAGCCCGCATTCATCGCCAATGCCGGGGCATGTGAGCCTGTAAGCAACTTTTTCCACAAGATCTTTTCGGCCGGCGACATATCCTCCTGAAAGCGCAAGACCACCTCCCGGATTCTTTATAAGAGAGCCTGCCATAATATCAATGCCTGTCTGGGTAGGTTCCTTCACAGCCAGGAATTCACCGTAGCAGTTATCTGCCATGCAAATGATTTTTGGATCAATGCTTTTTACAAATGCACATGTTCGTTCGATTTCATTTATAGTAACAGCCGGACGCCAGCCATATCCTGTAGCTCTCTGCATGCATACCATTGCAGTATTTTCGTTTATTGCTTCTTTAAGAGCAGCCTGATCGATGTGACCGTCCGGGTCCAGTTCAACCTGCTTATACTTGATGCCGAATTCCCTGAGAGACCCCATGCCTTCTCCGCGTATCCCGATCACTTCTTCCAGCGTGTCATACGGTCTGCCTGTGCAGTATATCATCTCATCTCCGGGTCTTAAAACGCCGGAAAGCGCCAGAGACAAGGCATGTGTCCCGTTTACGATCTGGGTCCTGACCAGAGCTGACTGTGCACCGAACACTTCAGCGAATATCTTCTCTGTGATCTCACGTCCGGCATCGTCGTATCCATAGCCGGTGTTCCATGAAAAATGCGTGTCCGAAAGACGGTATTTTTGCATCGCTTTGAGGACTTTATACTGGTTATAAGCTGTTATGTCATTCAGCTTTTCGAATTGCGCTGAGACTTCATTCTCGGCCTTGTTTACTATATCGACAGCAACAGGAGAAATACCCATGCTGCCAGTCAGAAGTTCTGTTGTATTATCCATTATTATTCATCTCCATCTTCATCTTCATCGTCATCTTCACTGCGGCTTAGAGGAAACTGAAATATCTTTCCTTCATCTTTATCAAACGGATGATAATCAAGTCCGGACATATCACCAATGTCTTCCAGTTCATCCTGATCAGTATAAAGAAAGCAGCTTTCTTCCAGAATGTTGATTTTATCTCTTTTCCTCAGTATCCTGTCACATCCTGTCTCCGGATTACCGTCAAATGCACATCCACTGCAGATGTCATAGCAAAATGGTGCCAGCTGTTCTTCGAATTCAGAATCACTCATCAGCATGACTTCATCTTCTTCTATTGTGGTAAGGTTATTAAAATTGACATAAACAGTTCTTATATCCTCGTGAACGAAAAATGGATTTGTTTCTGCATCATCATTCAGATACTGCATCTTAACAAAACCGTCGTTCTTTTTTACGACTTCTTCGACAAACTGGTCCAGATTTGCAATATTATCAGGATACAAATACTGCTCCATTTCATTTGTTTTTATCACTTTTTTCTTCATTTGTTTGTTCCTCATTGTTTTCTTTTCTTTCGATTTCCCACTCCATATCACGCACAAGATCACGTCTTGTATTCATCTTATGCTTTGCATAAAGCTGCGTAGTTGTGATCTGTTCATGATCCAGAAGTTCCTGAACATCGAATATCGAGTTGCCGCGCCCTATGAGACTGGTTGCTGTAGTAGCCCTCAGCTTGTGCGGGCTGTAGCCGGATTTGCGCGAAACATTCATACCGATAGATGTATATTTTTTGACCAGCTCGCGTATCTGTCTTTCCGTCATACGTTTTTTCTGCAGTGATAAAAACAGCGCATCCGCATGCTCTTCAGGCAGATCCTGCGAAGGTCTTTCGTTTTCTGTATAATCACGCACAGCCTCCGTCACAGACCGGTTCAGCGGCATCGAAGATTCCTTGCCCCTTTTTCTGTATATAGTAAATTCCCCTCTTGAATAATTAAAACTGGACACATTCAGTTGCTGCAGTTCCGAAAGCCTCAGTCCGTATGTCAGGAAAATAATAAGTATGGCTTTGTCCCTTAGCTTTGTCTTTTCCCAGTATTCATGTTCCTTCTTAGTCAGTCCGCTGCCGGTCGTCACAGCATCCAGCATTATCATTACTTCATCGTCCTGCAGTGCCTTTATCTCCTTTTCACCGGGCTTTGGCACGCGGATCGGATCAAATCCGTCAGTTATATTCTTTGGCAAAAGTTCATCTCTGTAGAGCTGCTTGAACATCACCGATAAAGACGACTTTTTTCTGGCAAGCGATCTGTTGCTGTTTTCGTAATAATAAACGGCATCGCCTGATTCAACCGTATAATTACGGCAGTAGTCTATGAACATATTGACATGTGCAGCTTTAATTTTCTTGAAATCACTTAACTTTATTTCTTCAGGACTCTTTTTTTCAGATTTCTGTCCGGGATCATTTTCGCTGATCAGATCTGTCTCCGTCAGCAGATAATTGCAGAAAAAAGTTATATCATGAAGGTAAGCCAGTCTTGTCATCGGCAGTACATTTCCTTTAAGATAAGCAAAAAAACCCTGCATGAAAGACGGAAGTCCCCTTTCAAGTTCATTGCACTTTTCATTGATCTGATGCTCTTTCATCACAACGTTATCGGGTTTGTCGCTCTTGTTATGTACTCTGAGAATTTTCTTTTTGGTCATTTCTTTTCTCCTGCAGTTTCACTGATTGCCGGAAAAATCACTTTCCCTCATCTTCGATTCGATCCAGCTTGAAATATCGTCTAAAGCCATTGTCTTGTCCGGATACAGATCTATATCAAACCACTTTAACTCCTTGTAACGTCTGAACCATGTCATCTGCCTTTTCGCATAATGACGGGTATTTTTCTTTACTGTGTTGATTGCTTCTTCCAGAGAATACTTGCCATCAAAGTAATCAATGATCTCTTTGTATCCGATACCTTTCATTGCTGTATCATCAGAAGTCAGCCCCATGTTCATGAGTGATCTTACTTCATCTATAAGCCCTGCACTGACCATCAGATCGACCCTTTTATTGATCCTGTCATACAGCCCGGCTCTGTCTCTTGTAAGACCGATTATGATGACATCGTAATCTGCCGTTTTTTTGCTTACATTGCCAAAGTCACGGATCGAGCCGCCGTTTTCACAGGCTTCAAGAGCTCTGATAACCCTTTTAAGATTATTTGGGTGAAGTCTTTCGGCTGCTTCAGGATCCTTTTTCTTGAGAAGCTCGTGAACATACTGTGCCCCTTTTTCTTCAGCTAATGCCGTCATCTTCTGACGAAACACGGAATTGTTTCCCTGAACGCCGAAGTCCATATCATAAATAAGGGAATTAAGATAAAGTCCTGTGCCGCCTGCGATCACAGGTATTTTAGCTCTGGAAAATATATCTTCAATAGCATCCTTTGCCATTTTATTATATTTGACGACTGAAAAATCTTCCCGCGGATCGATAACATCGACGAGATGATGGCGTGCCTGAGCCAGTTCGTTCGAATCAGGTTTTGCGCTTCCTATATCCATGTATTTGTAAAGCTGCATGGAATCACAGGAGACGATTTCTCCGTTAAAGCGATTTGCAATGCTTATGGCATATTCAGTTTTTCCGACGCCTGTAGGTCCGGCTACGACAATTACTTTACGCATTTTTACACTCTTTTGAAAAGTTTTTCAATATCATATCTGCTCATTTTTATGAAAGTCGGTCTGCCATGAGGACATGAAAAAGGATTTTCACACTTTGACAGATCATCCAGCAATCTTGAGATTTCTTCGTCTTTCAACATATCATGGGCCTTAACAGCACTCTTGCAGGCTCTCATGGCCAGCCTGTCCTTCAGTTCAGCACTCTCAAAATCCCTTATATCATCCAGCATGTCTATATAATCTGTGAGAAATGTTTCGGCCTGAGTCAGATCGAAAAATTCCGGTATCGCCCTTGCTATAAATGTCGTCTGTCCGAATTCTTCGATTTCAAAGCCAAATGACTCAAGAGGTCTGATCCATTCGTCATTATCTCTTTTACAGTCGAATGTCAGAGGGATCATGATCTGCTGACTGATTTTTGTTTCATTATTCAGCCTTGAAGTGAGCTGTTCAAAGAAGATCCTTTCATGCGCCGCATGCTGATCGATCATATAAAACTCTTCATCCTGAACGGATTCTATAAGGATATATGTTCCGAATATGACTCCTTTAATATCGAAAGCTGAAAAATCCAGTTTTCTGTGTTCTTTTGAAACCTCGACCTGCGCCTTATATTCACTCTGCTGTTCACGCAAATGATCACTTTCAGCCCGAATATCAGACAGTA
>Ga0310695_10015720_pt1 | contig 10036 bp, 8 predicted proteins | sample RumenRJG_04DNA_FD_203882 | JGI IMG/M metagenome (GOLD analysis project Ga0310695, IMG submission 203882) | Bovine rumen microbial communities from Lethbridge, Alberta, Canada - RJG_04 (v2) (version 2) | ecosystem: Host-associated > Mammals > Digestive system > Stomach > Rumen | place: Canada... | reverse complement strand
AACCATAGGGTTTTTGATAAACTCAAGTTTGTCATTCTGAAAATCTTTTGTTAATGTATGCATTTCATCAATGACAGGCTGTTTGATTTGAGATTTGATTATGCGGTAATAATACTGAGAATCAATGTTGCGTTGAAGAGTTCTCACAGACCATGTTTCGTTATAACATTCCTTTTCATACCATTGCCTTGCAACAGTATCTTTTACCTGCATTAATACCAAATAATGAGTCCAGGAAAGGATGTTTGAAGATTTTGCAATCAGTGATTGCACAATTTCCGGATATGTTTTGTAGAACTCAAGACAGTAATAAAGAGAACGCCTGTCAAACCCTTTTCCGTAAATTGAAGTAAGCTCTTTTGAAAGCTTTTTGATAACGTGAACACCGTATTCCGCTCTGTTGTCTTCTCCGATTATTTCTTCTGAAATACGTTTGCCTAAAAGCCAGTTACGTTGAATCAGAGCAATATTCACGGCTGAGAATGCTGCCTTTTGGGAAGATTCAATAATGGCACAGGCGTCTTTGACGATATTTGCAGACATTTTGTAATCAACAGTTGTCAAATCCTCAAGCATTACTCTTCTCCGTTAAATAAAAATGCATTATTACAGCGAACGAGAACTGAAATCTCCATGCGGATTTTTCAGGATTGGTCGGGAAGTGCCTGTTCAATATAGGAGATAATGTCATCAATGGTTCTGAACTTCTTCAGACTTGCCTCCGGTATCTCAATGCCGAATTCATCTTCAATGGTGTTCATCATTGTAAGCAGTCCGAAAGAGTCTATCTGAACACTCAGCTTGAAACTCAGAGAAGTATCAATTGAATCTGCCGGCACATCCGTAAATTCACTTATTATTGCAAGAAGTCTTTCTTTCACACTCATACCGTCATCCCCTTTTTCAGATCACATTCGGAAGGCAGCTTGTCACGTTTGATTTTACGGGTGGAAGTCTTTTCATATTCATGGTCCGCAAACTGAACAAACTCAATTCTCTTGTAGTCGGGAAGTTGGTCATTGACCCTTCTCAGATCTTCAACAACCCTGTTGCAGTCCTTGCGGATTTCATCATCCTTAATCCAGATTCCGGCACAGATTACACTCTGATTCCCCAAAGAAGCAGGATAGACAACAACATCGTTGACATAGTCAAGTTCGTTTTCAACCGCATTTTCAACTTCTTCCGGACAGACATTCTTTCCGTTGGACAGAACAATTACGTTTTTCTTCCTTCCGGAGAGGAAAAGCCTTCCGCTTGAATCCATTCGCGCACTGTCTCCGGTGTGAAAAAAACCGTCCTTGTCAAAGACCTTTGCCGTACTCTCCGGATCTTTGTAATAACCCAAAGACACACTCTTGCCGCGGACACAGAGTTCTCCCACCCCGTCCGAATCCGGCTTGTCAATCCGGACCTCAAGCCCCGGAGCTGCATAACCCACACTCTTCCACTCTTTGTAGGTTTCGGCATTCATGGAAACAAGAGGACCGCATTCAGTTATTCCGTATCCGTTGACAATGTAAATTCCCAGATCACTCATCCCCTTTACAACAGTAGGATTCAGCATGGAACCGCCGCAGACTATCTGACAGAGATTTCCGCCGAAAGGTTCAAAGACCTTGTCAAAAAGCTTATGCGTTATATCAAAGCCGAATTTTTTTGCAAGAGCGGCAAGTCTGATACCCTTCTTCAGCTTTGCATCCATACCTGATCTCTTTGCACCCGCCCATATCTGCCTGTAGAACATGTTTGCAATCATAGGCACAATTGTTATTACATGAGGTTTGAAGATTTTAATGTTTTCCATCATTTTCTTCATGCTTTCATTGATGTAGGTCAGCCTTCCGCAGCCTATACGGGCCATGATGTGTGTATTGATTTCGGTAGCATGGTGCATTGGCAGGACACTCATTGAAGTATTAACAACACCCTTTTCTATTCTTATCATGTCCAGACAGTTGATCATGTTGGCTGTAAGATTGGCATCACTGAGCATAACCCCCTTGTTGGGCCCCGTTGTTCCGGAAGTAAAGAGGATCTTGCTGAGAGCATTTGAGTCAACCGGCTTTGCAAGCCATGCCCCTTTGTTCTTTTTCCTGCGTCCTTCTTCAAGCAGCTCATCATAAAACTTACAGCCCTCAACCTTCTTATCAATGGTGATTACGGTTTTAAGAGAAGGAACTTCACCCTTTATCTTTTCAATTTTTTCTACAAGGGAAGCACTGCAGAAGACAGCGTCCGCATCACAGGTATTGAGAAGCTTTGCAGTCAGTGCGTCCGGAGCATCCTTATCCACCGGAGTCACCACTCCCGTACCGCTTGCAACGGCAATGTCGGTAATGACATACCTGCAGCTGTTGTCCGCAATAATTGCAATATGCTTACCCTCAAGACCGGTTGCAATCATTCCGTCTGCAAGAGCATTGACCTCTTCAAAAAGCTCCGCTGCGGTTATATAGACAATATTCTTGTTTTCATCAAGTTCGGCAAGAACCCTTGCCTGCGGAATAAGAGCATTAATCCGGCAAAGCATGTCCTTTATGCTTTTGTAATCCCCGTCTTTAAGAAGACTGTTTCTCTGAAGTTCCCTTTCGGTAAAATACTTCGTCATTTTTATTTCCTTATTTCAACTGTCCCAGATTTATTCCGGGATTGTCCAATACAGTTTTGATTACTTCAACGTACTTTGCATGGAAAGCATTTACATCTTCTGCAGTTGTAAGTTTTGTCTGATAATCATAAAGCATGTCAATTGAATTTGACTCAATATCATATACCAGTGCAACATAAGCCGGAATTATGAACTTTCCGTTGCTGTACATTTCAAATTTCACTCCCGGAATCTTCTTTACAGGAATAAGACTGAATGTACAATTGTACAGAGTGTCCATAATACCGAACTTATACATACTGTGGAGAATCTGCTCCGCCTTGGTGTCCGGGAAACCCACATGACGGTAAAGCTGAGCCTCGTCTGCCGTGAATCTGTCAAAGTTTTCGGAGAACGTCCTGTCATAGGAAACGTAAGTATACCTCATAATACTCTGAACCTTTGTTCCGGCTGTTTTTTTCTCCAGAGCCGTTCCCCTGCAGTTGCAGAGTTCAAGAGAAAGGATTGACTCGGTTCTGCGGTTAATAAGAGAACAGGCAACCTGAAATGTATAAAGGAAGAAACTTGCAACGGATTTCCCCTGTTCGGCGCACCAACTCACTGCCTTTGACACAAGCAAAGGATCAATTTTCAGCATTGCACTCTCGGTATCGTTTTTAAGGAAGAACATCTTCATGGAATGAATCCCTTTCTTCACACGTTCATTCCAGATTTCCGAATGACTTCCGTGAATACCGGCATAATACGGCATAGGTCTGTTCAGATATTCCCTCAGATACTCTTCATCCTTTGCAAAATTCCGCTGTTCCGAAGCAAGGTCCTTTTTCACAAGTTCCTCAAAACTTCCCGGAGCCGGCGGAAGCTCTGTGTTGTTCTTCAGTGCAAAATAAACACCCATAAGGTCGTTGTAAATGACGTTTATTCCGTAAGCATCAAGAATACAGTGGCAGACCTTGATGAAAACCATGGATTTTCCGTCCCAAGTGTTTATGAACACCGGATCCGCTACGTGACCGTGCATGAAATCGATTGCTTTCTTTGAAGTCTTCTTTATCCAGTCTTCCTGCTCTTTCTGCGTTGCAAAGCTCAGAACCGGAATGGTGTCATACTCCGCCTTTTCAGCAAAGTACTGTTTGACCTGCCCCCGTTTGCCTTTCACAAATCTTATCCTCAGACAGTCATTTCTCATAACCGTGAGGTTGCAGGCTTTCTTCATAAGTTTCCAGTCAGCCTTTTCATCCTCAAGCGTAACCGAAGAAAGAATATTGCATACACGCTTGAACAACGTATATTTCAACTGAAGCAGAATTACATTCTGAGCCGGTGTAGTAGGATAGTATTTTATTTCACTCATCAATGCCCTCCGGGCGATATTCTAAAGCACAAAAGTAAAAAAAAAGTAAAAAAGGAAAATCAGACCGGTGATGGAAATATCGCCGGAAGGCATTGCCCGTCAGACGGGCAGAGTATAGACCAAAGAAAACGTACAGCCCTTTCCTTCTTCTGTTTCCGGCACAATATCCGCTCCGTTGAGTACCGCCGCACGTTTGGCAACTGCAAGCCCCAGACCGTTTCCGCCCTTATTGCTGTAAACCTGATAGTAACGTTCAAATATATGAGGAATATCCTGTTCCGATATCCCCGGCCCCTCGTCCTTTACGCTGATACGTGCCGAGTTTCCCTGAACGGAGTATGCAATTTCTATCTTTCCGTTTTCAGGAGAAAATTTGATTGCATTTGAAAACAGATTTATCCATACATGCCTCATCAGATCCTCATTACCGTAAAACAGAGGGTCAAAATCCTCGGCAAGCTCAACTTTCAGATTCTTTTTCTGTATGTCCTTGTCAAACAGAATCACACACTGCCTTATCTGTTCACCTATATTGTACGTTTCCTTGTCCGCAACAATCTGCATGGCCGTCATTTTTGAAAGAAGCAGGGCATTCCCGGAAAGACCTGCAAGCCGCGAAGCTTCATCCGCTATCACCCTGAGATACTCAAGCCGCTGAGGACTTTCTGTTTCCTTCCCTGTTTCATACAGAAGAGAAGCAAAGCCCTTGATTGACGAGATAGGAGTGTTCAGCTCATGGGCAAAGGCATTTGAAAACCCCTCAATTTCCTCCCTTGTTTTGCATAGCTCGGTAACCATGGCATTGAAATCAACAAACAGCTGGGTGAACTCGCGTGCATTCTCAAGACTTATCTGATAACCGTAGTTTCCGGACGCAACCTCCTCTATTGCATCAAAAAGCCTCTTCAGTCTGTTTTTGGAATCATTTGTTGCAGCATTTATTCCCAGAACTGTTCCCATAATTGCAGGCGGAACAACAAGAAGCATAATTACGGCGGCACTGTTTTCACGGTTTCCGAAAAAACCGACTGCAATTGCAATGTAAGCGGCAAGTCCCATGGAAACAAGAACAATGGTCACCGCCGATGCATTTTTCAGAAACTCAAAACCCCTGTTGTATTTTTTCCTCATTTACTGCCTTTCCCTCATCTGCTGCATTCGGAGCGTTTGCTTTTCATCTCTTTTCAACGCTGCCTTTCAGTACGGCCTTGTAGCCCAACCCGTGAACCGAAACTATTTCAAAATCCCTGCAGGTTGCAAACTTATTTCTCAATCTGTTGATGTACGTCTTTATGGTGTTGAAGTCCGCCTCGCTCTCAAACCCCCAGACATCATCCATTATCTGATGTTTTGTGAACACCGTTTCCGGATATGAGAGCAGCTTGAACAGAAGTTCAAATTCTTTTTCCGTAAGCTGGGTTTCTCCGCAGTTCCACACCGCATTCATCTTTTTCCGTGACAGAGTAAGAGACCCGGTGTTGATTTCGTTGCTGCTGTTTATCTTTGCACGGCGAAGAATTGCCTCAATACGCCATGTAAGCTCGTCACAGTCCACCGGCTTGGTCATGTAATCATCAATTCCCAGATCAAAACCCTTTTTCTTATAGGACATACCCGTAAGGGCGGTCAGCATAATGACAGGAACTTCTATTCCGCTGTCTCTCAGCGTTCTGACCAACTCAAACCCGTCCATCCCCTCCATCATAATGTCAACAATCAGCAGATCCACCCTGCTGCTGTCCATAACCGCAAGAGCACTGTTGCCGTCCTCTGCCTCAAGAACCTCATACTTCTGACTCAGCCTTGCCCTGATTAACAGACGGATTGAAATATTGTCTTCCACCACAAGAACAACAGCCATGTTACCGAACCACCGAATCCTGCAAAGTGCAGATACGCCTGTAAACAGCCGAATACGAATCAAGAAGCTTGCTGAACGGAACTATTGAAGGCTTGGCACAGTTACTGCGCGGGTCAGAGCAGAAATACTCCGGCAGAGCGGGCTTTTTCCCCGAAATACAGCGGTTGATTTCGCGGACCAGACGCCTGCATTTCCTTCCCAGCCGGAGAACATCCTCTCCGTTGATACCCAGTTTTTCAAGCTCGTCAAAAGGCATCAGTGACAACCATGCCTTTTCCCTGAACACAGTCAGCAAGCCGAGTTTCATCCCCTTCAGTGCAAGAATGCGGCGGACAAAAAGCGTTTCCCTTATTCCAAGACTCTGAAGTCCCATCACCAACTCTTCATTCAGTGCAACCCAGAATGCCGCAGCCTTCTCAACAAGCACCGGATTAAGTGCAACATAGGCAGGAAACCAGTTACCCAGAGCACAGTTCAGTGCCTCTGCAAAACAGCCTCTGTAATCACAGCTTCCGCATTCAAGCCCGTTGATACTGTACGCAAAGGGGGACTGTGCGTACAACTTTTCAAAACTGCTGCATGACGGCTCTCCGCGGGCAATCTTCTCAATCAGAGGCAGAACATCTCCGTTGTCGGTGAAATCAACCTCAAACGGCAGATAACCGCATTTTTTTTCCTGCGCTTCCTTCAGCCAGCCAAGAACATTCCCCAGCGATACCGGATCAAGACCCAGATCAACTGCCGTGTTGTATCTCTCTGCAATCTTTCCCAAACCGAAGCACCCCGTATTTGCACCGAGCATGACAAGGGCATCGTAATCCGGAATCAGTTTCCCTTCCGCAGTAGTCTTTATCCTGCTGTTTTTCTTCAGCTCGGGCCATTTTCTCAAAGCCTCTCCCTCGGACAGATGGAAAAGTCTGGGGTCTGTTCTGTACCTGTAATTGTCAAGCGGAATCCAGCCGTTCTTCTTCCCCACTGCCATAAACTGAAAAGTGTTTATTTCCGCCGCCGACACCCCGTTGCGGACCACCCTGTCTGCAGAATCAAACACAAGAGCCTTAACATTCTTAAGTCCCAGAACAAGCCCCGCACCTCCGCGTCCGCACACTCCGCCGGGCCCCACAAGAGCAGCATAGGGTACATAACGTTCCCCTGCCGGCCCTACTGTCAGCACGTCTTTTCCCAGATACTGCTCAACCTGCCGGACAGTCAGATCCCGCAGATTTTCTCCGGAAACCACATCTGCACCGTTGCTGCGGATTTTCACATAACCCATCTGCTCCAGTCTGCCCGTCACTATAACTGCGGAAAACCCGCACATGATTATCTTTGCAGAAAACACAGCAGGACAGTAATTGAAATACAAAGCCCCGGTCTGCGGACTTCTGAAAGCAATCACCCCGTCATCCCCGTAGTAAGAAGTAGTTATCACCACCGGGTTTGACGCTTCGCAGTCAGTAGGGTTGTCAAGCTGCTCACCTGCATACTCCGCCCAGATTCTTGCAGCCAATGCAGGGCCGGAGACATAGTTCTCAACCCACTTTGCAGGAATGGGACAGGCGGAACAGGTCTGCTTTTCCAGATCAACCAGCAGAGCCCTTTCCTCCCCTCTTTCAAATTTTCCGGACAGAGAATCAACCTGCCTCACACACTCATTCAATCTGTTTTTGTCCATAACTTCCCCTGTACCCGTCAGGATTGTTTTTCTGCCATCTCCAGGAATCCTCACACATTTTCCCAATATCGTAACGTGCCTCAAAACCGAGCAGAGCCTTTGCCTTTTCACAATCTGCATAACAGCAGGCAATATCGCCCGGCCGGCGATTCCCTATAACATACGGTATTTTCTTTCCGCATGCAGCGGAAAAAGCAGAAATTACTTCAAGGACACTCAAACCATGTCCCGTGCCTACGTTGAAGACCTCACAGCCCTTATGCCCCAACGCATATTCAACTGCAAGAATATGAGCCCTTGCAAGGTCAGCCACATGAATATAATCCCTTATTCCCGTTCCGTCCGGAGTATTGTAGTCATTCCCGTAAACCGTAACCCGTTCCCTCTTCCCTGCCGCCGTCTGTGCAACGTAGGGAACAAGGTTGTTGGGAATACCCTGAGGGTCTTCCCCTATAAGACCGCTCTCATGCGCTCCTATAGGATTGAAATAACGCAGCAGAACAACAGAAAACTCAGAATCCGAATCACACAGACTTCTGAAAATCTTTTCACTGAAGAACTTTGTCCATCCGTACGGATTGGTACAGTTTCCCGTTGCAGAATCCTCCGTCAGAGGCATTCTGTTGTCCGGACTGTAAACCGTTGCACTTGAGCTGAAAACAAGAGATGAAACTCCGTGCCTTTTCATTACCTTGCAGAGAACAAGAGAAGAGTTGAGATTGTTGTCATAGTACTCAAGAGGCTTGGAAACGCTTTCTCCCACTGCCTTCAGCCCTGCAAAGTGAATTACACAGTCAATTCCGTATCTGCAGAATATCCCGTCAAGAGCCTTTTCATCCCTTATATCTGCCTTTTCAAAGAAAACCTTCTTCCCCGTAATTTTTTCAACTCTGGAAATTGCCTCTTCATGGCTGTTGCACAGATTGTCCGCAACAACAACCTCATAGCCACGGTCAAGCAGTTCCACACATGTATGCGAGCCTATGAAACCGGCTCCGCCCGTAACAAGAATCATAATGCCCCCCCCTGAAGTACAATTGATAATCAACAACAATTATAATATCATCTAACGGAGAACTTGCAAAACTCGGTTTTATGACGAAATATCGGTGTAGAACTGTTTGCAGAGAACTTTTTGCGAAGAACTTTTGCGGAGGACTTTCAGAAGTGGGAAAAAAGACTGATTCGGATTCACAGACCGAAAAAATCCTCAGATATCGCAGACTGATTTATCCTGAAAGCATTGTAAATGTCTCACAGAGTGAAATCTCCGCCTTCAACAGTGCGGAACTTTTAAGGAAGAGAAAACTCAGGAAAATTCTCAGACCCAGGAAAAAGAACATAACGGTTGATTCCTTCATTGTACCGGTATCGGACAATGCCTCAATCAGTGCCTATCTTTTCAGAAAGCAGTCCGGCAATGCCGATATGCTCAACTCCCTCATTATTTATCTGCATGACGGCGGCTGGGTTTTCGGCAATATGGATCTGTGCAACGCCGTATGCTCAAACATCTGTGATTACACCGGAGTGTCCGTTCTTGCACTTGACTACAGACTTGCTCCCGTGTTCAGATTCCCCATTCCGGCGGAGGACTGCTTCAATGCCTATCAATGGGCGGTTCAGGGTGCAAGATACTGGAAAAAAGATCCTTCCAGAATTTACGTAATGGGCAGCTGTGCCGGAGGAAATCTGGCAATTGCAGTCTGCAGACTTGCAAGAGACAGAAAAACAGAAATGCCTGCCGGATTGATTCTCATAAACCCCATAACGGACTGCAGGCTGAAAACAAACAGCATTGAAAAGCACAAGAATGACTCCATGCTTTCGGAAAGAGAACTGAATACTTTCATTTCATACTATATGCGTGAGCCGAAGGACATTCTCAATCCCCTGTTTTCACCCATGCTTGCACCGGACAACTCAAGATTTCCGGAAACCTTGATTTTTGCATCGGAAGAAGACCCGCTGTTTGACGATGCAAAACTTTATTCCCTTGCACTTACCAACGCAGATACTCCGTGCAAGCTGATGACAACAAAGGGAAGTTCCCACTTCATGATAAACTTTCCCACGCTGAAAACGTGGACGGAAACAATGGATGTGATAAAGAACTTTATCTGCGGAATCAATACGGTGAGCTGACTGCAGGTTTGCCCAGCAACAGACCTATGGACTCGTAAACCTTCCTTCTGCCCGTAGTTCCGTTTGCACTGAAATAGCAATACCATGTTTTCTCGGTTTCCCTGTAATGGACATCACAGCTCATTATGTACTTTCCTGCCCAACCGCTGTCTGCCGGCAGGAGAACCGGTTCTTTCATGCACTGACTGAATTTCAACCCGTCTTCGGATTTCATCAAGGTCAGAGCCGAGTGTGTGCTTTTACGGACATTGTCCCAATAAACACCGCACCGGAATGCATATACATTTTTTCCGCTCTGTACAATTCTTATGCTTCCGCACGCAAGATTTGTCCATCTGTCATCCGGATCCGCTTCAATCAGCGGAGCAGAAGACCCAACGGTATACGGTC
>Ga0310695_10015717_pt1 | contig 10037 bp, 6 predicted proteins | sample RumenRJG_04DNA_FD_203882 | JGI IMG/M metagenome (GOLD analysis project Ga0310695, IMG submission 203882) | Bovine rumen microbial communities from Lethbridge, Alberta, Canada - RJG_04 (v2) (version 2) | ecosystem: Host-associated > Mammals > Digestive system > Stomach > Rumen | place: Canada... | reverse complement strand
CTTTTGGCTGGCTTGTGATGATTTTTACAAATCTTTTCACAGCGAGAGCCGTTTGCCGTGTATCGCCCAGAATAGCCGCATAGACCAGACTGAATCTCAAAAATGCCACTTTTTAAAGCGGACTCATTAATCCTTTTACTGACGTTGGCTTCAAGCGAATCTTTGGGCAGGAAATTTCCAAGCCCGTGCTGATTGCGTTTCTCAATGCGTTGCTTAAGGACGAACAACACATCGTTGACCTTCAGTATTTGGATAAAGAACAGCCCGGCGATTCTGCCGATGACAAATCGCTCATCTATGATGTTTACTGTGAACTGGACAATGGTGAGCACATCATCGTGGAAATGCAAAACAAGAGCCAGCCCTACTTCAAGAATCGCAGTGTGTACTACATAAGCCGTGCCATTTCGCGGCAGGGTGAGCCAGGCCTTGAATGGCGTTACGATGTAAAGGCCGTCTACCTGATAGCGCTGCTAAACTTCAAGCGTGATGACATCTCTACAGAGTTTCGCACTGATGTTGCCCTAATGGACATGAAGAACAAGACGCTGTTCAGCGACAAGGTACGTTTAGTGTACCTTCAACTACCGTATTTCACCAAGGAGGTGGATGACTGTGAAAGTATTTTTGAGAAACTGATATTCGTATTAAAACACATGGACGTATTACAGAGGATGCCCTGGTTAGCACAGGATGCCGTATTTCAGAAACTCGCAAGCATAGCCGACGTGGCTTCGCTGAACAAGCAGGAGCGTTTGGCCTATGACGAGAATCTACGCAAGTACCGCGACACAATAGCCGTGATGGAAGGCCAGTACCTTGAAGGTTTAGAGAAAGGCATGGAGAAAGGCATGGAGAAAGGCATGGAGAAAGGCATGGAGAAAGGCATGGAGAAAGGCCAGTTAAGCGAAAAGAAAGAGACTGCAATGCGACTGCGAGACATGGGACTGACGATAGACCAGATAGCGCAGGGTGCTGGAATAACAGTTGAAGAAGCTACAAAACTTTTAGATAAGTAAGATGCCTCGCATCTTAAAAGGGCTGCAAGCACTTACATCCTGATATGGGAGTTATTTTTGTTTTTGTCTTAACATATAATTCCCATGAATCACCCATGTAATTTGCCATATAATTCGTATGTAATTACTTCATAAAGTTCTGATTTTTAAAGAAAATCGAAGAAAAACTTGGTGGTTTGAAATATTATCTCTATCTTTGCAACTGAATTATGTACTAACGCTAACTAATTAACAAGATGGCATCAGTAGCAATCAACAATACCGACTGGCTTATGCGCTTACTCTCAACACAGAGTAAGGAGGTGAAGCTTGATATCATCAGCAGGCTTTCAGCATCGCTTACAAGAAAGAATAAGGCTAAGAAAGACGATATGAGTTTCTTCGATAGCCTTACTAATTCGTGGGATGACGGAACACCTGTAGAGGAGGAAGTAGCTAGAATAAAGGCCGCAAGACATTCTGGTCACTGATAACATTAAACACCTCGAAAGGCTTCCAAACATCAAAATTGAGAATTGGATAGACAGATAAAGACATTATTACTAACGACAAATACCCGATAACGAAATAAAAATAATATTATTAACTAACTAAAAATAATAAATTATGAGAAAACTAAAACTATTAATTGCGATGTCTGCCCTATTATTTGGGTCGGTCGCATCGTGGGCACAGACGGATGTGACAAGCGTCTATCTTACGAATCCTAGTTTTGAACTAGGTACTGATGGTACACCCGCTGCCTCTGCTGCAAGCAACTGCTATGATGCTCCTTATGGATGGACTGTTGAAGGCATAGCTGGTGGAACACGTAACTTTGGCATTTTCAATGCTCAAGGTGAAACTCCGTCAAATTTCGGAAAAACAGTAACCCCAGCTAATGGTGACTACTACTATCTCGCACGCAACTCATGGGGCGAACATCTCGTTGTCACATACTCTCAGACACCTACTTTGCCTGCAGGTATCTATTCTCTTGATGTTGCCTACAAGATTGCTACGCAAGATGCGGCTTCAAAAGGCACACTTCAGCTAAAGGCTATTCAAGGAGAAACAGAGACAAAGGTTGTTTCGCCAGTGCCTGTGTCGAAAGGCGATAATTCCAATTTCTTTAATACTGCGGGCTGGACACGCCTGTCCGTTCCTTTTACAGTATCAGAAAGTGGAGAGGTGACTCTTCAGATTTATATGGACTTTAATCCTGGAGGTGGTAACCCGAAGCAGGAAGCTATCATTATTGATGATGTGCGCCTCTATAGCCTAAGTGTGGCTACCGAAGCCGACCCTGCCGATGTCACAGGTTGGCTGGTGAACCACTCGTTCGAGCTCGACACCTACACAGGTTCGAAAGCCGATGGTAGTACTGCTTCATCAGGAAGCTTGAACTATCCTACGGGTTGGAGTTTTATGCTGAAAACCGAAGGTTGGAACAACTGTGTAAATATTACAGACGCTCCATCGGATGGTAATTTGGCTCGTGAGACATGGGCTGGTACCATCAACGAGGTTAAAGTCTTCCAAACCCTGAAAAACCTCCCCGCAGGTGTATATGAAATAAGTGCTGATGCCCGCACAAACGATGGTGGTGCTAATGATATCTGTACATACGGGACGGTTGCAGGTAGTACTGCTTATTCTACACCATGGGATCAGTCGAAGATGGCTGGTACATGGAACGGCATCGAAAACTGGCAGACGCTGACGGCACGCTTTGCATTAGAAGAGGCTGGCGATGCTGAAGTTGGTTTGCACTCTACTCATTTCATGCAATTTGATAATTTCCGTTTAGCATATTTAGGTGCAGATAAGATAGTGTCGGACGCTGAGGCTGAAGCATTGCTTGCCACTATTCCTACGGGTAAGATGAGTAATGAGGCTCAGACAAATCTGAACACAGCGAAGACGAATTTCGAAAACAAAAAGACTGAAACAAACTATAACAATCTTTCCAATGCAATTGCAGCTGCCAATGCTTCTATTGCAGCCTACTCAACAGTTCCTTCAGCAATTGATGCAGCAACAGCACTGAAAGAGGCTCACAACTTTGCATCGGCTTCGGCAATCACTACGTTTGCAGATGCTATTCTTTCTGCCCAAACAGCTTACGACAATGGTACACTGTCAACCTCAGATGCTAATGAGCTGGGAAAGAGTCTTGGTGTAGGAATTACAGGATGGCATGCTGGTGCTAACAGTGCTGCAGTAAAATATATGAACGATGGTTTCGCACTGAATGCTTTCGACGCAGCCCTTTATATCAACACCTGGTCTAACGAAGGTGAAGGCGATGGTTCCAACTTCAAGGTTCCTTTCTACGAATACTTTGCAGGTGAAGGCAGTGCTCTGGGTGCCAATACATGGACAGGTACACTGACTGGTCTTGAGAATGGTCTTTATGAGGTTTCGGCATGGGTGCGTGTTCGCACAATGAATGGAGAAACGGCTGTTGCCGATCTCACAGGAATCACGATGGACGTAAACGGTGGCACAGCCGTTGACGTAACCGAGGGTGAACAGGTCGGTTCCTCACGCTTCCAATTAAAGGAGTACACAGCTGAAGGTCTGGTGAAAGATGGCAAGTTGCATCTGAATATCAATATCAATGCCGAGAACAATATCCACTGGCTGTCTTTCAAGAACATCAAGTACACCAAGAAGCGTGACTTGAACCCAGATGAAATGACCGCTACTGATGAAGAAATTGCTGCATTGATTGCAACCATTCCTACAGACAAGATGAGCAATGCTCGCAAGAATTCTATTGACACAGCCAAGGAGAGTCTGCTCACAACTAAGAGTCTGGCTGATTACACAGCTCTTGAAACTGCTATCGAAGCAGCAGCAGCTTCTATTGCCAGCTATGCCTTGATAGCTTCTGGCACCATTTCCACCGACAATGCTACGGGCTGGGCTATCTCTACCTCTACAGGTACTTTGGCTTGTAATGAATGGAGTACCGAAGGTAACAGCGATGGTTCTGGTATGACCACCAACTTTATTCAAGACTGGGCATCTGCTGGCAATGCTCTGGGTGAAGGTGCTCTCTACTATGAAATTAATGAGCTGAATCCTGGCGAATATTATAAGGTGACTGCCCTCGTTCGTGCATACAACGAGGCTGGTGGTGCTATCGACGGTGCTTCGTTCTTTGTCAATGATGGAAACAAGAGTCTTGATGAAGTAGGTGTTGCCTGCACGGGCCACAATGGTAAGTATGGTAACTTCTCTGTTGTAGGTCAGGTTGATGAAAACGGCAAGTTGCGTTTTGGCTTGCAGCTCGTAAGTACATCTGCCATTAACTGGGTAGCAATCAAGAACGTGACGATTGAAACCGCTACTGGCAAGGTGCCAACAGCTATTGCTCTTGCTGAGCACAGTACGACAATGGGAACTGGTACACAGCAGACGTTGACCGCTACTATTACTCCGGAAGATGCCGATGATAAACTCATCATCTGGACTTCGAGCGATGAGACGATTGCCACAGTTGCTGATGGAGTGATTAAGGCCCTGAAGGCTGGTTCTGCCACTATCACTGCCAAGACATACGCTGGCGACAACGTGACGACAACAACTACTATCACCGTTGCTGATGCTCCCGCACCTTCATTCTACAGCGAAATTGCTGCCGGTGAATTCTATATCATGAATGCTGCTACAGGCAAATTCCTTGGTGGTGCTAATGACTGGGGTACACGCGCAAGTATCATTGATCATGGTATTCCTTTCACTGTAGCTGTCAACGATGGAAAGTACACGCTTGCCTCTCATGCTTATAATGGACAAAAGCATTTCTTTGATGGTACATACATTGATGCTGCAAGTACGGATCTCTTTATCGTACCAATGAGTGATGGCAAGTATAGCATCTCTACAGCCGATGGTTCTGCTTTCGTGTCGACTCTCTTCAACTCTACTGTCGTTGATAACTCTGCTGCCGATGCTACCAGTACTTTGGCCCAGTGGTACTTCCTTTCAAAGAACGACCGTGACAAGATGCTCGCTGTCGCTACTGCTGAGAATCCTGCTGATGCCACCTATTATATTAAGGATGCTAATTTCAGTCGCAATTACAATTTGGCTGGTTGGACAGGCGAATATACCAGAGGCGGTGACGACACCAATATGAATGCAAAGGTAGAAAATAAAGCTGCCGATGTATATCAGACCATCGAAAACATTCCTAATGGCACCTATACCGTGAGGATGCAGGCCGTTACATCGGGCACCGCTACATTCTATGCTAACGAACAAGAAATAGCAATTGAAAGCAAGGACGATGTTACCGATCAGAAGATAGCTTCCAATGCTTTCGGTGGCGGTTTCTTCCGCAAGACGCTCACTGTTACCGTTACTAACCGCACCTTGAAGATTGGCGTGAAGAGCGATGATACCGACAAGGTTCTCTATTTCGACAACTTCGAGCTTTACATGACTGGCTACACCGCAAATACTGGTGTAACCGCTGAAATCGACAATGCTGAGTTCGAGGCAGGCCAGACCGCACAAATCACAGCTGCAACTGATCCTGCTACTGCTTCGTTCAACGCTATCACTTACAAATCAAGCGACGAGGCTGTCGCAACCGTTGATGCAAATGGTCTTGTGACTGGTGTTGCTGCTGGTACTGCTACTATCACAGTGACAGCTAATGAGATGGAAAACTTCAGTAAGACAATTGATGTTACTGTTACATATACATCTGCTAATGCTGCAGACTATGCTGCACTAAATGCTGCAATTGAAGCTGGTGAAGCTAAGGTCTTTGGCTTCGAGAAAGATGAATATGCTCCCTACAATAACATTGATGCCATTGCCGCCCTTAAAGCAGCAAAGGCTATTGATCAAACTGTCAGCAACACTCAGATAGCAGTACAGACTGCTACAACAACATTGAACAACGCCTGGGTTGTCAACGCTGCTGAAGTAAATGCTATCTTTGATGGTAGCTTTGAACATGAGTACAGTACTACTGGTAATGTACAACCAATTGGTTGGCATGGTGTTGGTGACAAAGACAACGCTACGAATGTTCGTTGGATGTGGAATGTAAGCAGTAATGCAGGTCTCAATGCCACATCATCTAAAAAGGCTTTGTTCGCAAAATACACAGCACTTTATGGTACTGAAACGGGGTATACCCTTCCTTTGAAAGCAGGTTACTACAAACTTACATTTAAGTACGGTGGTTGGAATGAGAAGGGCACACGTGAAATCAAACTGTATAACGATGAAATCCAAGCAATCGTTGAACCTAACTCTGTGACAGCAAAGAATAATACGGGTCATACGACAGCATCTTCCTGGAGTGATTATTCTGGTATTATCAACGTTCCTTCTGCAGGTGATTATACCTTATCATTATATCGTGAAAATACCACTAGCCAAAATCAGATAGTTCTTGGCGATATAGTCCTTGTTCGTGCAACTGGAGCAGATTTCAAGCCCGCATTGCTTGCTGAAATTGAAAAAGCTAATGCAATTGATAAAACTACAAATATCGGTGATGACGTGTTCCAAATTCCTGCATCTGCTGTGACGACGTTTAATAGCGAAATTGAAACCGCGCAAGGCGTATATGACAACGCAGAGGCTTCTGTAGAAGCAGTAATAGCTGCTACAGATGCTCTTAAGGAAGCAGAAGAGGCTTATAGTAATGTTGAATTGAACGCTCCTGATGCAGAGAAACTTTACAACATCGTTGTTTCCACATCTGGTCATGCAAAGGAAAATAATTCCCTCATTATTATTCAAGGTGCTACCAGTGCTAACAATCCAACTGGCTATCAGTTGAATGCAAATTTCGCAAGCAATGTAAACTTGTCACAAGCATTTACTTTCACGAAGGTAGAAGGTAACAACTATAGAATTAGTGTTGCACTCCCAGAAGGTACTGTATATCTTACAAATGGTAGCTTAAATGGTAGTGCTGCAGGTCATAAGAATAGTCAAATCCAGGCAACAACAGATATTGAAAAGGCTATGGCATTCAAGATTGCAGCTGCTTCTACAGAAGGTTCCTTCAACATCTACAACACAGTGACAAACAGCACAATCGCTTGTCAGGGTGGTGGCAACATCTACACAGAGTCAGGAAATGCAAACTTCAAGCTTGTTGAGACCGCTAAGCCCTCTATCGCTATCAATACTACTGCTGCTGGCTGGGGCACCGTTATCCTGCCATTCGCACAGGAACTGCCTAATGATGTGAAGGCATACACATGTGCAGCGGTGGACGGAGAGATTCTGACTCTCGAGGAAGTTAACGCTCTCGAGGCTAACAAGCCTTATATCATCGAGGGTAGTTGGGAAGAGACGCTGACTGGCGACGCTCAGGGTACAGCACTCACCTACACCGAAGGTCTGTTCACTGGTGTATATGCAGACGGAAAAGTTGAGGCAGGCAATTATGTGCTGCAAAACAAGGATGGCAAACTCGGCTTCTACAAGGTCGCTGAAGGTAAGCAACCCAATATTAAGGCTAACCGCGCTTACCTGACTGTTCCTGCTGCTGAAGCACGTAATGCCTTCTTCTTCGGCGATGGCGAGACAACTGCTATCCACGCACTGAAAGCTCTGACCGAAGGCAATGCTGAGATCTACGATGTCAACGGTGTTCGCCAGAACACGCTCGTAAAGGGCATGAACATCCTGAAGATGAGCGATGGCTCAATCCGTAAAGTTATGGTTAAATAATTAAATCCTGAGTAAAAATATGAAAAAGATATATTTGACACCCGAGACAATCGAAACCAAGATTGAGCTCCAAAAGATGATAGCTGGATCTGCTCCCCAATTAATTACCGACCCAGACGAGGAAGCGGATGAAAAAGGTGATGTACTATCTCGTCGTCGTAATCGCAACGCCTGGGAGGACGAAGAGGACGACGATGAGGAGGACTTCTAATCCGATCTCCTTCGATCAATAACACAAGCATTCAGGACCTGCGCTCCGTTGTTGAGGCAGGCCCTGAATGTCTTTTTGGGTGAAAAGATTTGGAAGATAAGGAATTAATGCTTACCTTTGTAAACGTAATACTGCAAATCATAACAGTTATGAGTAGCAAGGAATGCATCAATAAGTTTTCAAAGAATCTGTTTTGGGATGTCGATGCATCTCAACTACAGATGAATGCTCATGCTGCTTATATCATTCAGCGAGTCATGGAATACGGACAAATGGATGACTGGCGACTTATCAACCGTTATTATGGACTTGATAAGATTGTCCAAGAGTGTCAGCAGTTTCGTACGCTCGATCCCGTTTGCCTCTCGTTTCTTTGCACCATATCACATACAAAACCTGAACAATACCGATGCTATCACTTCAGACAGTCTACCCCGACACCTTGGAACTCCTGAATACCCTCAGCCAATGCCTTATACGTTTGAAGATGTTAGTTGGGAAAGCATAAACGAGCATATCTGTAAGGAGGTTGAGAGATACAATCAACAACATGGATAGATTTTATTCATGGAAAATTACTGCGAGCTCTCGTGGGTCTTACGACCGCTCGGCATCCCGAAGGGGGACGCTTGCTACTGGAAGGACGCAAGAAATCTCATGGGTCATTTATGGCCATTCGTGTTAAAGAGTTAAAAGATAAAACTAAAGAGCAATCGCCCCGTTTGGAATTGGCATGATTACTCGATTTTCATGTCAGAGCATAGATGTCTTATTGTAAAATGGACTATATTATTCACTAAAATGGTCTGTATTACTTTGTAAAATGGACTATATTACTTTGCAAAATCGTCTATATGGCAATGCCGGCCATACGCTTTGCCGGCGCCGTTGAAATACTCTTTCAATCGATTTATGCATGAGTCTCCCTGAAAAAGCGACTTTTTCAGGGAGACTCAGCTATTTAATATAAAAGAGTATAGAAAGGAACCATTATCGGATACCTCACTCCTGCGTTTAGAGTCAATATAATTCCCATGTAATCACCCATGTAATTAAAACATATTACCCATGTGATTATATAAAAAAGTTAAAGAAAAGCGGCTATAGACAAAAAATCTTAATTCATTTTATTTATTGTTACATTCTAAGCGAAATGTTTCTTATCTTTGCCCAATGAAGTGCGTATTGCGCACGTATTAACGATTGGCTCTGTATGGATAAGTAAGAGAATATGAACGAAGAAAACAGATATGTCAGATTCGACTGGGCTGCCAAACGTATGCTCAGGAACAAGGCTGATTTCGTGGTGTTCGAGGGTTTGATTTCCGTACTCCTTGGTGAGAAGATCACTATCGTGGAACTGCTGGAGAGCGAAGGCAACCAGGAATACGAGGATGACAAGTTCAACCGTGTAGACATCAAGGCCAAGAACTCGAAGGACGAAATCATACTGGTGGAGATTCAGCAGACACGCGAGCTCTACTACCTGCAGCGCGTGCTCTACGGCGTGGCCAAGGCCATCACCGAGCATATCACACGCGGACAGAGCTACAGGAACGTGAAGAAGGTGTACTCCATCAATATCATCTACTTCGACTTGGGACAAGGTGCCGACTATCTGTATCACGGGCAAACGAAGCTCACCGGCGTACACACCGGCGATGACCTGCGCATAGGTCAGCGCGACAAGGAAGCCCTGCGCATGGCCGCCCCTGAAGAGGTGTTCCCCGAATACTATATCATACGCGTCAACGAGTTCAACAAGCTGGCCACCACCCCACTTGAAGAGTGGCTCGACTACCTGAAGACAGGCCACATCAAGGAAGATACCACTGCGCCAGGACTTCAGGAAGCTCGCGAGCGTTTGGAATATCTGAAGATGGACCGTAAGCAGAGAGCCGAGTACGACAACCACCTGGATATCCTGATGTATCAGAACGACGTACTTGAAGGTGCCAAGCAAGAAGGACTGGCCGAAGGTCGGGCAGAAGAGCGACTTAACAATGCCCGCAAGATGAAGGACAAAGGGATTGACTTGGAAGATATTGCTGATGTGACCGGCCTTAGCATCGAGGAGATTGCTGCATTATAGGATTCATTTATATCATTCA
>Ga0310695_10015716_pt1 | contig 10037 bp, 3 predicted proteins | sample RumenRJG_04DNA_FD_203882 | JGI IMG/M metagenome (GOLD analysis project Ga0310695, IMG submission 203882) | Bovine rumen microbial communities from Lethbridge, Alberta, Canada - RJG_04 (v2) (version 2) | ecosystem: Host-associated > Mammals > Digestive system > Stomach > Rumen | place: Canada... | reverse complement strand
CTAATTTTGAATTAATAATAATAATTAATGAATCATAATTAAAATGTTGTAAAATAAAAGTTTTTCTATTTTTAATATTATATTCAGCACTTATAATATTTTTATATAAAGTATAAGCTTTCTTAGATTCACTTAAATAAATTATTGAATCATTATTTAATGGTTCATTAAAATTATATCCATTATAACTTTTCTCTCCTTTAACAATAAATTTTCTTATATTCATATATTTATCCATAAAAAAAGCAGAATATTTCCTATCAAAAGTTTTTGTAACTTTTAATAAAGTAAAAGAAGAATTATAATTTTCATCAAGTTGTAATTTAATAATTTTATCTAATGAAGGATTATTAAAAGGTAATGATTGTAATCCATTAATTTGATATAAAATTACATTTTCTTGAAAATTAAAAATAATATAATCTGATGAAATTGTTTTTAAATTATATTCATTATAATTTAAAAAAGTATTAAATTCATCTTTACTTAAAGTATTTTTATTTTTAGTTTCATTCCATTTATCCATTGAAATAATTCCAGATTGAAATCCTTCAATTTTTTCTGGATTATCATTTTTAAAAATAGGATTTTCATTATCATAAATTAAACTAAATGAAAGATATGGAAAATCACTTATTTCAGTTTGATTAGATAAATTAATATAAAGTAAAATTATTAAATTAGGAATTAAATCATATGTTTCTTCATTTAATTCAAAAACTTTTCTCAAAATTAAAAAATTTAATCCTGTTGTTGTTACAAAATAAATTGAACAATCTTGATAATCAATATACATTGATAAACTTTTTTGATATTCTTTCATTAAAACAATATCTTCTCTTAATGATATAATTGATTCTTTATATTCATTTGAATTTTCATCAAATGAATTTCTACACTTATAAATTAAAGATAATTTATCATTATTATATTTACACATTAAAATATTTTTTGTATCATAAGTAATTAAAAAGAATTCTAAAGGAAAAAGTTCTTTTTCTTTTGGATAAAATTTAATTTCTAAATCTAAAGCTTTAATCATATTTAAATTCATATCAAATAATTTAATAACTCTATGTTTATTAATAGTTGCAATTACGTCACCTAAAGTTGAAACAGATAATTCTTGAATATTTTCTACATTTACTGATTTTTCTAAAGCAAATTTAATTTTTAAATCATAATCAGAAACATTTGAACAAGTTAATTTATATATTTCTATACATGATTGAGTACATAATATTAATGATGAATCTTTAGGAGATACTATAAAATCAATTATTAATTCATTATGATAAAAGGAATATATATGAACAAGTTTTATTGGTTCTAAAACAAGAATTGAATTTTTATTTTTGATGAATATAAAGTTGTGATTTCTATTTAATGTTCTGAATCTTATTATTGAGTCATAATATTGGATTTTATAATTTGTTGATTTTGGATTTTGGTTATTTTTTATTTGTTCCATAATTTAAATAATTAATCAATATTTTTAATTAATTTAACTTTAATTTAAATTTTTATTAGATATTTTATTTTTCATATAAATTCATATATTCAATTAGATAATTGTTTTTTTTTAATTATAATTTTTACCTAATAAAATAAATTAAAAAATAAAATATTAAACAATGACAAAAATAAAATTTATAAATAAATTAAAACATATTTTAGCATTGAAATATAGAAAAAAGTTGTACATAAATTGAATAAATCAATATTGTTTATAAAATTACTTCAAATTGATTTTTTTATTAGACTATTAAACAAAATTATCATTTAAAATATAAGTTTTTTTATTATTTCAATTATATGATTATTTTTATGAATATATATAAATTATTTCAATTTCAAATTATTTAATTATTTATATATATATTAACAATTTAAAATTCACAAATATTTATTTTTTTAAAAATAAATATTGAGATTCTTTTTTTTGGCAATATTTTATCTAATTTTTTCCAATTTTTAAATAGAATGAATAATTCAAAAAAATTTTGAATTTGTTTTTTAATTCTAATTAAATTTGTTATATCTCTAATTTCAAATCTTTTATTATGAAAAAATAAACATAATCTTCATTTAATTAATATATTGAATTACTTTAATTTCTTTTTCAATTTGAATAAAAATATTTAAAATATTTTAAATATAAAAACATAAAAAGACAATTAAATTTAATTTAAACAATAATTGCGACCTTTTATCACAATTCAAAATTTAAAAAAATTACCATAATAAATTATTACATATTAAAAATGAAATAATAAAATCAAAAATAAAAAAGCTATTTATGATGAATTTGAATATTTATATAAAGTTGCATATTTTTGTCCAAGTGCAAGTAATTCCTTATGATTTCCTTGTTCAACAACTTTCCCACTTTCCAAAACAAAAATAATATCACTATCAACAATAGTACTAAGTCTATGAGCAACAGCAACACTAGTTCTTCCTTTTTGTAAAATATCAATACTTTTCTGAACTTCAATTTCACTTTCTTTATCAAGAGCACTAGTAGCTTCATCTAATAATAAAATAATAGGATCTTTTAAAAATGCTCTTGCTATAGCTAATCTTTGTTTCTCTCCTCCTGAGACTGGATCTTCTTTAGTTCCCATTTGATCCTTATTGAAAAATTTTTCAATAACAGCTTTTTTTGCTGCTTCAAAAACTTCATCTTTTGTAGCATTTAATCTACCATAAAGTATATTTTCATATACACTTCTTTTAAATAAAACAGGTTCTTGACTTACTAAACCTATTTTTTTTCTTAATTCATATAAATTGTAATCTTTGATATTTATGTCATCTAATAATACTTCACCTTTATCTACATCATAGTATCTTTCTATTAATTGAATTATTGTGCTTTTACCACATCCTGAATAACCTACTAAAGCTGTGGAATTTCCTGCTGGGATTGTTAATGATATATTACGGAGAATTGGTTGATCTGGTCTTGTTGGATATGCAAATGTTACATTTTTTAATTCTATTTTCCCTTTTAAGTTTTCTGGGGAAATTTTACCTTTATTTGCTTCTTCTGAAGGATCTATTAATACTTCTGTATCCATTGTTTTAAATATTGAAGCAAATGCTTTTTTAGCTTTTGTATATCCACTTACACCTGCTAAGTTTTGAGAAATACCTTGTGACATTGTCATTACACAATTCATTGCAATATTCATATCATTAAATGATAATTTTCCTTTACGAATGAATACTCCTGCATAATGGAATACTGTTGCATTTGAAGCATACATTGCAAAAGTTCCTATTCCTGTTACTATACCTTTCACAAATGAATCACAGAAAAATTTTTTTTCTGACTCACTTAAAATATCTAAATATGAATCAACAGCATTTTTTTGGAAATTAAATGAATAAATTGTTTTTGTATTTATAACACATTCAGAAAGAACACCTCCTGCTTCAATATCAATTTTTTTATCAGAATCTCTTCCTCCTCTCATAGTTTGAGCAACAACAATTTGTGAATAAATTTGAAAAGGAAGGAAGCATATTGCAATTAAAGTCAATCTCCAACTATAATAAAAACTAAGGAATAACCCAACAACAGCACAACCAATAGTAGCAACCATATCACCAATAACACTTAAAACAAGAGAATTCAATTGAGTAGTATCAATAGATAATCTAGTTAAAAGGGCACCAGGTGCATTATCATCTTCATCAAAGAATCCTATATGTAAATGAAGATATTTATCAACTACTAATTTCCTCATTTTAGAAGTAATAACACTTCCAATAGATTCTAATTTCCATATTTTAAAAAATATTGCTAATCCATTTGCAACTGCAATAGCAAGAAACATTAAACCCCATAATAAACCATCATCTCTTACTGTATCTGGGTTAGTACTAGAAAGAGCATTAATTGCTTTTGCCATAACATATCCTTGTATAGGTGATAAAGCACCTCCTACAAGTGCTGCGAATGCTCCTATGAAACTTTCACATTTGTTATCTTTCAATAAACTAAATACACGCCCTCTTTCAACTTTTACTTCTTTTGATTCATCTAATTTTTTAATTTGTGTTTCTGCATCAATATTTGCTTGATATTTACTTATTTTACGAGACATTTTTTTAATTGTCATTTTTCTTTCTTCAGTCATTTTTGACATTTTTCTTTGCATTGGGGTTATATTTTCTTCCTTTGATTCTAATTCATCTTGAGCTAATTGAGATTTTACTAATGAAGCATAATAACCATTTTTATTTAATAATTCTTGATGAGTTCCTTTTTCAAATACTTTCCCTTGTTTTAATGCATAAATTACATCAGCATTTTTAATTGTACTTAATCTATGTGCAATTATAACTGTTGTTACTTTCTTTTCTGATATATGATCAAGTGCTGCTTGGACTTCTTTTTCTGATTTATTATCAAGTGCTGATGTTGCCTCATCTAATATTAATATTTTTGGTTTACATAAAATAGCTCTTGCTATTGCTAAACGTTGTTTTTGTCCTCCTGATAATTTTCCACCTTTAATACCAACAACATAATCATATTTTTCTTGTTTCGTTTCAATAAATTCTTTAGCATAAGCATCTTCACAAGCATCCTTCATTAATTCTTCAGGGTCACCTAAAGTTTTAACATAATCTTCTCTTCCAAAAAATAAATTAAATCTAATTGATTTATTAAATAATACAGGTTCTTGTTGTACATAACCAATTAAATTTCTTAAATATTCTAAATTATAATCTCTAATATCATGACCATCAATTAAAACTTGTCCTTCATTTGCCTCATATAATCTTTCAATTAAATTAATAGTTGTACTCTTTCCACAACCAGATTCACCTACTAAAGCAACTTTTTGACCAGGTTCAATTGTTAAATTTAATCCATTTAAAATTTTTCTTTGATTAATATCAGAAGGATAAATAAATGAAATATCTTTAAATTCAATTCTTCCTTCTACTTTATCTCTTTCTGGTTTATAATCTTTCCCAATTGGATCAATAGCAGGTTCTCTTTCAACTAAAGTGAAATAATCTGATGATGCACTACATGCTTCTTGAATTATTTTTAAATTAGGTGATATAGCTCCTAAACTCATAATAGCAATTAAAGTTGAAAAAATGACAGTCATTACATCACCAGCAGTTATTTCTCCTTTACCATCTTCTGATTCAAGTCCATCTGCTATTAATTTTTTACCATATAATATTGCAATGAAAAAAGTGAAATTTAATAAGAAAATAATAACTCCAATACTTCCACCAAGTTTAAGAGCTTTAACTCTATCAAGTTCATGACATTTATCAATATATTCATCATACCTTTGATTTTCAAAATCAAAATTAGCAAATGATGTAACAGTTTTAATGTTGTATAACATTTCTTCAGCAACACCTCCTGCTTTTTCATAAGTTTTCCTTCCTTCAATCATTGCAGATTTTAAAGCAGTAACTAAATAGCAAACAGTAGCTATAATAAAAGGAGCAACACATAACATAATTAAAGTCAATTTCCAAGAAGTAATGAAAGCAATAACTAATCCAGCAATTAATTGTGCAATAGATTGTATAACCAAACCTAATTTATCTCCAACACCCATATCAATTTGTTCAATTTGTGCTTGAACTTTAGTAGCAAATTCATAAGCATTATTTTGATCAAACCATCCTTGTTCTTGTTTTAAAATAGTACTAAAATAATTTTCTTTAAGATGAAAAACCATTCTCAATCCAGCATAAGTCCAACCAAAATTAGATAGAAAATATGCAACAAACATCCCAGCACCAATATATAAAAATTTATAAGCCATCTTATCAATAGTATCCTGAAAAGCATCAAAAAAAACTTCTAATTCTGCTTGAGACATTTCACTAGCAGAATTTGTTTCTCCAACATCATTTGAAGCACTCATATCATCAATTGTACCTCCGAATAATTGAGTCATTAATGGACCAGATACACCAGCACCTAATGAACCAATTACTGCTAATATTAATAAAACTTTTTCACATGAACGTGCTAAGTGACAATATAATTTTGTAACTGAAATCTCTTTTTCTTCAAACATTAATGTACTCTCTGGTTTTTCTTCTACAACTTCACCATCTTTTCCAATTTTTGAACGCTTCCTTGACATTTTACGAGACATTTTTCTAGACATTTTTCGAGACATTTTATCTGGTTTTTCTTCATTTTTTAATTCGTTATTATCATTTTTTTCTCCATTTTTTGTATCAGAAATTAATTTTTGTTCTGAGCCTTTATTATCTGCTAATGATATTATATTTTCATCTTCAATTTGAACTGTTTTATTTTTTTTATAGTTTGGAAGTTCTTCTTCTTCTAAATCACCACTATCACTATCTGAATAATCTTCTTTTGGGATTTCTTGGGATAATTCATTAACTGAATAATATCTTTTCATTCCTTCTAAATTCCCATTTGGATAAGTCATTTTAAATTATTTTTATTTTCATTTTTTTGCATTTAAATAAAAAATGAAGTTTAATTATTTTGACGTCATTTATCATTATCATTGAAAAACTAATTTTGAAGAGAAATAATTTTTATTGATGTGATTTAATTTTTTTTTTTTTTTTATTTTTTAAAATTTTAAGATGTTAAATATAATTTTTTTTGATTTATAAATTATTATTGGAATCATATAAGTTTTTAAATGAATGTAAAATAAATTATTTTTTATTCCACTATTTTCAATTTTTGAATAATGAAAACTCAATTTATTCATTAACATTAAATTAAATAATTATAAACAAGGTAAAAATGCAATTGCTGTTTAAAAAATAAATAAAATACTTCATATGAAAATCATTTAAATATTTATTTTGTTTAATAAAAATAATAAATATAAATAATTAGATATAAATAATTTATTAAAATTTAAATATGATTTAAAATAAAAAATATAGTATTCCTGAAATATCTTTTTATTAATTAATAATTTTTTTTCATTTATAAAAATAAAATTTATAATAATTTTACTAATTAATGTATATAATAAAGATAAGTAAAACAAAGAAATTCTAATCTTTATAAAATATATCATTATAAAAAAAAGAAAAACCAAATAAATAAAATAAAAACCTTATTGAATAATTTCCATAAACTTCCCTTTACTTTTATTTAATTTCATCTCCATAGCTTTTTTCCTTTCATCCCTAAACAATTCCTCATCACTTAAAGGACTTAATCCCATCCATCCTCTCATAGCATTAATTACATCAATATCTCTATGAACTCTAGTATAAGAACCTTCTTTCCAATTACCAGAACTTCCAGTATCATAACCTATAGAATTGGGATCATAAGCTTTTTGATATGGAACACTTTTGGTACAAAAATTCTTACATTGAACACCTATACAATTTCTACAATCACTATTACCATCAGGGAACCCAGCTCCACCATTATTCATAAATGAATATGATGTCATTACTAATTTTATTTTCCAATCAGCTTCTCTTCTGGTAAATAATTCAATGTTGAAATGTCTATGTCTTTCTGCATTTTTTTCTTTTATATATACAGAACCTTTATCTTGCATATCTCGTGATGATGATCCTGGATTTTGATCATCATGACAATCCAATCCTATTACATGTCTTTGAGGAGAAATTTGATCCCAATTACCACATATTGGAAATTCTTTTGGATAATCATTACCCCATATTTTTATTTTATAAATATCACTTTCTGATAATCCTACACTACGCATTAAGTCACTAAATGGTCTACCATAAGAATAGAAACCACCACCACATAAAAGAAGATCCTTTTCACCTCCAAATAGAACTTCTAAATATGCTGTGAAATCACCTGGTAAATCACCACCACCTAAATTATCTTTAAATTTCTTAAATATATGAGCAAGATTTTCAGGAGATACATGTTTAGCAGCATCAATCCTAAGACCAGAAACACCCATTGATATAAGTGAAGTCATATAATCTGCAATTCTCTGTCTAACATATTCCTTTTCAGAATTTAAATCAGTAAGTCCTGATAACCAACCATAATTAAGTATATTACCATCACTCCATGAACTAAGTGCTCTTTCACAATGAAAGTCAGTAGCAGTATATGGTACAGCAGGAAATTCTAAACCAGGATGTAATCCTGTATATGGATTACTTTCATATAACCAACCAGTAGTCCACCATGGTGAACCATCACTACTTTTTTTAGGTCCCCAATGAATACAAGAACCACCTGCAGGATTCCTATGATCCCAATACATATCATTTCCATTCCCAGACATATGATTAATAACTGCATCTGCATAAACTCTAACACCTTTACTTCTACATACATTTATCATATTTTTAAATTCTTTTTTACTTCCCATTCTTGATCTTTGTCTATATGATACTGGTTGATAAAGAAACCACCAAGGATTTAATTCTCCATTTTCAACTGTATCAAAAGTTAAAATTGATTCTTGTGAAGGGAATACTTTAAGTGCCATGTAACCTGCTTTACTTAGGAAATCACATTCTTCAGCAATATCATTAAAAGGCCAACCGAAAAATTCAACAATTGCACCTTTTTGTCCTCCTTCATAATTTGATGGTTGATAAATAGGAGGAGCATCCCATAAAAAGTATTCTTCTTCAAGTTCCAATTTAGCAATTACTTTATCATCAACAAAAATTTTTGCAATCATAATTAAACCATTTTTATATTTATCTTTATGTTTTGAAGAAGTAAAAATAAAAGTGTCTTCATCTTGTTCTTTTTCATCACCAAAATAATATTTTATTTTATAATCTGAAGGAAGTTTTTTATTATTTACTCTAGTTACAAATTTTATAGTACATTCAGTTTTTTCTTGATTGTATTTTAATGCTGCGTATCCAACTAATAAATTCATGTCTTGATATGATTCTTTGTAATTTTTATCTCCACGAGGAGGAGTTTGGAATGAACGCTCATCCCAACTTTTGTCATATTCACGTTGATCTCCTTGACATGGGTACTCTCCATTGAAGTTAGAACAATCTTCTGTTATTGTTGATATGAAAAGAATGATTAATATTAGAATTTTATTTTTTGACATTTTATTTTTTATTTTTTATTTTTATTTTATATATATATAATTTTTTTGAGTTATGATTATTTTTTTATGATAATTTCGGGTCAATCAATAATTTCATTTTTTTAAAAATGTATAATGGAATAATATTTAATTTATTTTATAATTTTTGAATTAATATAGATTTAATTTAAAAATACTTTAATTATATTTTTATCAATATATTATTTAAATATTTTTATTATATATATTTTTTCAATATTTTTAATAAAGTTATTTTTTTGTTTAATCAATTTTAATCATTGGGTTATATATTTTATTAAACTCTTGATTAATAAATATAAAAAATATAATATCATTAATATTTGGTATTTAAAAGATAATTTAAAAACATTATCAATAAAAAGTTTCAATTATTTTTAATTGCGCTTCTATTAATTTTAAAATTAATACTATTATTATTATAATTATCATGATTATCATTTATATCGTTAAAATATTTATAATTATTATTTTTATTTGAACAATCTTTACATGCTCAAATAAATTATATAATTCATTATTCAATATCTTTTATTTATTTATCTTTAATTATATATAAAATAATGATTCACATTCATATAATATTAATCATATTTATATTATAATGTTTATTTTCCAGATATTCTTAATATTTTAAATGAAAATGAATATGATTTAATAATCTTTATTAATTATTAGGGATGCTTTATAATATATTTTATAAATTTATTTATAATTAACTTTATTCTTTATTTATTTGATAAAAATTAAATATAAACAATTTATTAAATTTTAATAAATATCATATTATTCTAAATAATTTAAATTTTCAATTTTTTATTTTGAATGTAATATTTAAAATAAAGAATTATTTTTTAATTAAAATTATTCATCAATAAATATATAAAAAAATATTATTTATTTTTTTATTTCTTTTTTTAATTTATAAAATTTTAATTT
>Ga0310695_10015715_pt1 | contig 10039 bp, 8 predicted proteins | sample RumenRJG_04DNA_FD_203882 | JGI IMG/M metagenome (GOLD analysis project Ga0310695, IMG submission 203882) | Bovine rumen microbial communities from Lethbridge, Alberta, Canada - RJG_04 (v2) (version 2) | ecosystem: Host-associated > Mammals > Digestive system > Stomach > Rumen | place: Canada... | reverse complement strand
TATATATTTTGTTAATTTCACCAGCTAATACTAAATCAAATAAAAAAGAAAGGCAATAAAATGAATAAAAAATTTAACCCAATTGAATATATCAAAATCAAAGAACGTGAATTTACACAAGAAATGCTAAAAGATACATTAAAATACCAAAATCAATATGATTTTAATATTGGCAATAATAATGCGCATAATAACGAGGCAGATGCATTCAGACATGCATATATGCAAAGCATTCTCGCACAAAGATATAGTTCATTTTTAGGAAGAATAGCAAGTGACCGTCACGAAGAACAAGGACAAAAAAGGGGACAAGATCCTAGAGAAGCAAATATGGACCTATGGAACAACAGACAAGGACAACAAATATATGATGAAATTCGTAGAGAATACCCTAATTTTAACAAACTTTCCGAACTGCAACGCAAAAATATAATTGCCAATAAGGTTGTACAAAAAATGAAATCCGGAGAATTAATTACAAATCTTGAAGACAAACGAAAATTTGAAAAGCAAGAATTAAAGCTCCCATACACCCCTACACGCAGTATAGGGGGTGTCCAATCTAACGGTCTTCCAACCGGCTTTGCCACTCCTGTGGGGCATATATATACAAGGGAAGACCTTAGAAATATGAGCAAAGAGGAATTTGTTCAAAATGAAAAAGCAATAATGAAACAGCTCAAAGAACGCGGTATTCCAACCCGTGATGAGCTAAAAAAACAATCTTCATCACGAGGCAGCTCAAATTCTGATTCTAACGGCGGACACTGGGTTACAATAAACGGCAACCACGTTTTGATGAAAGATTAATTTAAAAAGACCCGTTTTTACGGGTCTTTGCTATTCCTATCCTAAATAAATTTCCTTGTCTTTTCCTAATTTCCAACGATTGTGCATTTTATGCTATAAAATTTGTTCCAAAACGATTTGCCCCTTGGAAGAATGATTGTTTCATCATTTGAGACAATGTTTTTTTAACGACTTTTTTATTATTTAAATTAACACTTACGTCATTTATTGCTTCAGATGTTGATTGATATGTCTTTGTAACTGCATCAGAAAATAATAGCAATGTTGCCATAACTTTTGTCCTCTCTTTTCTCTTTTCGGAAATTTCTTTTTCTTTATTTATCTCTTACATATATATAAAAACTTCTATTAAAAAAATATTGACTTTTTATATTCAATTTATATAAAACTTGTTACATTTCTTTACATACGTAGGAGAATTATTAAAGAATTACCAAAAATATGCCGACTAAAGACATGAACGAAAGGAATATTCAATGGGATTATCTTCAAACGCAAGACTTTTATCCATAACAGCCCGCTTGACAAGTAACGAATATGAGTCACAGCAGGTTTCTAATGCGAAAATGCGTCTTGCTACAAAATCTCAACAAGCAAGCGAAACTTATTTAGCAGCATTAAGCACAACAGATTATGCTTATATGACTTTTGATGCTCAAGGTAACGCTCAGAATGTTCCGTTAACTGCTGCCGTTTTATATCAATACGGCGCATCAAAAAATCAATATATGCTCTCTAACACTGCAGGACAGGCTCTTTTGAGTAGAGAAGATGCATACCATTATGATAAAGCTGAGACACTGAAAGATTTTATAGAAAGTTACGGTGTTAAAGCAAACTTCAGAACTCTGGATCTAGCAAAAAATTATGAATATCTTAAAGAAAATAAAGGAGCCTTAGAAGCTTGGCAAGCATTGATGGATAATTATAAAGCAGACAATGATGTAAAGGTATGGGCTGATGCATACGAAACTAACAAAGAAGTCTACAATGTTGCATTAACAAATTATAACAAGATGGTTGAAGAACTTTCCGCAGGAAATGAGACCTTTACAGTTACAAAAATTTCCGATAGTGCTCCATATTCTGTAGAATATGACGATGAAACTAAAGAGCCTAAAAAAGTTCTTTACGGTCCATATGAAATAACTGAAACAGAACCAGATAAAATAGCAGAAGAGTTGAAAGATAAATATGATATAACCTTGGGTGATCGAATATATAGGTCGTATAGTAATCCACAAGAATTGCTTGATCAAATGGCTACAATGCTCAGTGATATCAGAACCCAATATGAAAACACAGTAACCTATGATGCATACATTGAGTCTAAAATTAAGCTTACTAATCCAACCGAATATAGTAAATACGTCGATTACATGGAACATTTAAACAACTTCAACGTAGAACTTGAAGAGCTCGGAATTACGGAAGATGAAGCATATACATACGACGATACAACAAAAGCTCAATGGTACACCAACTTGTGGTACCGTATCAACGGGAATTCTACTATAAAATCAGCTAATCCTAACTATGCCGAACTGGATAACAAGTTACTTACAAGCACATCTTGGATTAGAGATGCGTTAGCGCACGGTGATATCTCTATTGAAATGGGCTCTTACACTCCAACTGAAGAGGTTAATGTCCAAGGGCAACCTGCACTAAAAGTTTTAAAAGGCATATCATGGACAACAAAAATGTTTTCATCTTGTCCTGATATTACTCAAAGAGATGACAGCGCTGCAATAGAAAGAGCTGAAGCAGAATATCAAAAAGCTTTAGCAGATATTAACTATAAAGATGAAAAATATCAAAGAAAACTGAAAAACTTAGACACAGAACACAATGCACTGCAAACAGAATATGAATCTGTTAAAAGTGCCCTATCAAAGAACATTGACAGATCATTCAAAGCCTTCCAGGGGTAGGGGTAGGGGTAAATGTACTTTACCGATGATTGCGCTAAACCTACACAAAATGCACCTAAGGGCTAGGGGTAAATGATACTCCCACCGGTTGCACGGAAACAAGCAATTCTGTCATCCTGAATTTATTTCAGAAATTCCCATAAAACAAAAGTAATAAACAAAGATTTATAAAGACTTTTCCCCTATAATTTATTTTTTCCCTCTACCAAAGTTTCTTTAGTAGAGGTTTTCATTATGGGTGTGGTCTGAATAATCTCAACCCCCTTGCACCTAAGAAACTAATATACTAATATAAACTTATGAACAAAATTGCAATCACAACAGGGGACCCGAACGGAATCGGAGCAGAAATTACAATCAAAGCTCTGAACAAACTTGATTTGCCTGAAGATAAGGTCGCCATAATAAGCAACAAAAATATTCTCGATTTCTACGGGAAACTCAACAAAAATTACGAAATAATTGAAATTCCGTACAAAAATGAAGATATAAAACCGGGGGAAATTACAAAAGAGGCCGGAGAATTTTCGTTTCAGTCTTTAGTTAAAGTTTGTCAAATAAAGCCAAAAGCGATTGTAACCGCACCTGTTGCAAAGAGTGCGATGTATCTTGCGGGGCACAATTTCAACGGTCAAACCGAAGTTCTGCAAAAATATTTGGCTCATGACAATCAACTTGCGGAAATGCTTTTTGTTGCCGGGAATTTTAGAGTTTTGTTATTGACAAGACACTGTGCACTTAAAGAAATAAACCTTACAAAAGAACTTGTGATTACAAAAATTAAAAATCTTGTTAAAACATTTGAAAAAGATTTTAATATAAAATCTCCTAAATTTGCACTATGCGGCTTCAATCCTCATGCCGGCGAAGATGGGATTTTAGGTTCGGAAGAACAAACAATTTTAATTCCGGCAGTTAGAGAATTGTTACAAAACGGAATTGATATTTCTATGCCGCAGCCAGCTGATACTTTGTTTGTAAAGGCTGCAAAACACTATTTTAAAAATGAAAAAGATGAATATGACTGTTATATTGCAAATTACCATGACCAAGGTTTAATACCGATAAAAACAGTTGCGGGAATTAAAACAGTAAATACAACTATCGGATTGGATATTATAAGAACATCCCCCGGACATGGTACAGCTTTTGATATTGCAGGGAAAAGCATCGCAGATTATAACGGGATGATAGAAGCTATAAAACAAGTTTTATAGGCAAAATTTGGAATATATACAACCTGCGCAATTTTCTTGATTTTCTGGATAAATATTTGAATTGCTTATTTGTTTGCAGATTTGAGCAATTTTATTTTCATATATGGTTCTTATTTCAGGTGTAAACTTTATTATATAATTCTTTTTATCTTTTAAATCAATGTAGACAAATGCTAAAGAATCATATTGTTTTAAATATCTGTCCGCGCATACAAGATATATCATTGTTTGGAAATCATATTCAGGATTTTGTGGTATTGAACCTGTTTTGTAATCAAGGATGTAGTATTCCCCACCGTCTTTTACAAGGGCATCAATTCGACCTCCTACCCAGTAATTCTCAATCTTTGCGCTAATTTGGAATTCTGACTTGAAATATTCTTTATTATAAAATTCATTTTCCTTTAAAAGTTCCCATAATTCTTTTTCTTTTTCATTTAACTGTGTTTCAAGTCTTTCGATATTTATTCCCTGGAGATTATAATTTGCAAGGGCGTGAATTTTTTTACCCTTTTCAAACGGTGCAGATGATTGTGGTGCGGAAATATTTTCTATATATGTGTAATAGAACTTTTTAGGGCAGGATACATAAGTTTTTAACATATTCGGAGAAAAAATATCAATCATTATACTTCGCCCCTTTCCACATTTTGTAATATTTCACTAAATATCATATTCGGTTCGGAATCTTTTAGTTTACCAAAACTTTGTTCTTTTTTACTTGTGCAAATAAATAATTTATTTTTTGCACGGGTAATTGCGACATATAAAAGTCTTAAGTTTTCAGCCAGTGTTTCTTGCTTTAATTCTAACTCACTTTTTTGCTTATATTGAGAATTCAAGGATTTTATTTCTTCCAGAAAATCTGCGGATTTCAGTGTGATAGATTCGACAGATAACGGCAAATTCTTTTCACTCAATTCCGGTAGTACAACAAGATTGAACTCATCCCCTTTTGATTTGTGCATGGTCATTATCTGAATTTTACCCTGTGCGGATTTTTTATCATCCTCATCTTCTTCATTAAAGAATTTAAAACCGCTCAAGTTTGGCCTTTTTGCAAGTTCTCCCAGTCGATTAACGGCATATTCAAGAGAATTGTTGTTCATGCAAATTCTTTTAACCAAAGTTGAAATCAAATATATATTTGATTTATCAATATCTGTTTTTAAAAGTCTTAAATCTTCCGCAATCTTTATCACAAGTTCATTAGGCGGCAAGGAACACAATGAAATCCAATAGTTTACATCCCAATAAAATTGTTCCAGAGTAGTGTTTGCAAAATTGTCACAATCTATTGTAATAATTGGGTTTTCGTATTTTCTTATCTCATAACCAAGCCCTTGTTTATATATTCCCATTTGATAAAGGATATCAAAATTATCTCCTAAAACATTGTTATCAAACGGGTGTAGAATTATTTGCAAAACTGCAAATATACTCCTGAATATATTTTTTTGTTCAAGACATTGATTTCTTGTAATTACGCTAAAACCGCTATTTACAAGTAAACTTTGCCATTGTGTTACTTGAAAATTATTTCTTAATAAAACTCCTACCGTATAGTCAGGATGTTTTGCCAGAGTCGTTTTTATAAGATTTAGTACAGAATTTCTTTCATTAATCGGAGTGTCAAAAATTTGTGCAGATACGGCATCTTTATCTTGAGGATTTTTACCTTCAACAGGGTGCATATACATTTCAAAAAACGAATTCTTGCTTAACTCATCTGCAAGACTCCACCTGACAAGAGAATTTGCGCACTCCCAAACCCCTTGAGCGCACCTTTGAGAACAATCCATACTAACGTTTTGATTCTCTGTTATAAAGCGTCTGAAACCTTCCACATCCGCATTAGAAAATGTCGCAGTGATTGATTGGTTTACATCCCCGCATCTTATTACATTTTTGTATTTGCCTGATAACAGTGCAATTAATTTCTGTTGAACTGACGAAGAATCTTGTGCTTCATCTTCAATAATATATTCACAAATATCCTGATAATGAGTAAGAATATCTTTGTTTTCTTCCAGAATCTTAACCGAACCTATTAGCATATCATCATAATCAATCAAGTTAAAATCTCTCAAACTCTCTTGATATTTCAGATAAAATTCGCTAAACTGCTTCATTTTTTTATCGGTAATATTTTCAGGAAAAACGCCGCGCCCTATTTTATAGATTGAAACTGCTTTATCAAATTCTTCTGCCATCCTTTGTTTCAAACCAAGTTGAGAAGAAATTTCTTTTAATATTCTTGTTCTTTGAGAATCGTCGCAGATTTCAAAATCAGCACTCAATCCAAGTTTTTCGTAATTCCCGTTTTCTTTGAGTATTCTTAGAGCAAGACCGTGGATAGTACTTATATTTGGCATTTTGGAAGAATTTTTGCGTACATTTTTTATTCTTTCTCTAAAATTTCTTGCGGCAGAATCCATATAAGTCAGTACAAAAATACGTTCCGGATCTATCCCTCGCTCCAGTAATTTTATTATCAATGCAAGAAGTATGGTTGTTTTTCCTGCACCTGGAACGGCAGATATACCCATATAGCCTGATTTATATTCTAATACAGGTTTTTGGTCATTCCTTGGTACAATTTTGAAAACTTGTTCTTCTTTTTCTTCAATAATATCGTCTTCTTTTGTAATAATAAATTCTTCCAGTGCCCCATAGTTTTCCACCCCGTTAGAATCAAACAAACTAAATGCACAATAAATATGTTCGGATGCACAAAGTGCTAACTTCCTTAAAACTCTCGCATTTTTATCTTTTGAAAGATTTATATTATCTTCTATTGTGTATTCATTTTTATCCCAGTCTTTTTGGAAAACCCAGGCATTATACAATGGGCCTGTGTCTGATTTTACCCATTCGGAATTCGATATATCAAGCCAAATTTGGTATTTCGTTTTAACCTGATTATCTATAATTTTTTGCGGGGTTGAGATTATAAGATTATCGTTGTCAATTTCCAACACGGAGTATGGATTTTCAGAAATAATGGAGTTTTCTATTTGCAAAATTATATCGGATTTTTTATTTGCAAAATCTTTTCCGAAAATATTTTCAAAATCGGTAATCTGTTTGATAAAGAAATTAAATTTATTAATTTCGTTTTTATCAATAGAATTGAATTGGTACAGAACATTGTATATTTCAATAATTTGCTCTGATAATTTTTTATCGGAAGCGGAAAGACTTTTTACAAGTTCAAGAAATTTTCGATACTCTTTAGTGTATTCTTCTTGAGAAAATTCATAAGAAATAAGATTTTTAGTTTTCTCAAAATTCTCTAATATTTCTTGACAGTATTTTAATGGTATGCGCAAAATTTCATATAAAATTACACGAATATCAAACTCACTAACTGTATCTTTTAAATCTGTATTGAGCTTCAAAATAGTTATAGCGGCATAAACGAGTTTATTTTGTATAAGTTTTTCATTCCCTGTCAGATATAGGGGAGTTATATTTTTGAAGTTTTCTTTTAGTGAAAATTTTAGCATCTCATCCACAATAGGAGTTACAATAGAAATTTCATTTGGCAGCGCCCCGCAGCCAAGCAGGTATTTTGCTTTTTTTACGGCAATATCAATCATTTCAGAACGCTTTGAACAGGAAACTTGAGAGAAATTTTCCAAAATGTTTTTCTCATCTGAGAGGACATTTTTGTACAAATTTTGAACGTCATGTTTCATTTTTGATGTTTCGTCCAAATTTATAATTTCAGGTTTATTTTTAAATATATTCTTTAAATGCTCAAAATTATTTTTATCTGCACTTAAATAGCCGCATCTGCTTGAACCGGACGGGTCAATAGCGATGTAAAAATCAGATAATTGATTTGATAAGTATTCCACAAAATCAATACAAATCGGGGTGCATTCATCCGCATCATCAATAAATAAATATTTTATACCGCTAAAATATGAGGTGTTTTTATATATAAAATTAAACAACAAGCATTGTCTTAAATAGTCAAATCCCCGCAGCTCCAAAGTTTTTTTCAACAATTTGCTAATAGCAAGAGAGGCTTCATCAGAAAAACCTTCTTTTAATATTTTTGCACGTTCTTCCACTTCTAAAGGAGTTAAATTGTTCTGAATAATTAAAGAATATCTTCTAAAAATCTGTTGCAGTAAAGACATTCGAGAATTATAACCTTTGAATTTTACATCCTTTAAAATATCCTTTAATATAAATTGTGAAACCTCTAAACCGCATAAATTCGGTAGTATTACAGGATTTTCAAAAATATTTCTCTCTTCTAAAAAAGCCCAGTTATCTAAAACAGTGTTATAAACAAGCGAAAAGAAGGAATGAATTTGTAATTTTTCAATGCAATCAACGCTCAATTTTTCAAAAACTTGTTTTTGAAATTCTGCTTTGCGAGTAGAATTTTGGACTAATACAAGAATTTCGGAAGCATGAACACCATGACCAAGTAATTTTACATATTCATCAACTAAAATATCCGTTTTATTTGAGGCTAAGCTTCCCTTAATAAACAATTCAATACTCCTTATGTAGTATTTTAGCATAAAATACCCCTTGAGAAACTACTTTTTTCAAATGATGTTTTAAATTTGAAATTCGTGTAGTATAAAAGCATTGAAAGAGTGTATTAAATACAACAAACACAGTTTAGTATGGAAGGAGAAAAACATGGTTACATCATCAAAAAGAACATTATCATTAGAAGAACAAATCGGATTTAGCGCAGGTGAAATATATAATTATTTGCACACAAACGGAACAACTTCTTTTGCAAAAATGAAAAAAGAATTAGATCTTAAAGGCAATTTTGCAGATTTAGGTTTAGGCTGGTTAGCAAGAGAAAACAAAGTAGACATTCAACAAAAAGGACCTGCTGTAAAAGTTAGTCTAAGATAGTAAATTAATCAGATTACATTACATATAAATAGTCGGACGTTACATTTTGTAATGTCCGACATTTATTTTGACATCATTAAGAAATAATTAAAAAACAAAAAGTATCTTCTATTTTATATTATCATGTAGGGTAGGAGATATTTTTTTATGAAGTATAGAGATTATTATGAAATATTAGGTGTAAAACGAGATGCAAGTGAATCGGAGATTAAATCTGCATACAGAAAACTTGCCCGCAAATACCATCCGGACGTAAATAAGACAAAAGAAGCAGAGGATAAATTTAAAGAAATAAATGAGGCATACGAAGTTTTAGGAGACAAGCAAAAGCGCCAAAGATATGACAGTCTTGGCTCAAACTGGCAAGGAGGAGCAGATTATACTCCGCCTCCGGGGTTTGAGAATTTTGGTTTCCAAGGCGGAAACGGGTATCAGCAATTTAGCTTTGGCGGTGGAGATATGGGAGGATTTTCTGATTTCTTCAGTTCGCTTTTCGGTGATATGATGGGCAGTGGTGCTGCTCGAGGAGGATTTTCCGGATTTGATTTCGGAGATTTAGGCGGTGCGCAAAGGCAGCACAGGGCGCAGTCAAGAGCATCAAAAGCCCCTAAAAGTCAAGATTTAGATATAACAATGAACCTCAATGTTACGGCGAAGGATTTGTTTTCATCAGAGCCTATCAATGTCAAATTCAAAGATATGAGAAAATGTGATCAATGCTCCGGCGGGGGGTTCTGTAGTGCTTGCGGGGGAACAGGAATAATTAACGATACAAAATCCATAAAAGTAAAGCTTCCAAAAGAGATTAAAGAAGGGCAAAAAATAAGACTTAAAGGCGAAGGTAGAACAGATGCTTATGGTCAAAAGGGTGATTTGTATCTTGTTATAATGCCAAAAGATTCTGAGTACGAAATTTGCGGCTCTGATTTAACTAAAGAAGTAGAAATCACTCCTCCGGAAGCAGTTTTGGGATGCAAAAAAGAGATAAAAACACTTCACGGCAGTATCGGAATAAAAATTCCTCCAATGACATCAAGCGGAAAATCTCTACGGCTGAAAGATTTGGGGCTTCCAAAAAAATCAGGCGGATATGGAAATTTGAATGCCAAAATAAAAATAGTGCTTCCTGAAAAATTATCTCAAAAGGAAATCGATTTATATAAACAATTATTAAAATAAACG
>Ga0310695_10015714_pt1 | contig 10040 bp, 6 predicted proteins | sample RumenRJG_04DNA_FD_203882 | JGI IMG/M metagenome (GOLD analysis project Ga0310695, IMG submission 203882) | Bovine rumen microbial communities from Lethbridge, Alberta, Canada - RJG_04 (v2) (version 2) | ecosystem: Host-associated > Mammals > Digestive system > Stomach > Rumen | place: Canada... | reverse complement strand
GTATTTTTGATGATGAAACCGATGAGTCTTTGGCTAACCAGCGCCGCGACGATGCAGTTGCATCGAAAAACAAAGACCCATGGAAGGACGGACTATGGTGATTTAACCAACTTCCAACAGCAAATCCCCGCCTCTCGAAAGAGTGACGGGGATTATTTTATGGGGGGATTGTACTTTTTTAGTGGGGAATGAATACGCGTGTGTTCAAGCGTAGAAAGGAATCACTCCTCCATGAGTTTCTTGAGGAAGTCGTTGAGTTCGTCGTCGAGTCCCTTCATCAGTTCATCGCTGACGATGAGTTTCTCATCGTCCACGAGGAGGAGCTCAGCAATGGTTTCCATATTGTCATCAACCAGAACGAACGAGTATGGTTTGATGATGTTAAGTCTTTCAAGGTATCCGTCCTTGTTGATTTCGGCCAATTCATTCTTCACACTGCTCTCCACACTTCTTCGCATCTCGTTTTCTGGGGCATCTGCCCACTCCTCAACGATGCACTTGGAAAGTTCGTTCTCATCATCGTCGTAGATAGTCAACTCACCGTTGTCGGACTTGGCCTGTACGTGAAAGTCCGTGAACTTGGACGAAAGGTCTTCGACAGCGAAACGTGCGGTCGCCTCCTTGAGAGCCGACCTGATAGCAAGTGTGGATTGTAAACTTAATTTCATATATCTATAGCTTTATTGACCTTTGAAGATTCTCACGCAGGCAAGCTGCCGGCGTAGCTCCCAAATAGGCATGGGGGTACTACTCTGCCTCCATCTGCTTCGCTTCGTTCCAGAGGGCGTCCATCTCAGCGAGAGTCATGTCTTTGAGGAGCCGTCCCTGTTCCTTGGCTTTCTGCTCAACGTAGTTGAAGCGGCGAATGAACTTCTGGTTGGTGCGTTCGAGCGCGTTGTCAGGGTTGATGTGATATAGCCGAGCGGCATTGATGAGACTGAACATCACATCCCCGAACTCACTGGTCGCCCTCTCCTTGTCCATGTGAGCGACTTCAGCCTGAAACTCACCTATCTCCTCTTTGACCTTGTCCCAGACTTGTTCGCGTTCGTCCCAGTCGAATCCGACGTTACGCGCCTTGTCCTGAATACGGTAGGCTTTGATGAGCGATGGTAGACTCTCTGGCACACCAGCCAGGACGGTCTTGTTTCCGCCCTTCTCCTTGAGTTTGAGTTGCTCCCAGTTCTGAAGCACCTTCCCTACGTCTTCCGCCACGGTGTCGCCATAGACATGCGGATGTCTGAAGATGAGTTTGTCGCATTCCTTATTGAGCACATCCGCGATGTCGAACTGTCCTTTCTCTCGTCCAATCATGGCGTAGAAGCAGACGTGCATGATGACATCGCCCAGTTCCTTGCAGATATTGACGGCGTCATCTTTCATCAGCGCGTCGCAGAGTTCGTATGTTTCCTCTATGGTGTTAGGCCTGAGGCTCTCGTTGGTTTGCTTTCTGTCCCAGGGGCATTTTTCGCGTAAGGTGTCCAGCACGTCCAAAAGCCTTCCAAAGGCCTGCAGGTTTTCTTCTCTTGTATGCATGATTGACTGATTATCGTTCATTCAACTTGCAAAGATAAATAAAAATCATGAAAAGTGAAGATTATATGGGAAAAAAACAGAAGAATCTGAAAAAACATGGGTAAGGGGTAAGGGGACAACACCCCACCCCGGCCTAGCGCGATGTGGTTGATGGCTGATGTCAAATGTTTCCTAGTAAATGTTAAAATAAAGTTAAATATGCAGAATCCGTATATATATGCGTACAAAAAGGCATTTTATGGGCGATTTCCTGCATTTCCATGCAATGTTATATGCAAAAATGTTTCATGGATATGACATTTTAAAACATTGGCTTCGCCTAAAATCATCATAGGGGGGAATCATGACACATGATTCCCCCCTATGATGATATAGACGATTGAATTTATTTATAGCATTTGAAGATGCTCTCTATATAGTCGCGAGACATCTTGGGAGAGAGGAGGCTCACAAGCCACACGATGGGGAATCCACCTACCATAGCGATGGCACCGCAGTTGATGGGGTTGATAGGATTGCCAATGAGCATGTTGACCACAGTGATTCCTACTCCCCAAATGAAGCACGCCCAAACGGCAGCTTTAGTGACACCTTTCCAGTATAGTCCGAGCATGAATGGAGCAAGGAAAGCGCCTGCCAAAGCACCCCAAGAGATGCCCATGAGCTGAGCGATGAATGTTGGTGGATTGAGTGCAATCATGAGCGACAGAGCGATGAAGAAGACGATGAGCACGCGCATGACCACCACTTTTCTTCTTTCGATACGTTCAGCCACCTCATCATCGATGCTACCCTCCTCCACTTCTCCAGGCATGGACTTCTTGTCGCGGTAGATGAGGTCGAGTGTCATGGTCGAAGATGAAGTAAGCACGAGTGAGGCCAGTGTTGACATCGATGCCGACAGCACAAGGAGCACAACGAGTGCAATAATAATATCGGGCAATGTGACAAGCATAGAGGGCACGATGCTGTCGAAAGCCAGTTTACCATTGGGCAAAGTTGGCGGTGTGGGATAGAGTCGTCCAAATCCACCGAGGAAGTAGCAGCCGCCTGCAACGATGAAAGCGAAGATTGTGGATATGATTGTGCCGCGCTTGATGGCCTGTTCGTCGGTGATGCTGTAGAACTTACCCACCATCTGTGGCAGTCCCCAAGTGCCGAGTGATGTCAGGATGACCACACCGAGCAAGTTCCAGGGGTCAGGTCCGAAAAGCGAAGCGTAAGCCCCAGTTTGGCTACTATCCCCGTCAGTAGGAATAGCTGCCATTTTGTTGACCGCTTCAGAAAAACCACCCTGAGCATTCAGCACAGCCGCAATAACGACGATGATGCCGAAAAGCATGATGATGCCTTGTATGAAGTCGTTCATGGCAGTCGCCTTGTACCCGCCGAGTATGACGTAAGCGGCGGTAAGGATTGCCATGATGACCACACAATACTCGTATGGTACACCGAATCCCATCTCGAAGAGGGTGGATATGCCTTTATACACTCCAGCGGTATAAGGTATGAGGAATACAAAAGCGATGACAGAAGCCACCACCCTTAGTTGCTGGCTTTGGAATCGAGTGCCGAAAAAGTCAGGCATGGTGCGGCTCTCGATGTGCTGTGTCATGAGTTTTGTCCTTTTTCCCAGCACAAGCCATGCGAGAAGCGAACCTATGACAGCGTTTCCAATACCGATCCATGCAGACGACAATCCGTATTTATAACCGAACTGTCCTGCGTAGCCCACAAAGACCACAGCGGAGAAATAAGAGGTTCCGAAAGCGAAAGCGGTGAGCCATGGTCCCACCGAACGACCTCCCAACACGAAACCATCGACACTTCTGGCCTGCTTGCGTGAATAAACGCCCACAAAGACCATGATGGCGAGGAAGATGAAAGTGAGTAAAATTTTAATGAACATAAGATAAAAAGTTTTGATTTTGTTGTTTGTGTTCGAAATGCAAATTTATAAAAAAAGTGTAATTTCAGCGAAAATAAGGCAGTAATATGTTTGAAAATACAGAAAAAAGTTGTATATTTGCAAAAGAAGGACAACAAATTGCAACCAACAAACCTAAAACCATAGAAACATCATGAAAATACTGCACACCAGCGACTGGCATTTAGGCCACACACTCTACGGTTACGACCGACAAGAAGAACAGCAGGACATGCTTCAACAAATCCTTGAAATCACGCGTAAAGAACGCCCCGACGCCTTTTTGCTATCGGGTGATGTCTATGACATACCTCAACCCTCAGCCACATCACAGAAGATGTTTTCTGAGTTCATGGCCAAACTCCACAAGGCTGTGCCTGGAATGCGCATCATTGTGACCGCCGGCAACCACGATAGCGGTATGCGGACCGAGGCCTTCCAGAGCCTTCTGTCAATGGTTGATATCCACACCATCGGCACCATTGACAAGGAACATCCCGAGAATCATATCATCGAGTTGGCGGGCAAGGGTTTCATCATCGCCCTACCTTACGCTTCCGACCGTAATATACCAGATGGATTCCACGAGACCCTTTGCAGCATGGTGGCTGAAAAGAACACAGAAGGATTGCCTGTTGTAATGATGGGCCACACCACAGTGAAAAGCGCAGACTTCAGTGGTCATGACCAAAAGTTCGACAACATCATCGGCGGAATAGAAGGCGTGGACATCAGCACTTTCGGTGATGGCTTCGACTATTTGGCCTTAGGTCATATCCATCGTCCTCAAACGTTCCACGTGAAGGGCTCCAACCGACTGATACGCTACAGCGGCACCCCCATTGCCACCAGTTTCGACGAGGATGTTAGCCATAGAACTGGTGTACAGGACACCACAGGCTGCACAGACGCAACAGTTCCTAAAGACGCTAAAGAAACTAAAGAAATTAAAGACCCCACCCCTACCCCTCCCCTTGAAAGGGAGGGGAGTGGCTTGAGCGAACACGGTCATTCCTTATGGGAGGGAAGTGGCTTGAGCGAACACGGTCATTCGGTGAGTATCGTGGAGGTCAATTCTCGAGGAGAAGAACCAACGGTGAGGACAGAAAGAGTAAAAAACATCCATCCTCTCATTACCCTTCCCGAAGACGGTCCACTTCCTTGGAATGAGGTGAGGGAGGTCTTTGACGGATACCCCTCAAATATCCAGTCCTATATCCGTCTGAACGTTGCAATAGAGGACACACTGCCCTCAAGTGCCTACGCTGAAGTGCAAGAGATAGCGAAAAAGAAGGCCTGCCGCTTCTGCCTCATCAATGCCATCAGGCAGGAGAAATCGCATACAGCCACACACAGGACAATGGAACTTTCAGAGTTCCAACAGCAACAACCAATTGACATTCTCAAACGCTATTATCATGACAAAAATGGCGGAGACTTGCCCCAAGACCTTGAAGAGATGTTCCTCGAAGCCGTTAAAGAATTAGAAGAGCAAATAAGAGAGTCATGATTTTTTACGAATTGTCTTTTATTGTCCCGAATTCTAAAATTATCTAATTATTGTCATGAAAATCAAGAAATTAACCATACATAATATTGCATCTATCAAAGATGCCGTTATAGACTTCACCGCTGAACCATTAGCCAGCAGTGAGGTGTTCCTTATCTCAGGTAACACCGGCGCAGGTAAATCGACCATCCTCGATGCCATCACCTTAGCGTTATATAAATCTACTCCGCGCATGGAAGGTTCTTCGCAAAGCGGTAAACTGACCGATGGCGAAAAGGAAATCAGCATAACAGACGTGAAGCAACTCTTACGCAAGGGCACAGGTGAGGGTTATTCAGAACTGGAATTCACAGGCAGCAACAACGTATCCTACCGTGCCAGATGGTATGTGTGGCGAGCCCGAAAAAGGGCAGACGGTAACCTCCAGGGTGTGAAATGGGAGCTGACCAATCTTGACACGGGCAAAACTATTGACAGAGACAAGGACATCAAAGATGAGATTAGATTAGCCACAGGTCTTGAATTCAGTCAGTTCTGTCGCACGACCATGCTCGCCCAGGGAGAATTCACCAAGTTCCTCAATAGTGAAGACGATGACAAATCCAAGATATTAGAGAAAATTACTGGCACGGAAATCTACACCCTTATTGGAAAGAAAATCGCTGAGAAAAAGAGTGCGGCAGAAGCCCAATACAACGACGCGAAGAAAGACCTTGACAACGTGGTTCTACTGTCCGATGACGACCTCCATCAACTGCAAGACGAAAAGACGCGGTTAGAGCAAACAGTCCAGACAGCCAAATCCAAAGCTGAAGGTTGTGAGGCCAAAAAACAATGGATAGAGAAAGACTCGGAACTTTCCAAGAAACTGACCGAAGCAGAGAAAGAAAAAGGAGAAGCAGACCAGCAGTTACAAACGGAAGAGTACCTGAAGGAAAAACAGACAATCGGTCAATGGAAAGAGACTGCTGATGCCCGAAGGGACTATGAGGAGCAGAAGGGAAACGAGAAGTCAATCAGAGACTGCGACGATAAAATCGAGATGGCTGCTCGCAAGTTGGTGTCTTACAAATCAGGTGAACTATGGGCTGTTCAACAAAAGCAGAAGTTGGAAGAGAAGATTGGAGCGCTTGAAAACTCGCTTGCAGAAGAATCCTCCAATGTCAATCTTTTTGAGTACAAAGACATCGTTTGTGAACACTTAAAGCAAAGGTTTAACAAAACTATAAAACTTGCTGAAAACGAGAAAGATATTAAACTGAAAAACGATTTACTTTCCACCCAATTACAACCAGAATACGAGAATAGCAAGAAGAAAGCCGAACAAGCCAAACAAGTTGTAGAAGATAGTAAAAACGCATACGAAGCCCTTCAGGTAGAACTTGAAATAATCAATCTTTCATACTTGAGGGGTGAAGAAAAAAACGAGGACACGAAACTCACCTTCATCCATGATGCACAAGAGGCTTTACGCCAACTTCGGAAAAATGAAGAGCGTCATGCCAAGGACGTGAAAGAGCAAAAGGAGCGAGAAGCCAATCTGGCAGAGAAAGAGTTGCAACTCCCTACCCTCACAGCAGCATACGACAAAGCCAAAAGTTGCTTCGAAACCGCCAAAAAGATTTATGAGGACCAATTCCAGTCCGTAAGTGATTATGCCAAACAAATCAGGGGTACATTACAAGCAGGTGACATCTGCCCTGTCTGTCGCCAAAGGATTGTCAGCCTCAACCACAATGAGGAAGAAATCGACAAACTTGTGGCGATGGCCAAGGCAGAAAAGGAGACAAAAGAGAAGGAGATGAACGAGGCCAAGGACAAGATGCTGAAACTCGAAGCCAGCATTAGAACCGACAAGGCTGAAATCGCCAAGAATGCTGAGAAAATCGCCAATGACAAACAACTGAAAGATGCAGAGGCGGATGCCAAAGTGAAGTGCCAAAAGTGCGATATTCTCTTCATAAACGAACAGTCCGCGGCAACCTTGAAACAACAGGAAGAAGAACAGATTGAGAAACTCAATACCCTGAGGACAAAGATATCAAACGGTGAGGTCATAGAAAAAAAGGGCAAAGATGCCTTGAAAAAACTCGAGACAGACCGCAAGACCAAAGAGAAGGCTGAGGATGAGATGCATAAGTCAGAGGAAGCCATCAACAAATGCCAAAGCGACATTGAGAAATTGCAGGCAGAAGCAGAAAGACTCAACAAGGAGATTCAGGAAGCAGAAACGTCCATAGCCAGCAAGACCCAAAATGCCGACCTTGGTATCTCATGGAGGGAGGAAGGCAAGACCTATATGGAAGTCCTCATGAAACGTGCGGAAGCCTTTAGCAATAACAAAGCCGCTCTTGACAGTGCACGCCATGACCTCGATTTGCAAATCAAAGAGATAGAAAATGTGGGTAATGCTTTTGAAGCCTTATATAGCCAGATGCCCGCATGGAGGTCCATCGAAGCCCGAGAAGCCACGTACGATTCCCAACTGCTTAATCACCTCAACAGTCTAAGCAACGATTTATCAGTCTATATCAGCCAGCGCAAAGAATCCGAACAGATTGTAGCTCAAAAGGAGATGGCTATCAAGGACTTCATGTCGAGTCACCCCGAGATGTCCATCGAACTCCTAGAGTCACTCAGTCTATTCAAGCAGGCAGACATCGACAGAATGGCACAGAACATCAATAAAAAGGAGAACAACGCCCACAACAAGGCAGAGATTCTCAGCTTGCGCAAGAACGAACGAGAGGCTCATCTGCAAAGTAAGCCCGAGATGGCCGAAACTGAGACCATAGCGACCTTGTCACAAGAAGCGAAGGCCTTGAAAGAACAGATAGAAGAATGTAACAAGCGCCTTGGCGAGATAGCGCTCCAAATCAGGACAGATGTTGAGAACAAGAAGAAAAAAGAGGGACAGATGCTTGTAGTGGAGCAGTTGCTGACCTTGAAGAACCGTTGGAATGCCCTCAACGACCTCATCGGTGTTTCAGATGGTAGACGCTTCCGTGACATCGCCCAGAGTTATGTGCTTGGTTCATTGGTGAACAGCGCAAACCACTATATGCATACGTTAACCGACCGCTACACCATGCAAGTGGAACCAGGTTCATTCATCATCATGGTAGAAGACGCGTATGAAGGTTATGCGAAACGCCCAGCCACAACCATTTCGGGTGGTGAGAGTTTCTTGGTGTCGTTAGCTTTGGCGCTTGCTATGAGCGACATCTCGCAGAACCTTTCTGTGGATACGCTGTTTATTGATGAGGGTTTTGGTTCTCTGAGCGGCGAACCACTCCAAAACGCGATTTCCACCTTGCGGACCCTGCACAAGGCAGGTGGTCGTAAGGTAGGTATTATCTCTCATATAGAAGAACTCAGGGAGAAGATACCCGTGCAGATTCGAGTGGAACAGGAAGGTAAGAGCGGAGCCAGCAATGTAGTGATTGCTTAAGAGTTAAGAGTTAAGAATTAAGAGTTAAGAGTTAAGAAATATAGGTTTCATTGTGCTGTGCATATATAACAGACCGAAAAAAAAGCAGCCATGCGAAGAGACATGACTGCTTTTTATTTGAATGAGCTTGAACGAACTACTTGAGATAGATTTTGTAGTTCTTGATGCTGCCGGGTGCACCTTGTTCAGCGCGGGGCAGATACTCGATTCCCGATACGGTCTGTTCGCTACCAAGGTCGATGACCAGCAGATGTGGGAAGGAAGCCCCCTTCATGGTCTGCCAGTAGGTCGATTCCTGGAGGTCGTAAACCTTGTCACCGGTGTGGTTACCCTGTTCCTGCTCGCTGTCGGCGTACTTGGTGGTCCAAGGCTCACGTGAGAGACGCTTGCCCTGGGCGTCGAGTGCGTAGATTTCTGCGATGGCCACCTGTTCGCTACCGCTCTGTGAGGAGAGACATTCGATGCAGAGGAGACGACCCTTCTTCGATGCACCGAATTTGATTGTCTGCCATCCGTTGCCAGCGTTAAATGCCCCAGTCATGGCAGGAGTGTCGGAGTTGAGGTCGGGCTTGTCGCCAATATTGTTGTGGAGGTTGGATTTCTCCAGTTGGAGTTTGTCGAGTTCAGGCTTGTCCTGTCCCCAGACCACTTTCTCCTTGGGTCCGACCACATCGAGAACGATGATTTCGTTCTTGCCCTTCTTCAACCAGCAACCCGGAACATAAAGTGTCTGCTGCGGTCCAATGCTCCAGATACGTCCCATGGCATGTCCATTGACCCAAACCTGTCCTTTGCCCCAAGTCTCGAAGTTGAGGAAGGTGTCGCCCACCTTGGAGAGGTTGAAGTAACCACGGTAGTAACCAGGTTTAGTAGTGAGGTCTTTCCCGTCAGTAGCAAACTGTGAAGGTTTTCCCAAACGCAGACCATTGTCTGGTTGGCTGTAGTCATTGTTATGCACGAAAGCGTCAACCGCTTTCTCATAACTGTCAGGCAAAGCAAACATGCTCCATCCCTGTGGTTTCCATGTTGTCTCGATATAGTCGATGGTTGAGGTAATGGCCACATCACCGATGATTCCTTTGAAATCCTTGATTGCACGACCGAAATTGATGCGTCCCATTCCTTCAACCAGTATTTGGAGTTCATCACCTTTCTTCACTGGTGGCAGAATGACGCTCTTCTCGTTCTTCACGCGGTCAGTTTTTCCGATATATTTACCGTTGATATAGAACTGCGCAAAGTCGTGAATGTCAGCGGTCAGCACACTTTGTTCGGAAATTTCTGGCAGTGAAGTCACATAGAGCATAGACCCCCATCCCATGTCCATTTCCTCGAAGGTCATGATATTTGTTCCTTTTCTTATAGGCATAGAGAAATTCGGGTCAACGCCGTTGAAGATAGAGGAGAACTCCGTCAGTTGGAACTTAGGCACAGTAATGATGGGCATCGGAGCCTTTGGTACAGCCGGCATCTTCTTGCCATCGTTGTACTTGGACATCATCTCACGAAGTTTATAGAACTTCTCGGTAGCAAGTCCGTACTCATTGATAGGCGCGTCGTAGTCATAAGAAGTGACATCGGGCGCGAAACCAGGGCTGTTGGCACCCGCCCAGTGT
>Ga0310695_10015713_pt1 | contig 10040 bp, 7 predicted proteins | sample RumenRJG_04DNA_FD_203882 | JGI IMG/M metagenome (GOLD analysis project Ga0310695, IMG submission 203882) | Bovine rumen microbial communities from Lethbridge, Alberta, Canada - RJG_04 (v2) (version 2) | ecosystem: Host-associated > Mammals > Digestive system > Stomach > Rumen | place: Canada... | reverse complement strand
TCAGGTGTGCGGCATCAGGGAGAACCGTTACAAGGAGTTCATAGAGCTGATTCAGGGTCTGCAATTAGCGAAAGTGAATGCCGACCTCGATATGGCCACGCTGAGCAACATCACGCAGGACATCTTTCGCTTTCCGTTTTCCATGTGGGAGCTGAAGAAGCCCAAGGATGCCAGCTCGCGCTGGATGACGGCCTTTGATCGCATGTCTTTGTTGGCCGATACGCTGAAGAAATCGCTGGTGCAGAAAGGCTTCTAAGCGGCTTAAAACTGATAGTTCGACTGAACGTCTGAACGTAAAACTAATAATGCTGAGATCTCAAATGATAGGGGTCTCAGCTTTATTTATACCCCATTTTTATGCCTAAATTTGCAGTGCGAAAAGTTCGCAACGGGGTCGGATTGGCCTCGCATAGTTCAATTTTCAAACCGTTTTTTATGGCGTTTATGTGTATTCAGAAAAAGCTTTCAGCCATGACGGAGCAGATTGCTACCGTCGAGCAGCTGGAAGGAGTGTTTAACAATCCCGAGACTTACCGTAAGGTCTGTCAGATCCGCGAGGCTCGAAAGAATGGCGACCTGAAGCGGGCCAACAGCATCAAGAATTCGCTGGAGGGTCTGATCTTCGTGGCCGACGACTTCGCAGAGAGCGAGAAGCTGGTGACCGTCAAGGAGAAGGGCGAGGAGAAGGAGGTGATGCAGCGTGGCAAGTGGCGACTGCAGAAGTCGGCTCACCTGAACGGACTGGCTGTGCTTGATGTGGACCACTTGAAGGAGGATCCTCGTGAACTCTTCAAGCGCTGGTCGGAGGAGGAACTGCGGGCTCTGGGCGTGCTCTTGGTGTTCATCACCTCTTCTGATGAGGGCATCAAGTTCGTGTTCATCGCTCGCAAGGAGTGGGGCAACCTGATCGAGAATGCCCTTGAGCTGGCTCGTCAGCTGGGGCTGAAGGCCGATGAGAGCGGCAAGGATGCCTCGCGCATGTCGTTTGCCCCTTCGCGTCAGGCTGACGATATCCTCTTCTTCGATGCTGAGCGTATGTTCAGCTACGAGAATCCTGCCTACGATGAGCTCTTCGGTGAGCAGTACCGTCAAGGCGACAGCAAGGGCTTTGCCCAGGAAGTTAAGTCTTTAGAAGTTTCGAAGTTTAGGATTTCTGACTTCAAGTACAAGAACGTGCCTGTGCAGAAGATTGTGGACTGTTGGGTGGGTCAGACTATGCCAGAGCCTGGTTCGCGCCACAAGATCTCGCTTGAGTTGGCCGACCAACTGCGCTACATCTGCGATGCCGATCCGGTGACGATCGAGGGCATTCTCAGGGCTCAACCTTGGATTCAGGACATCGTCAAGGAGCGTGGCGAGAATGTCGGTCAGACGGTCAAGTCGGCTCTCGCCTTCAAGGAGGAGAAGCGCATGCCTAAGCGTATGTATCATGCCCTGAAGGATGCGGGTGTCGATGAGTTCCTCGGACTGAGCAAGCACCGTCTGCCCTATGGCGACTGGGCCCGAAGGCTGATGCAGCTCCAACTGGGCTGTTATGCCCCAGCCGTGGCTTATATCGACGATGACCAGATCAAACCCGGTGGTGTGATTACTGCTGCGGGCATGTTCGACACGTTGCTCACCAAGACGCAGTATCAGGACTGGGAGGGCTATCAGCATCGCCTGAACATCATGGCAATGGCTATCGGCGGTCCAGCTACTGGTAAGGGTTTTGCCGTGAAGCAAGACGAGCATATCATGGATGTGCTGCGCGAGGCTGATGCCGAGGGGCGCGATCTGGAACGTCAGTACAAGGAGGGGCTCAACGAGCGCGAGACATCGCAGAAGGAGCAGAAGAAGGAGGCATTGAAGCGGCCTTCAGCTATCGTGCGCGACTGTCCTGTGAAGACTTCCAATAACGTGATGTACCGTCGTATGCAGAATGCGACCGTCACTGCGGCCGACGGTGCTATCTACTACTATCACCTCTACACGTTTGCTGCCGAGCTGTTGTCGATCGTGAAGGCCTCTGGCTCTTTTCAGGAGAAGCGCGACATCATGCTGCATAGCTTCCACAACGAGATGAACGGTGTGGACTATAGTAACAAGGACAGCGTGAACGGTCTGATGCCCGTGCATTATAATATGGTGGCTACGGGAACGAGCACATCGCTGAGGAAGTTTATCAATCCTGGCAACATCGGCGACGGTCTGGCTACGCGCTTAACGGTGTTTGTGATGCCTACGGGTAACTTCAAGATGCGTCCGCTGAGCAAGAAGCCAAAGAGCATGGAGGCAGCCAACGAGATGAAGATGTGGGCGCGACGACTTGACAGTCTGCAAGGTGAGATCAAGGGGCTCGACCGATTGGTGGCGCACGTCTATAACCTGGTAGCCCTGCGTGCCGAAGAGGCCTCAAGCGAGGGTGACGAGGCTACGCTGACCATGATGAAGCGTATGCAGGACAAGGTCATGGCCCTCTGCATCCCTCAGGTCATCTCCACCCAGAAGTCATGGGACGAGTTCCAGCAGACGATGACGGTCAAGATTACCCGTCAGCATCTGGAGTTTGCCACACTGATGTTCGAGGTGATCTTCGCTTGCGAGGAATCGCTGTTCGGACTGATGTGGCAAGACTACTACGACAACGAGTATCGTGACGACCAGCCGCGCAGTGTCTATGACAAGACGAACGACTACTATCAGCAGTTGTCGCAGGAGTTTACAACCCAAGACGTGATGACCACCTGGGGCTATACTTCGACCGCTACGGCTTCTGCCCGCATCAAGTGTTTCATCGATTCTGGCGCTGTCAGGAAACTGAGCAAGGGCCACTTTAAGAAACTTGCTATTGCCGTGTAAAACTAAGAAAGGGGGCTCGTGAGAATCCCCTTCTTGATGGTTTTCAGAAACTTTTCGCGAAATTGTTTGGTCGTTTCCACATTATTTTCTATTTTTGCAGCGGTTAATTAATAAAACGTTTTTAATACAATTAAAACAATGAAGAAATTCCAAATGATGATGGCTACGGTGCTGGTGGCACTGATGGCCTTTGCAGTTCAGAGCTGCGGTAGTGATGACAAGGACGACCTGAGTTCTTCTCCCTATGAGATTGTCGGTGCGTTCAACGTTCAGCAGAAGGGTGAGCTTACTGATACAGATATTGCTACACTCAAGGAAAAATTCGCCCAGAGTGTAACAGGTACATACATGACTGATCAGATGGCGGAATCCACTACAGACCAGCTTGTACAGAAATACATTGCCAACCTGAGAGAGCTTGATTCGTCGAAGAGCACAGCTGTGTTTACTATCACCATTACGACCACCAATCTTAAGACCAAGAAGCAGGTCTGCAAGTGGGACATCGAATGGAATAAGGGCTCTGTTTCTGGCAAGAAATATTAAGCTACTCATTAAGAAATAAAAGAGGTGGAACTTCAACGTTTCACCTCTTTTTTTTATGTCTGCGAATCGCGATCCACCTTATTTGCAAAGGCTGTTTTTCGAGATGCTCCAGTCTTTGCGTTTCAGCAGTCCGCAGTCTTCGCCTTCAAACATCTTGGCAGCCTGCTGGTCGCCCTTCAGTTGCCAGTCGAGCCAGGCGAGGGCAGGGATGGTGAACTCGCCACCATGAGGCTGGCGATAAGTGCCGCCGTGACCTACGGGATAGTTGATGGCGATGGCGAGCACGTGTTTGATGCGGTTAAAGTCGTCCATACCGTTCTCGTAGGCGATATCCTCCTTGCCGCCAAGGATGTAGATGACGGGCGTGTGGATCTCGTTGAGTTTCTCTTTCGGAGGCATCGGCATGCCGCCTACAGCCTGGGCTGCGTTCTCCATCTTGAAGAGTCCGCTGTTGCAGATCATCAGAGCGGTGATGCGCGGGTCGGCACAGTTGAACAGGGTTTGCAGACCTCCGCACGACATACCTGCCACGCAGATCTTCTTCGTGTCGATCTTCTGATAATAAGGCGACTTCGGGTCGGCGTTCTGCTGCTCTACCCAGTCGATGCTCTCTATCTGCTGCTGAGTGGTGGACATCTCACCGCGGTAGGGCTCATCGTCCATCGGGATATAGCCTGTGGCCACGACGAGATAGCCGAACGATGCAATCTCGTTGAGGAACTTATAGTGCTCCCAAGGCGAGTTTGAACAGGCACCATTGCCCCAAACGAGCACGGGAAGCGGTTGGGTTACCGACGTCAGGTCCTGAGGCGCGAACACGGTGTGGGCCTTCAGTCCTTCCACCTCTGTCATCACCACCTTGTAAGGACCAGTGCCGCCATCTTCTACGATACGTGATTTCAGTGTCTCTTGTGCTGAGGCCATCGTCAGGCTCAGGCACACCATCAAAGTTGATAATAAAGTCTTTCTCATCTTTTTTTAATGAAGTTTTTTAGGTAATAATGGTTTTTTGATTTAATGATGTTGCAAAGATAAGAAAATTAATCGAACAGACTGCTTATTGCCCATCAGATTTTTTATTTTTTTGCTTTTGATGAGGGCATGTTAGATAAATAATTCTGGCATATAGTTTGGCGGTATCAGTTTAATTGTATATCTTTGTAACTGAATAAGTATTAGTATTAAGTAAGATAGAAAAGTATGAGAACAAAGGACGCTAAAATGACACGGTTCCTGACCGCTATTGCCTTTGTGATGTGCAGTATGACGGCGCAGGCACAAGATCCCGCTCCAAGCGAATTGTATTTCAACAAGTCTGAGCTGCCCAATGGCCTGGTATTCCTGCCAGCAGTGCCTGATTCGTCGTCGGTGAAGTATTTGTACGACATCTCACAGTATGTCTGGGGCAAGAGCAGACGACAGGATTCGCTGCGAGCCCAGCAGGCCATACGTGACGTGGTCATAGACGTCGGGGAAATGGCTCGCGAGTTCAGCCCGGCATTCGGTATGGAGATCTCGAAAGAGAAGACCCCCGCCATCTTCAAGGTTCTCAATCTGGGAGTGGTCACGATGCGTCTGAGTGCCGCGAAACTTAAGACAACTTATAAACGGAAGCGCCCCTATGTGGTATTCTCTGAACCCACGCTCATTCCTGCCGAAGAGGAAGAGCTGCGCAATACCGGTTCGTACCCCTCGGGCCATACCTTGCGCGGATGGGGTATGGCGTTGCTGCTCAGCGAGATCAATCCTGATGTGCAGGACGAATTGTTCAAGAAGGGCTATGAGTGGGGCGAGAGCCGCGTGATAGCCGGCTATCACTGGCAGAGCGATACCGACGCTTCGCGCCTGCTGGCATCAGCCTGTTATGCCCGTTTGCATACGAGTGAGGCTTTCCTGAAGGATATGGCTGCCGCCCGTAAGGAATTTGCAGAACTGAAACGCAAAAAGTAATCTTCTGATTTATAGGTCTCGTTTCGTGGATTTTTCGTAACTTTGCCATCAAAGATGGCGAACTTACTCCGTCTCGGTAAAAAAAAGAATAATTTCTTTTGTTTTGCCCTCGACTTTTCGTAACTTTGCACGCGAAAAAAGAAAACGTACGTTTTAATTAGTAATAAGATTATGGCAAAGAAAGCTCTTTTGATGATTCTCGATGGATGGGGAATCGGTAAGCATGGTAAGGGTGACGTGATTTTCAATACGCCGACACCTTATCTCGATCTGTTAACAGCAACATCAGCCCACTCTCAACTTCAGGCCTCTGGTGAGGACGTTGGTCTGCCCGATGGTCAGATGGGTAACTCTGAGGTGGGTCACCTCAATATCGGTGCTGGTCGTATCGTCTATCAGGACCTTGTGAAGATTAACCGTGCATGCAAGGACGGCTCTATCATGGAGAATGCCCAGGTGAAGGCCGCTTACAGCTATGCTAAGGAGAACGGCAAGAAACTGCACCTGATGGGTCTGACCTCTGACGGTGGTGTGCACTCTAGCCTCGACCATCTGTTCAAGCTTATCGAGATCGGTAAGGCTTACGGTCTGAAGAATCAGGTGTTCGTTCACTGCTATATGGACGGCCGTGACACCGACCCGCGCTCTGGTAAGGGCTTCATCGAGCAGGTTTCGAAGGTTTGTGCCGACAACGATGCTGCTATCGCCAGTATCGTAGGTCGCTTCTATGCGATGGACCGCGACAAGCGCTGGGAGCGCGTGAAGGAAGGTTACGACCTGATTGTGAATGGTACAGGTAAGCAGGCTACTGATATGGTTAAGGCTATGCAGGAATCATACGATGAGGGTGTTACCGACGAGTTTATCAAGCCTATTCACAATGCTTCTGTGAACGGCTGCATCGAGGAGGGCGACGTCGTGATTTTCATCAACTTCCGTAATGACCGTGCCAAGGAGATGACCATCGCACTGACTCAGGAGGATATGCCAGAGCAGGGTATGCACACCATTCCTAATCTGCAGTATTACTGCATGACACCATACGATGCCAACTTCAAGGGTGTTCACATCCTGTTCCCCAAAGAGAACGTTGAGGACACGCTGGGTGAGTATCTCTCAAAGCAGGGCAAGAAGCAGCTTCACACTGCTGAGACTGAGAAATATGCTCACGTTACCTTCTTCTTCAACGGTGGTCGTGAGGCTCCTTATGAGGGTGAGGACCGTATTCTGGTTCCTTCTCCAAAGGTGGCTACTTACGACCTGAAGCCTGAGATGAGTGCCTACGAGGTGAAGGATAAGTTGGTGGCTGCTATCAACGAGGCTAAGTACGACTTTATCGTGGTGAACTTCGCTAATGGTGATATGGTAGGTCACACGGGTGTCTATAACGCTATTGCCAAGGCTGTATGGGCTGTTGACAACTGCGTTCGTGAGGTAATCGAGGCTGCTAAGGCTAACGACTACGAGGCTATCATCATTGCCGATCACGGTAATGCTGATAACGCCATCAACCCCGATGGTACTCCTAACACCGCTCACTCGCTGAACCCCGTTCCGTTCATCTACGTGACGAACAACAACTCGGCTACGGTGAAGGACGGTCGTCTGGCCGACGTTGCTCCCTCTATCCTCCACATCATGGGACTGGAGCAGCCTTCAGACATGACTGGTGAGAATCTGATTCAGGACTAAGGTCAATAGACTAAGATAAGAAAGCAATGAGGAATGCTCAATCGGCATTCCTCATTTTCTTTATTATTTCAACTGGATGGCCAGCATCGTGAGGTCGTCGCTCTGTTCGGCTTCACCTACAAACGTGTGGACGGCATCTGTCATGTGCTTGATAACCTGCATAGGTTCAAGCTGTCCGTCGGCAACCAACGACTTGGCTATTTCCTCAATGCGCTCGTCGCCAAACTGGGCATGTTGGATGTTCTCGGCTTCATTGAGACCATCGGTGAACAGGAAGATGGTAGAGTTTCTTTCAAGCGTTATCTCCTGTTGTCCGAAGGTAAAGTCGCCCATGACGCCGATAGGCAGGTTGCAGTCGCAGGGCAATAAGGCGACATCTCTACCCATGAGCAGCGGTGCATCGTGGCCCGCATTACAATAGCGCAGGTTACCTGTCTTCAGATCGAGTACGCCCACAAAGAGTGTTACGAACATATTGGTGTCGTTACCCTCCGACTGTGCCTGATTCAGGGCATTCACGATATGTGCAGGCTGGGAGACGTGCTGCGAGATATTACGGAACAAGGAGCGCGTAACGGCCATGAAGAGAGAGGCAGGCACGCCCTTGCCCGACACATCGCCAATGCAGAAGAACAACTGCTCGTCGCGAATGTAGAAGTCGAAGAGGTCACCACCTACGCCCTTGGCAGGCGTCACCGAACCGAAGATGTCGAGGTCGCTGCGCTCCGGGTAGGGTGGGAAGGTCTTGGGCAGCATCGACATCTGGTTCTCCATAGCGGCCTTCTGGGCGGTGGCGCTGCGCAGGTCATCGACATACTGCGCCAGCGACAGCTGCATCTGTGCGAAGGAGTCGCGCAGCTGGTGGATCTCGTCGTGGGTATTCACCTCCGGCAGTGCTGTGGTGAAGTTTCCCTTCGCCACCTCGTCGGTGGTCATGGCCAGCTGCTGCAGGGGTTTCACGGATTTCTTGATGGATCGGCGGCCGAAGAAATACACCACCAGCAACCCCAGTACGAGGAAGAAGACGGATAGCCCCGCAAAGACATAGCTGAAGAGTTCAAGAATGAACTCAGGGATGACGATGGCGATGGTCCAGTCTGTGTATTTCACTTTCAGGCTATTGACCAACACCTTCTCGCCGTCCATCATGTACTCATCTCCCTTGCTCTCATCGTCGGTGAAAAAACGTTCTTCCAGATCTTCGATCTTCTTCCTGAAGTGCTCTATATTCTCGTTGGCGATACGCTTGGTGTCAGGGTGTGCCACGTAGGTTCCCGTGCTGTCGGTGATGTAGTAGTAGAAGTTATACTTGGGTTCCCATGCCGCAGAGTCGTTCTTAGGGTTTACAATCTGTATCTTCTCGTTCAGCCACGTCAGCGAGAGATCTACGCCCATCACGGCCACGGTGCTGTCTCTCTTGTCGCGGATAGGCAGCAGGTATGAAACCAATGGTGTCTTGGCGCTGTCATTGTCGTGGAAAGGCTTAGCCCAGTAGCCTTGCTTACTGGCAATGGCGTCTTTGAACCACTGGTCTTTCACATAGTCATTGCCCTGATCGCTGGCGTCTTGCGACTCCATGACGATACTGTCACGCCGACTGGCATAGGGGGCATACAGGCGCCCTTTCTGGGGGTAGTATCCTTCAACGAAGTAGATGCCACAGCTACGCATATACGGGTTTATCTTGAGCATCCTGTTGATGATGTCCCGCACCTTATCGGGGTTCTGGAGACTCTCCTCGATGATAGGGGCGGTGTTGGTGCTGGCTACGTAGATGTCTGAGGTGATGCGCCTCACCTCCTCTCTCTCACCTTTGAGGATGTACTCGCAGATACCTATTGCCCCTATTGTCACCATGCCATAGACAAACCAGAACACCAGGAGCATGGGGATACCCATGATGATGATCATCCTGAGCATGATGCGCCACGTCAGGCGCTTGGCAAATGATTTCGGATAGCCAGTTTTAGTTTTTTTCTTGAAGGGCCAATTCATAATTTCCGGTTTTTGCTTGCAAAGATACAAATTTTATCTTACCTTTGCAAACAAATTTTCAAAAAAGCGTTTATGAGCGTACAGATTGAGGAGAGTTGGAAGGCTTATCTCAGCGCCGAGTTCGAGAAGCCTTATTTCGCACAGCTGACGGAGGCGGTGCGCGCGGAGTACATGCATACGGTGTGCTATCCTCCGGGCAAACTCATCTTCAATGCCTTCAATCTCTGTCCCTTCGATCAGGTGAAGGTGGTCATCATCGGACAGGATCCCTATCATGAGCCTGGGCAGGCGCATGGCCTGAGTTTCTCGGTGCAGGATGGGGTGCAGTTCCCGCCCTCGCTGCAGAATATCTTCAATGAGATCCACGACGACCTCGGCACCCCCGTGCCCCAGAGTGGCAACCTCACGCGCTGGGCGGAGCAGGGCGTGCTCCTGCTGAATGCCTCACTCACCGTCCGTGCCCACGAGGCGAACAGTCATGCGCGCCTCGGGTGGCAACAGTTCACCGATGCCGCCATCCGTGCCCTCGCCACCCATCGCGAACATATTGTCTATATGCTGTGGGGCGGCTATGCCCGCAGCAAGGCTTCGATGATCGATCGCCAGCGTAACCTTGTGCTCGAGTCTGTCCATCCCTCTCCGCTGAGTGCGAATCGTGGTGGCTGGTTCGGACAGCATCAGTTCTCCCGCTGTAATCAGTACCTCCAACAAAACGGCCTCGTCCCCATCCAGTGGTAACTCTTCCCTATTCACTATAATCCGTGTAAATCCGTGTAATCCGTGCCAAATATTCCACCAATTATCCAAGTCGGCGACGTGCTGCTCTCCTCAGAGATTCTCACCGAGAAGTTCTGCTGCGACCTTAGTGTCTGCAAAGGTGAATGCTGTGTGGAGGGCGATGCCGGTGCCCCCGTCACCCTCGACGAGGTGGCGGCGATAGAAGCGTGTCTCGATACGGTGTGGGGTGATCTCTCTGCCTCGGCACAGGCCGTCATCGACAAACAGGGTGTTGCCTA
>Ga0310695_10015710_pt1 | contig 10041 bp, 11 predicted proteins | sample RumenRJG_04DNA_FD_203882 | JGI IMG/M metagenome (GOLD analysis project Ga0310695, IMG submission 203882) | Bovine rumen microbial communities from Lethbridge, Alberta, Canada - RJG_04 (v2) (version 2) | ecosystem: Host-associated > Mammals > Digestive system > Stomach > Rumen | place: Canada... | reverse complement strand
ACCGTCACCCGTGTATTCTGTGGAATTGGTCAGAGGATCAAAGGATGAAAATCTACTTTATACGCCATGGCAAGACGCCAGGAAATCTACTCCGCCGATTCATAGGAGGCCGCACCGACCAGAGCCTTTGCGAGGCAGGAAAAGCTGAACTTACCGACCTTAAGGATGCACACACCTACCCTGCGGTAAACCATGTCTATGTAAGCCCCATGCGACGGTGCCGGGAGACAGCATCTATACTTTTCCCGATGGCAGAGCAGACAGCAGTAGAAGATATGCGGGAGATGGACTTTGGAAGGTTCGAGAACAGATCCCATGCCGACATGGAGCATGATGCAGAATATAGAGCCTGGCTAAGCACCATGTGCGAAGGGCCTGTCCCCCGAGGAGAGGACAAAATAAGCTTTACAACCAGGTGCACCCAGGCTTTCCTGGATATAGCCAAGGAGTGGAATCTGGCAGAAGAGATAGAGCCGGCAGTCTTTGTGGTCCATGGAGGCACTATCATGGCCATCCTCTCTAGCCTTATAAGGTCAGACCGCCAGTATCATCAATGGTATGCCGAGAACGGCCATGGCTACCGGTGCAGCTGGGACGGCCAGAAGCTTGTGCTGGAAAAGGAGCTGTAAGACACCTATACAGAAAATCAATTCTGATATATAGTATCAGTTAAAGGAACGGAGGTATTACATAATGAATTATCCTTTACTTATAGAAGAACGTGTTTCAAATAAAGTTTTCCAGAACAGCGAGATTGCAGAGAAAGACATCGCTGCCATCAAGGAATACTATGATACAAAGTGCGCACGCCTGATCCCAGAGATCAAGACAGATCTCATCATCACTGGGGCCGATGCCAAGGAAGCTCTGGAGAAAGCTGCCGGATACAATGAATTCCTGATCGGAGCTCCACACTACCTGGTGATCACCAGCGAGGACAAAGAGGGTGCAATCCTGAACGCAGGATACATTATGGAAGACCTGATCCTGAAACTGCGGGACTTAGGCTATGGAAGCTGCTGGATCACATTTGCAGACAGCGACAAGATCAAGGCTGCCCTCTCCCTCAAGACAGACAAGAAAGTGGCTGCAGTGGCTGCATTCGGACTGGCAGAGCGGGCACGGAAGAGAATGCACCTCAACATCCTGACAATGTCCAACATCGAAATTTCTGACAAGCATAATTACTTTGCTCCGAAGAAGAGCATTGACGAACTTCTGAGCATTGACACATACGGCAACAAGGAAGGCCTTGATGAGCGCATCGGCTTCTACGATGATATCTTGTGGGAATCATTCTCCGCAGCAGCTAAGGCACCAAGCTATCTGAACCTCCAGCCTTATTCCTTCCTGCTCAAAGGTCATACCCTGTATCTTCTCTCTGAAAGCGATAAGTTGACTCCAGCCATCGACCGGGATCTGAACATGGGTGCAGTCATGCTCCACTTTGCAGCAGTTGCTCAGGGATATATCGGCAACCTCAAGTGGTCACTGACCAAGGATGCACTGGATCTGCCTGCCGGCGTTACCCCTGTTGCTTCCTGCCAGATCTGATTCTTAAAAAAAGAAAAATATCACGGCCTGCCGATTAAGCAGGCCGTTTTTTTTATGCCCTGACAATGTAGCCTGCTTTCCGTGGAGCTGGCTTTGGAGCTGGAGATGCAGCCTTCATATTTTTTATATATTCATTGCCCCACTCCTCTATTGCCTTTATGACAGGATGGAACTTCTGTCCAATCCCGGTAAGGGAATACTCCACCCGGGGCGGGATTGATGCATACTGCTCCCGCTTTACCAGCCCATGCTCCTCCAGAGCTTTAAGCTGCACAGAGAGGGTGGCATGGGTCATCCTAGGCATGCTCCGGAGCAGAGCGTTGAACCGTACCGGACCTTTTTCCAGATACATCAGGATAAGGACTGCCCATTTGCCCGAAATCAGGCTCTGGGCAGTAGCATAGGGACACTTTCCGAAACGTTCCTCGATAGTGCTCTGCTTTTCCATCAGAGATCAAATTCTTCCTTTACCTTGAACAGGTCCCGGATCTCCACATGGCCATTCTCCAGACAGAACAAGCCCATCTCCCAGCCATTCTTGTCATACAGTGCCATAATCTCGGGCATTGCCTGGCGTACCTTGGCCAGAAGAGCATCGCTCTTTACCACCTTGGCCTTGCCGTCATAGCGCATGAACTCTGCATTGCCAGTAAGGGCCAGAACCTCAACCTTGGGGTTTGCAGTAAGCTGCTTGAACACATTCTTGAATGTGCCGCAACCAAAATAAATCACACCGTCCACCAGCATCTGGAACCCGAAAGGACGCCCCTTGGGCTGGTCGCCGTCAGTTGTCAGAAAGTAGAAAGTCTGTGCCTTGTTCAAGTATTCATGTACTTTTTCTGCGTTTGTCATTGTAATCTCCTTATAGTCATTTTTTCAAACTGGTTCAATTATATGACCATAAAGGAAACAGTTCAAGTACGATTTTTAATGATACCTGGTATCTTTTCCAAGACTTTTTAAAATATATTTTTTATGATATATATAGTACATACTGATATATAGAGAAAAATATGAAGACAATTATTATCAACGCAAGCCCTCGGAAGAACTGGAACACAGCACAGCTTTTGAAAGAGGCCCAGAAAGGGGCTGAGGAAGCAGGTTCCGAAACTGAATATATAGACCTTTACAGCCTTGACTTTACCGGATGCCGCAGCTGCCTTGCCTGCAAAAGAAAAGGGGCAGTACGGTGCAAATGCTACTGGAAGGATGACCTGTCTCCACTTATCGACAGAATCACCCAGGCAGATTCACTTATCATCGGCTCCCCTATCTACTTCGGCGAGCCTACTGCCCAGTTCCGTGCCCTTCTGGAGCGGCTTATATTCGTAATGCTCTCCTACGACAACTATTCAAGCTACTTCACCGGCAAGGTGAATGTGGGGCTTATCTACACCATGAATGCATCAGGCTCATATGTGGACACATTGATCAAGCCAATGGCAAAAGGGATAGAAGGGACATTCCGCTTCCTGAATGGAAAAGTGCAGTCATACTTCTCCTGCAACACTACACAGGTATCAGATTACAGCAAGTACAGCATGGCAGGATTCAACCTGGAGTCTAAGAAAGAGGCCAGGGAAAAGCAGTTCCCAATAGACCTGGAAGAGTGCCATAGGCTGGGGAAAGAGCTGGCCAGAATCTGACAGCGCAGATAAGGCTTAATCGAAATTATTGGTATTTTTGCCGAAAATTTCGAGTAGAAAATAATTTTTCCCTGTAGCATTATTTGACACACCCCCTGTGATAGGATGAAAGCATGGAAAAGGAAAAACTACAGGCTGCCAAAGCCATTCTTTTGGATAATGATGGTAACAAGTTCGCCGCAATAAAGGCGTTTATGACACAGGAAGGGGCAGATATAGATACAGCCGCATCATACATAAACCAGGCGTATACCAGCCTGGATTCACCTAATACATCCGCACCCTCATCAACTGCCCTGGTCCCCTACTGCCCGCCACCACAGAAAGAGGTAGTGGTCAGGGAGTATGTTGTTGATTCCCAGCCTAAGCCGGAACCAGAATCCACCGCCGGTCTTATAATATTTGCTATTCTGGCTTCTCTGGCAAAGACAGCATGGGAACTTGGCTGGCTATTCCTAAAGATAGTTCTTTACTGTGTATTTATTCTTCCATTCAAGGTTGCCACATTCCTGCTGCTTTTCTTCTATACAGACAAGGCTATCAACCGCAGAAGACGTGATTACTGGTTCTAGGTTTGATTTAGTTTTTTGAATATTTTCGAGTAGGGTTATTTCAAATACCCGGGCTCTGAGTTTGCAGCAAGCTTTGGTTTGACTAAATTATCCAAAGTGCTGTCTACATAAGCCTTAAGCCCCGATGCAATAGATTGCTTAATACGGTTGATATCCTCTCCTTCTTCATCGAAGGAATCATCTACGGGCATCAGAAGATGGACAACATCAACTTCCAGGGCTTCAGCAATAGCAACCAGATATTTATCGCTCGTTCCTGTACGGGCCTGTTCAATACTTTTCAGCATATCTAAAGAAATACCTGTTTTATCGGCTAAATCTGACTGTGTAAATTTCCGTATTCTTCTAAAAGTTTTGATATTCTGCCCCAGACGTTTTCTGATATCTTCTGTTTTCATATTTACATAGTCTGATAAAAGATCAAAAAAACAAATTGAATAACATTGCTCTTTTATTGTTTTAAAGTAATTGAATTACTCTTAAAAGTGTAATATCATTACCCCTGACAAAGGTCAGGAGATGTCGGTCAATATCTCGAAAAAGAAAAGAGATGTTCTCATCAGCAGAGTAAAGTCAATTAAAGACTTTATCTCCTCATGCCCTCAGGATCAGAATACCCAGAACCTGCTGGGTTATATCGGCGACATTCTGAAAGAGATAAACAGAAAGAAATATGGGCTTGTATTCGAGGAACACCGGGAAAAAATTGATGAACTTCTATCCACCCATATTCCAATACTGGCCGAAGAGCCTGACCTGGCCATCAATAACGGTGGCGAACAGAACTTTCTTATCGAAGGCGACAATCTTGCGGCCCTCCAGCTCCTTGAGAAAACCCACAAAGGCAAGATTGATGTCATCTATATCGATCCACCGTATAATACAGGAAACAAAGACTTTATTTATGATGATGACTATGTAGAAAAGGAAGATGAGTTTAGACATTCAAAGTGGTGCAGTTTTATAAAAAAACGATTATCTATAGCTAAAAATCTCCTTAAAGAAAATGGACTTATATTTATTTCCATTGACGACAATGAACAAGTTGATTTACGAATTATATGTGATGAAATTTTTGGAGATAATAATTATATTGCGAATCTTCCGACAATAATGAATCTTAAGGGAAACCAAGATGAATATGGATTTGCGGGAACCCATGAATATACTATTGTTTATGCAAAAAATAAAAACATAGGAGAAATAGGTTTATTTAAAATAGATGAAGATGATGAGGAGTTTTCTCAATGGGAAAAAGATGAAATTGGGTATTTTAAAAAAGGAGCTAATTTAAAATCAACTGGTGTTAATGCCCCCAGAGAAAAACGTCCAAATCTCTTCTTCCCTATTTTTATTTCTCCCAATGGATTATTTAGCGTTGATGAAGAATTAGAAAATTCAACAAAAATATACCCTATAACAGATGGAAAAGAAATGTCATGGCGCTGGGGTAAAGAAAAATTTAGAAAAGAACAACATAATGTCATTATTTCGCAGGAAAATGGGAAATTTGCAATTTATAAAAAGCAAAGACCAACAATTGGTGACTTACCTACAAAAAAACCAAAATCTCTTTTTTACAAACCCGAATATAGCAGTGGGAATGGGACTGCTCAATTAAAAGATATTTTTAGGGAAAAAGTTTTCAACAATCCTAAGCCTGTTGACCTTATCATAGATTTTTTAAGAATATCATCTTCTCCCTCTTCCACCATCCTTGACTTTTTCGCAGGGTCTGGCACAACAGGCCATGCAGTACTTAAGTTGAATGCAGAGGATGGCGGACACCGCAGATTCATTCTATGCACCAATAACGAAAATAATATCTGCAGGGATATCACCTATCAGCGGCTTAAGACTGTGATTACCGGCAAAAGAAAAGATGGCTCCGTCTACTCAGATGGCATGCCTGGCTCTCTTAAGTATTTTAAAGTAGATTTCGTTCCTGTAGATGACCAGATGTATTATGAATATGCAGACCAGCTCCTAGAGAATATCCGTTCCCTTGTCGAGCTTGAGAATGCAGCAGACATGGATAACAATAAATCAGTTTCCATCATAATGGATGATGATGAACTTGATGATTTTATCAGCTCAATCGAACAGCATTCAGAATGTAAATCTTTGTATTTGAGTCATGATATCCTGATAAGCAAAGACCAGGAACATAAACTGCATAAAAAAGGCATTGAGATAAAGACTGTGCCAGAATACTACTACCCTGATACAGAGAGCAGAGGCAGCGATGAATATTGAGCTTCTTCCTTTCCAGCGCAATGCAATTAGAGAACTCCAGCAAGCTGTTGAAAACGGAAAGCCAGGCATAACCACAGAAATAACGCTTGAAAGCTGCACCGGAAGCGGAAAGACCATAATACTTACCCACTTTATGGATGAATATCTGCACTGTAATGGAAAGACTGTATTTGTCTGGTTTACCCCAGGAAAAGGAAATCTGGAGGAACAGAGCAAGAAAAAGATGGATGCCTATATCCACGGCCGCACCACTAAGCTGCTCTCCGACATAATGACCTCCGGCTTTGCCGAGAATGACTGTTGTTTCATAAACTGGGAGCTGCTGAATAAAAAGGGAAACAATGCCCTAAAAGACGGCGAACATACAAATTTCAAGGAGTATGTGGATAAATCTCTTGATGCTGGCCTTGATTTCAAGCTGATCATTGACGAAAGCCACACCAATGACACTATAAAGACTAAAGCAATTATAGATTTTTTCCATCCTTCAACCATTATAAAAGCCAGTGCAACTCCTAAAGGAAACAGCACTAATCGAGTTGTTGTGCTGGAAGAAGATGTCATTGCTCAAGGATTGATAAAAAAACTGCTTGTGATAAATGAAAATTTCAACAAGCTTGCAGGTGCAACAATCGATGACAACCAGGTTGATTTTCTTCTTTCAAAAGCGTTGGAGAAACAGCAGCTTCTGCGGTCAAAATTTTTGCAGAATGGAACAGATATAAACCCTCTTATTCTGGTGCAGATGCCTAACACATCGGACACACTTCTGGAGCAGGTTACAACCTGGTTTGAGCAGCATAAAATCTCTTTCGAGAACAATCTGCTTGCAATATGGATGAACGAGAGAAAGTCTTCCAAAGGCACTACAATGCACGAGAATCTTGATGGCATAGAGAAGAACAATGCAGAACCTGTTGCCATGATATTCAAACTGGCAGTTGCCACCGGCTGGGACTGTCCCAGAGCTCATATCCTGGTCAAGCTTCGCGATAATATGGGAGAAACCTTTGAGATTCAGACCATAGGAAGAATACGGCGTATGCCCGAAGCAAAACACTATGGAGACGACGACCTGGACAATTGCTATCTATACACATTGGATGAGAAGTTCATAGAGGGTGCCAAAAAGAATCTGGGCAAAGATGCTCTGGACGCTTCGCTGCTCCATCTGAAAGATGAATACAAGACATTTGAATTGCCAGGTGAACGGCATCCTGACGAGAATGACGAACATGACCCTAAGCAGGCAAAAGCCGCTCTCATTGGGCATTTCAAACAGAAATATAATCTTGATGGAAAAAACAATCAGCTGAAATTTGAAAGCAAAGGATATAAGTTCTCGCAGTATATAGAAAATGAAACATTGACAGGCACAATTCATACTTTACCACAGATAAGCGACCTGCAGACTGTTGATTTCAAAACTCCATTGAACACTCATGTTCACGGGCGCGTATATCATCATTTCATAGGTCAGATAAGTTCTGATATTGGTTTAAGCTATGAGAACGTAAACACCATAATGCGGCAGCTTTTCTGTGAACTGCCTAAAAAAACAGGACAGACAAAACTTCTTAGACTTGACAGAAGGTCAATCTATTCATTCGTCATAAACAACATCGACAAGCTCAGGGAAGATTTCAAGCAGGCAGCATCGGATCAGCTTAAGGCAGGCACACTGGGAATCTCTACCAGACGCAAGGAATCTTTTATATTCAAAATTCCAGAGACTTGTCTGTTTACTTATAATGCCAGCGCTATGTTCCAAGATGTTTATTCAAAAAATGTTTATGAAAAGTATTTGGCCTCTGCCGAAATCCGTTCAGCTCCAGAACAGGCTTTTGAGAATTTCTGCCAGAGCAGTGACGCTGTAATCTGGTTTTATAAGAATGGTGATAAAGGTTCAGATTACTACTCTATTGTCTACGAGGACAACAACGGCAAACAGCGTAATTTCTTCCCCGATTATGTAGTTAAAACCAAGGAAGGACTTTGGATAATAGAGACAAAAGGCGGCCAGACAAAAGCAGGACAGAGCCAAGATATTGATCCATTCTCACCTAAAAAATTCGAGGCACTGAAAGCATATATCCAAGTGATGCAAAAGGATGGTAGAGCAATCTTCGGCGGCTTTGTACGGCAGAACGGTATCCACCTTTGCATCTGCACCGACACCTATTCTGACAAGATTGCCTCCCCCAACTGGCAGCTTCTGGATGATGTACTGAAGTAACCTCCCCTCCACACTAAAAAGTCGCCTGCTGGAACTGCCACAGAAAAGACTCCGGAAAACCCGGTCTCCAGCAGGCATTTCATAGGAGATAGGCATACTATATCCCTATAGGTGTGTCAAATAATGCTACAGGTAAATATTTTTATTATTCTTCAAACCAGTTCTCAAGCATGAGGGGTGAAACTTCTGAAATTGCTTTAAAATCTGCTGTATTTCTGGTCACCAATATTAGGTTATCAGCTATTGCTGTTGCCGCAATTAATGTATCAAATTTTGGAGCCAGAGTTCCTTTTTCCTTCAATCTTTCCACCAGATCAGAATAAACAGCTGCTGCACTGGTATCAAAAGGTATTATTTCAAAAACTTTCTGCACCTGATTTATATAGTAGGATTGCAGGGCTTCTCGCTTTGCCCCCTTAGGCAGGCACTTTATTCCAGACAATATTTCAGCCCAGGTGATAGAACTTATACATGAAAAATCGATATTCTTTTTGATTCTGTCGGTTACTTTATTGTTCTGCACCGGTTTCGATGGTTCGGAGATGATATTTGTATCCAGAAGATAAATATTCATATTGCAAAGTCCTCTGGATGCCTGATATCTGAATCAATTGTCCTGTCTCTATCGAATATTCTGTCAATTTCTTCGTTGGTAAAAAGATGACTATATTTATTCCTCCATTCCTCAAGACTGGCGGAGAATAAAGCCTGTTTAGAAAATTTATCATTAGTCTCTTTATCTGTTATAAAAGCAATAGGCTTTCCGTGCCTTGTAATCTGGATGGATTCCTTCTGGCTCTCTATGAGATGAAGAAAATATGATAATTTATTCTTTACTTCCCCTACAGAAACTGCAAGCATGATAATTCTCCTTATGTTTTAGTAGAGATTATCATATTTTGGCTAAAATGTCAAACTTTTAGCCAAATATGTATTCATTATTTGCAGCTACTGCTGGGGATGTATTATTTTATGTGCTGGACAAGAGCAATGATGAAACCAGAAGGAGAAATCATTGTAGCAGCTTTGGATCTCTTTGAATCTATGGTCTCATTCTCTCCCATCCTGTTCTTGAATCCATGCTTAAGCAGGATATCATAGGCTTCATCAAAGTTGTCCACATTGATTCTGACATAAGTTCTATCCTGTGGAATTCCCTTTACATCAGCAACATCCACATGATAGCCGTTCTCGTGTTTCATCCGGATTGTTTCCACATCTCCAATGGATGTAGCTGTGACAGGTGCATGACTTTTCTCAAAGCCCAGTGCCTCAAAGACAGCAATAAGATCCTCTGCCTTTGGCGATACAATAATTGGATCAAAAGTTGTGATTTTCATTTTCATTCCTCCACTGTTGTATATTATATTGTTTTTTTTATTTCCGCCAGCGTAATGCAGGTGATGCCCATGTTCTTCATATCCAGGATATTGGCATTCGCTATAGCTTGAGTCTGGGCAGAGCAGGCATCGGTGCAGATTATGGTGTTGTAATCGTAGCTCAGCGCATCCACCGCAGTTCCGCGCACACAGTTGGGGTACTGGGTTCCTGAGATTATTACAGTTTTCACTCCCAGATTGCGCAGTGTTGAATCTAAATCAGTCTTGAAGAATCCACTGTTTCTTTTCTTTTTTATGATGATGTCAACAGGCTGGGGTTTAAGTCCGTCTACTATCTCAATGCCCTTGGTTCCCGGCACACAGTACCCTGGCTTTCCATCCTTGAACAGATGGCGGCGGGGAGAATCAGCATCACAGCCCGATGCATCGTGCTC